>ERZ1090878.697-NODE-700-length-17387-cov-8.735807_pt1 | contig 17387 bp, 13 predicted proteins | sample MGYA00478473_ERZ1090878 | MGnify/ENA primary metagenome ERZ1090878 (study PRJEB33644, sample SAMEA5815720) | chicken gut metagenome | biome: Chicken; feature: Gastrointestinal Tract; material: Caecum | place: Ireland | collected 2019-01-01 | study: A study of the... | reverse complement strand
CTACACTTCTAGCTTCGTCGGCAGCGTCAGATGTGTATAAGAGACAGGGATATTGTTTATATATGTATTACAGAATCTGCAGATAAAAATTTTTTGGATTGCTTTAATAATATTATAGTGTGAATATGGAGGTAATATCATGCTTTGCAACAACTGTCATTCTGAAATTCCAAGCAACGCAGCTTTCTGCCCGGTTTGCGGTACATCGGTGTCCGCACAGCAACCAGCCTATACGCAAGGTACATATACGCAAGCGAATGCGCAAGACTATGCGAATGCTTACTGTGGCAACACTGCCCAAGCCGCAAATTGTGTTGCGTCTGCTGTGGAAAAGCCAACAATTATAAACTGCTATAATAAATTCTGGAAAAACTACACCAATTTTTCCGGGCGTGCCAGACGCAGTGAATATTGGTTCGTTGTGCTGGCTAATTTCTTGATTGCGTTTATAAATGTGATCCCTTATGTGGGGCAGGGCGTTTATTCGCTTTACACGTTGGCTATTCTCGTGCCAGTGTTGTCCCTGATGGTCAGAAGACTGCACGACATCGGTAAAGAGTGGTACTATATTTTCTTTGGCCTGATTCCGATTGCCGGTGCGATCATTTTGATCGTTTGGTTCTGCCAGGACAGCCAGCCTGGGCCTAATAAGTTTGGCCCTAATCCGAAAGGCGTGAACTGATTCTGTATCCGATTTTGCAAAAACGCCGCGTACAGCCAATGCTGTACGCGGCGTTTTTCAGTATTCGATCACTTTGCCCAAAAAATTGCTGTGGTATTTAATGATTTCCGTTTGCGGATGCCCTTTTTCTATATAGATTGTTTTTAGATTGCCGAAAAACGTCTTTATGTGCTCGGCCTGCGTGTCTGTTGAAAAGGTCGCAGTTTTGGGAATGTGCAGAGTTTCTATATAATCATTACAATTTCTGGGGGTGAGGCTGATCCGACAGTTTTCAGGGAATGTGAAGCTGGTATCTTTTTTGGCTTTGGGAAGAATGTAAAGAGACAATGTGGCGTTTGATTCCTTTTTGAATAAAACACCGTCAATGGATATGTAATAATCGCTGTCTGCGATATACTCTTCAATATATGGATAATCATGGTTATAAAGTAGACAGGCGCTGGTGTCATTTAAATAAAATTTCTTTACATATTGGTTATATGTAAAACAATCGTAACCGGCAATACCGCCGCACCAATCCGGTATGCGGTAAGTGGACGCTGTATATCCTTCGCAGTAGTAGCTAAGCGACCAGCCACCAGAGTAATAATATAACCCGCCGTCAATAAAGCGATATTGCCAGTGTTCCACTTCTATTTCTTTCATACTGGTACACTGCAAAGCAAAGTGTGCTTGGATGCCTAAGTCTGTATTTTTGGGAAAAACCACTTTTTTCAGGTTTTTACAGTTATAAAAAGCATAGGGGTTTACCCATAATATGTGGTAATTTTCACTGTCTTTGAAGTACACAGTTTGTAAGGTGCTGTTGTCTTTAAAAGCATAACTTTCAATGCTGCCAACATCTATGCCGTTGATTTGATCCGGGATCAAAATACAGCTGTCGCTGCCGGTGTATTTGGTAATCTGGATTTCACCATCGGTATCTGTTTTATATTCGTAGTCACCGTAGTTCAGTACGGGCTTTTCTTCTGACTGCGACGAAGTAGGAGCGGTTGGCGCAATGGTCGTATTATTTTCCTGGTTGCCAGAAGATGGTTGGTTCGGTGCAGCACCATGGCTCTCGGTGTTTCCCGAGGTGTTCATGCTGCTTGCGTTCGTATTCGCATTTGCAGTGTTTGATACAGATGTGGCTGCTTTGCCGGAAGATATGTTGCCGCTTGTGTTACTTTCCTGTGTATCGTCTTTTATGCCAAATACTTTTTTAAAAAATTTGCTGACGGGATTACTTTCGTTTGTGTCTGTATCTGCGTTAGATGTTCCTACTTTGGAGATTGTTGCAGGTGTAACAGGTTGATCCATTTGTACAGTACCAAGTGATAGCACAGCCTGTACAAAAATAATAGCCGCTATCAAAATAGAAAGTCGCTTTTTTGTTGGTTTTTTCTTTTTATGCATTAGTGTTTGTTTGTCAAAATTAGCAGATGTATTATTGCATATTGTCAAACAGTGTAAACAAATATTGGCTTCTTCGGGCATAGAGGCACCACAGTGCAAACACTTTTTTGCCATATAATTACCTCCTTACAGCATAATAACCCAATAATATTTTAAAAATTTGGCAGAAAAATATCAAGATTTATTGCATATATAACGGTTGATTTGTACCGTTTAACTTTTCGGATATGGCGTATGGAATAATTGCGTGTTATAATATACTAAAAAATGGGATATATTAGGAGGAAAAGTTTATGAAAAAACTGGGCTTTGGTTTAATGCGTCTGCCGAAAAAAGGACCGTTTACAGACATTGAACAGACGAAAAAGATGGTAGATGCGTTTCTTGACGCCGGCTTTACTTACTTTGACACGGCATACGTTTACCTTGGCTCGGAGGCGGCCGCCAAGAAGGCGCTTGTCAGCCGCTATGACCGCAGTGCATTTACCCTGGCTACCAAGGTGAATGTGACCGTTGCGCCAAGCGAAAAGGCCGCGCGCAAGCAGCTGGCCACCAGTCTGGAGCGCACCGGCGCCGGTTATTTTGACTACTACCTTTTGCACGCCATTATGGAAAACAATTATAAAAAGTACGAGAAATTCCACCTTTGGGATTTTGCGGCCGAGCAAAAGGAAAAAGGCGTTTTAAAGCACATTGGCTTTTCGTTCCATGCCGGGCCGCAGCTGCTCGATCAGATTTTGCGCGACCACCCGGAGGTGGATTTTGTGCAGCTGCAGCTGAACTACGCCGACTGGGAAAACCCGTCTGTGCAGTCGCGCGCCAATTATGAGGTGGCGCGCAAGCACGGCAAGCCGATCGTGGTGATGGAACCGGTCAAGGGCGGTACGCTGGCCGACCCGCCGGCGCAGGTCAAAAAGCTTTTTCAAGACTATGCGCCGGGTGCGTCCTGTGCTTCCTGGGCCATTCGCTTTGCCGCGTCACTCGACGGCGTGCTGACGGTGCTTTCCGGCATGTCGAACACGCAGCAGATGGAGGACAATCTTTCCTACATGCGCGATTTTCAGCCGCTGAACGCCGACGAGCAAAAGATCATACAGCAGGCGCAGCAGCTCCTTGGGCAGTCGTCTGCCATTGCCTGCACGGCCTGTCACTATTGTACCGAGGGCTGCCCCAGGCAGATCCCGATCCCCGAAATCTTTTCATCGGCCAATCTGCACCTGGCAAACGGCCAGCTCGACCAAGCCAGGCAGCAGTATGCGGCTGCGGTGGAGGGCAGGGGAAAAGCCTCCGACTGCATCGCCTGCGGCCAGTGTGAGCGCGCCTGTCCGCAGCACCTGAAGATCATAGACGATCTAAAGCAGTGCGCCGATCTGCTCGAAAAATAAAGAGCATTTTGCGGTGTAACGGAGGTGTAAAAATGACGGATATACAAAGGCTTGCGCCGATAACGCACACGGGTACACAGACGATCGTTACCAGCCGCCTTGTTTTGCGGCCGTTTCAAAGAAAATCCCGCATGGTGTTTTACATCATGCGGGATTTTTTATACATTTTAAAATGGCTGCATGGTTACCGTGTTAAACCACAGCAAAAGAAAGCGTTTAAAATGCTTCTGCAATTCTCTGGCGGATCTCTTCCTCGGCTGCCTGCACTTCAAACTGAAACTCACGGGATGAAACGCGCAGAGCGCCGGTGCCCAAAATGATCAGCTGTTCCACCGCGTCCGAGGTCACCACGCGCACCTGGTTGTTTTTCGCCAGCTTGTAGGAGGCCTTTTCAATGTACATGTCGGCCGTTTCCGCCTCTTTGGTGTAGACGATCGTGATGTTATCTATTTTTTCGACTTCCCGTACCGCGCCTTTAACCTTATAGGCGTCAAAAACCAGGATCACGTTGCACTTTTTGTAGCCCTGGTAGTTGCAAAGAATGTTGATTAGTGCGTTGCGGGCGGCGTCCATATTGTCCTGCGCCAGTTCTTTTAAACGGTCCCAGGAAAAGATCACGTTGTAGCCGTCTACAAGCAGGTACTGCGTGCCGTCGTAGCGGGGCGCATTTTTGGATTTGTATTTTTTCTCCTCAGCTTTTTGCGTCAGCCGAAAATGGTTCTGGCTGCGGTCGTAGTTGCGGTTTTTTATGGGACCGTACGTCCGTTCAAAAATCTGCATCAGCTCTTTGTCGAGCGCAAATAGATCCACATTGCGCCCGGCAGCAGTCCGCCTTTGACTGACGCGTTCGGTAAACGCATTTTTAGGCGGCGAAAGTACGCTTGGCAGGTGCATGTGGCTTTTGACGTCGCTCCATTTCACAATGTAGCCGGCGCCGTGTGCGCAGAAAACAGAGTCGCAGGGGTTGTCCGTGTCGCCGTCGCAGTCGTAGCCGATCTCGGCAATGACCTCCTCTGCATTGTGGCACGGTGCATAGCCTTTTAAGCTGCATAGCAGTCGGCCTTTGCCGTGGGTGTACTGCATTACGCTGCGGGCATAGTCGTGCATGGTCGCGACCGGCGCGGTGCCCTGGATCGTGCTCATTTCGCTGTCGCTTTGGGGCGCGCTAAAATTGCCGTGCATACGCTGAATATCGGTCATAGCGCGGCCTACGTTTTCGTTCGGCACTTCCAGCGTGAAAGCATAGACCGGCTCCAGCAAAATGCTTTTGGCTGTGCGCAGACCCTGGCGCACGGCACGGTAGGTCGCCTGGCGAAAGTCGCCGCCCTCTGTGTGCTTCGGGTGCGCCCGGCCGGAGGCCAATATGATCTCCATGTCGGTGATCGGTGCGCCGGTCAGCACGCCGACGTGCGTTTTTTCGTAAAGGTGCGTCAGAATCAGGCGCTGCCAGTTCTTGTCCAGTACATCTTCTTTGCACTGTGTTTTGAATACCAGGCCGCTGTCGCGCTGGCCGGGCTTCAGCAAAAGGTGCACTTCGGCATAGTGGCGCAGCGGTTCAAAATGGCCGACGCCTTCCACCGTTTCCGCGATCGTTTCTTTATAGATAATGTTGCCTTTAGAAAATGTGGCGTGTATGTCAAAACGCTCGGCCAGTACCGACTGCAGCACTTCCAGCTGGATGTCGCCCATCAACTGCACCTGTATTTCGTTCAGGCGTTCGTTCCAAAGGACTTTCAGCTGCGGGTCTTCGCTTTCCAGAATGCGCATTTTTTCCAGCACCGTGTGCGTGGTTACATTTTCGGGTATGCGCAGGCGGTAGGTGAACACCGGTTCCAGAATCGGCAGACCGGTGTCTTTTTCTGCCCCAAGTCCGTCGCCGGGACGGGCAAATGTAATGCCGGTGACGGCGCAGACGGTGCCGGCGTCGGCCGTATCGGCGGTGGTGAATTTCTCGCCGGAATAAATACGGATCTGGTTAACTTTTTCACCGTTTTGGTTGCCGCGGCCGGCCAGCACCTCTTTGACTTTCAGCCGGCCGCCCGTCACTTTTAAAAAGGTCAGCTTCTGCCCCTTGTCTTCCGAGATTTTATAGACCTTGGCGGCAAAATCGCTGCCGTACGGCGGCATTTGGGTGTAGTCGTGCAGGCGCTGCAAAAATTCGTCCACACCGGTCAGCTTCAGTGCAGAACCGAACAGGCAGGGAAAAATCTGCCGTTGCCGGATGGCGCGCACAAGAGAGGATTTTTTTAGTGTTTGCGTTTCGGCATATTCGTTCAAAAGCGCTTCGCCGCACATGGCCGCGTTTTCCAAGAATTCCGCTTCATTGGTGTTGTCAAAATCTATGCAGCTGTCGCTCAGCTTGGCTTTCAGTTCGGCCAGCACGCGCGCTTTGTCTGCACCGTCCAGATCCATTTTGTTTACAAAAAGGAAGCAGGGCACGTTGTATTTGGCCAAAAGCTTCCAAATGGTTGCCGTGTGGCTCTGTACGCCGTCGGTCGCGCTGATGACCAAAACGGCGTAATCCAGCACCTGCATGGTGCGCTCTGTTTCGGCCGAAAAGTCCACATGCCCGGGCGTGTCCAAAAGGGTGAAAGTCGTGCCGCCGTAGTTTAAAACGGCCTGTTTGGAAAAGATCGTAATGCCGCGGTCGCGCTCTAAAGAAAACGTGTCTAAAAACGAGTCGCGGTGGTCTACGCGCCCCAGTTTTTTTATGCTGCCTGCACGGTAGAGCATCGCCTCCGACAACGTCGTCTTGCCCGAGTCCACATGGGCCAAAATCCCGACCACGATCTTTTTCATTGTTTCACCACACTTTTGCTATTTACCGTATTATAGCACAGCCAAATCCGGTTGTAAAATACACAGCAGAATAATTGCTTATTACGTCAAACAGCGCATAAATCGCCATTGGAGTTCTCAGAGATTATTTTTTACTGTGCTTTTTTCTGATGTATACCAGGTCGCCGAGATAATCGCCGCGGTATTTTGTATATTCACCTTCAAACGGGTTGTGCCGGTGAAAAAGCACTGCCTCCGGCGCAATTACCGAAACGATGACCCCCGCAGCACGGTAGAAGAATTCGTTGTGGTCGATCATTCTTATATTGTCATCCCAGCCGATCAGACGTATTTTGTCTGTTCTGGCAAGATATGTGTTTTGACTTTTCGCAACGACAATATGGCTGCCATCCAGTTTTGTCATGTGTGGGAGGAGCAGCGGTTTGTTGTAGGTGATTTTAAAATACTGCCGGGCATTATGAATCGGCGGCAAACATTTCGGCGCGTTGACCCAGCCGAATCCGATCAGGTCAACAGCATTATTTTCTTCTAAAAATTTAAGCTGGCCTTGAATATCTGTTTTTCTCGTCAGCAGTATGTCATCGTCCAGTTTTACAACATAAGGCGTTTTTACGGCGCTCAGGGCTTGGTTTAACCCGCGGCTCACGCCGCTGTTAAAGGGCAGGTGGATGATTTTCACATGCTCTTCTTTGATGTGCAGCGGTTTACGGCTGTCGTCGGCAATAATGATTTCTGCGTTCGGATAATAACGGTGGATGTTTTTGCAAAGCTGCTTTGCCAGTTTTTGCCGCTCAAAGGACTTGTATAGGAAAGTTACATTTTCACACACATGTCTGCACTCTTCTTTTGCGGGCTTTTTGCAGCCTTGCAAAATATATTTGAAATTGAGGAATCTGTATTCTACGTTAACAATGAAGCAGTAGATCATTTTAAATAAAGGCCGCAGGCGGGAACTTGCCAGCCGTTTTATAATTTTTTTCATACGGTTCATACCATCCTTTATATGCTATCGTCTATAGTAAATAAAAAGTGGGTTTTTGTCAATTGCACAGGAGAAATTGTCCTCTCGTTTTGCAAAAGGTGTGCCAATAAACCTTCATGCGGTTTTGTATGTCAGGGATCGAAATGAATTATATAACATAATCGCATCCATGTTATTTAATTTTTGGAATGCAGCAGAATGCTCCCTTTTTTCTTGAACTGGGTTTTATTCCATGCTAAAATCAAAGCATGTTATAATATGTTATAACATATCAAATTTTCGGAGGAAACTGCATATGCAGCAAGTTTATATAACAGACGCGCAGCAAACACCTTATATAACAAAAAACGGCTTTCAAAAAGTCGTTCTTTGCCTGAAAAGCCGGTGCGCCGGTTTGGATCTTTGGGGAAAGATCACTTTGGAAAACGCACAGCCCTGCACGGTATACATCGGCAAGCTCCCGCTTGGGGCTTCTAAAAAGACCATTTCTGTCCGGGACACAAACAAAATCTTAAACCCGGGTGAAACATGTACGCTGAGAATAGAGCTGTATAAAAACCAGTATTGTTCGGGTAAATGTCTTTGTGTGTATGAAAACACAAATTGGCAGCGAAGCCGCCACTGGGAATTTTACTGGTCGCAGTCCATGCACACGGACCTTGGCTATACAGACTATCCTGAAACGCTTCGTCCGCTTTATACAAGCTTTCTTGAAGACGTAAAAAAATATATTATCCGTTCCTATAACCGTGTGGAGGACAAACAAAAATATAAATATGCAGTCGAATCTGCCTGGATGTTCAGCGAGGGTTATGCGAAAGAAAAGGACGCGGATACGATCGAAGCGTTTATAAAACTGGTGAAAAAAGGGGACATTATGGTGGCTGCCGGCCGCTTTAATAACGCCATGGAAAATTGTGGCACAGAAGAACTCGCCAGATCGCCCTACCTTACCAACCGGTATTTAAAAGACCGTTATGGTCTGCCGCCCGGCAATACTATAAGAATGTTCGACAACCCGGCCATTTCCAAAAGCTATGTAGATGTTTTAAATTCGGCCGGTATAAAATATGCTATCCATTCCATGAACCCGGACCGGTCGCCGTACCATAAGGTGCGCCAGTACGACCTGTTTTATATGACCGGTTTTCAAAACGGCAATAAGCTTTTGGTGTTTAACGGAAAATCTTATGGCGACAACTATGGCTTTGGCGGCAGTCACCAGAATCCAAAAGGCAGCGTCCAACTGGCCGAACAGGAAATATTGAAACTGATCGGCACACTGGAAAGCAGAACCGGCCGGCGCGCATATCCATATGACAAATTCCCGATGCCGCTGATCCCTTTTGGCGACAATAAACCGCCGCTGGAAAAACAGATCAGCGTGGTAAACCAGTTGAATGTAAAGTGGCAGGCACAGGGCTATGCCTATCCCAGGATCATTTCTGCATTTCCCGAAAAGTTTTTTGAGGACGTTGAACGGGAATATGCTGCCCTGATCCCGGTGGAGACCGGCACTGAGGAAAACTGGTGGAACGACGGCTGGGGAACAACGGCCTATGAATCCGGTATCAATAAAAGAAACGGCACGCTGGTGCCCATGGCCGAAACCATGGCCAGCATCGCCTCGTTTTGCTATGGCGCGCCGTATCCGGCTGATGACCTGTGCGATGCACTGGAGCGGGCTTCCATTTATAATGAACACACCTGGGGCTATAATGCGTATAGAAAGTGCGACGCCTATTATCAGCAAAACGAGTGGAAACGCACAAATGCCCTGGGTGCAAATGCTCTGGCCGAAAAAACGGTAAAAAATACGTTGCAGGTTCTGGCGTATAACGCTGCAAAGCAGGGCAGCATATACGTTTATAACGCTTTAAGCTGGTGCAGAACAGATGTTGTGACGGTACAGCTTAATGAAAGCTTTCCCAAAACGTTTGCTTTGCTCAGCGGCGGGGAAAGTCTGCCGTATGAGCTGGACGGCGACCGGCTGATTTTTGTCGCTAAAAACGTTCCGGCCCTTGGCTACAAGCTTTTTTCGGTCGTGCCTGCTGATGAGAAGCCTGCATTTGTTTCTAAATCAAAATGCTGCGGCTACTGTGTGGAAACCCCGTTTTTTAAACTGGTCATGCGCGGGGACGGGACTGTAAAAAGTATTAAAGACAAGCAAAACGGCAACCGCGAAGTGGTGGACGACGCGGCAGACGTGAAATGGAACCAGTATCAGTATTACGATGATTTTGCGATCCCGTTCCGAAACATGGGCGTTAAATTCTCCCCCTGGAAATGGAATCTGTACCGGCCGTCAGAAAAGCATACAAAAGTCCGGGTGGTGCCTACGGCTCTCGGTGCGCAGATCCATGTGCAAACCGGCACTTTCCGCGCCGGCAGCATTTGCCAGACGATAACGCTTTATGATGATATTGCGCGCGTGGACATCACGAACAAGGTGCTCAAGTCTGCGCTGCCGCAGCTGATATGTAAGGAAGAGGCGTTTTATACATTTCCTTTCCGTGCGCACCGGGATTACGAGATCCGCTACGACCTGCCGATCGGCAATGTCGCTGAAGGCGACCAGGTCTACGGCACATCCAGGGACTGGTATACGGCGAACAAATGGGTCAATGTTTATGATAAAACAGACGACTACAGCATGACGTTGGCGCTTGTCAATACGTCGCTTTTGCAGCTCGGGCAGCGCCGCACCGGCCAATGGTCGTTTGACTATACCTCTGAAAAACCGTATATATTCAGTTATGTCATGAACAACATGTGGCAAACGAATTTTCAGGGCGACCAGCCCGGTACGGCGGATTTTTCGTATTCTCTGTTTACGGGCAAGGGAAAATCCATTGGAAAAATCAATCGGGCAGCATGGGAGAGGAGCGCGCCGCTGCAGGCTGTTGCGGTCACAGACACGGCCGGTCATTCCCATGAAGCGCGCGCCGAAAAGTCGTACATCACGGTCAGCCAGCCGAACGTGATCCTTTCTTCCATGAAACCGGCCGAAGCGAACGGCGAGGGTATAATCGTTCGTTTCTGTGAAATTGCCGGGCAGGATACGCAGGATATAATCGTGCATTTTTGTGAGAAAATCGCATCCTATATGCAAACCGATATTATCGAAAACAACATTGGCCAGGAAATACAAAAGGATACGCTGCAGTTTTCTTTAAAGCCTTATGAGATAAAGACTTTTCGCATCCTAACAAAGCGGGCTGCTGCAAAGCCCGGCGGCGTGCAGGCGGTTTGTACCCAGGTGCCGGTGCCAAGAAGCGCGCACTACCAGAAAGCGCGCGTGGCGGAGCTGACCGGCGGCCGAATGGCGCGTCAGGGCGTGGTCGTGTCGTGGGAGAAAGCGGAAAACGCTTTGTTTTACGAGGTGTTTCGCGTCAAAGACGGGCAAAGGTATTTTGTCGGCTCTACAAAGCATACCTGCCTGTTTGACAGCCAGGTCACAAAAGCTATCTGCACACAATACCGGTATTGTGTCCGCAGTGTGGGCGCAGGCCGGAAAAGCGACTTTTCCGAAAGTGTTGCGCCCGGTATAGGTGCGGTGCAGAATGCACAGCTTTTTGAAAAGCCTGTGCTGCATGCCGCGGCGCGTGAGAAGAGTCGGATCGATCTGTACTGGACGCCTGTCCACGGCACTGTACCCATAAGCCACTACGAGGTCTTTCGCAATGGTGTGCTGCTGGGCAAGACCACGGACGATTATATAACCTCCTGGCGCGACGGTGGTGTGCAGTACGGCGGCAAGTATGTATACAGTGTTGCTGCAGTGGATGTTTTGGGCAATCGTCTGTGCAGCGACGACGTAAAGGTGGCGCATAACGACAGCATTTTTGCCGCTCAGGATTCGCCGCTTGCCAAAAAGTCCAGGCGCAGGTTTTTAAATTTTATTTAAAGGCGGTTTATACTTATGGAAAAATCCGTCCCTCTTTGGCTGGAGATCAGCCGGAAAATTGAAAAAGACATTGAAAACGGAACGTTTGCCGTCGGCGATATGCTGCCGAATGAATATCAGCTTTGCGAGATTTATTCGGTCAGCCGAATCACCATACGCGGTGCTTTGGACAGGCTCAGTGATTTGGGTAAAATCAAAAGAGTAAAGGGCAAGGGCACCATCGTTACGCAGGAAAGGATAAAAGAGCCGCTGCTTAAAATTTCCGGCTTTACCGATGAAATGCGGGAAAAGGGCATAGTACCCTCCACAAGCTATGCGCATATGGAGCGAAAAAAGGTTTCGGGTTATATTGCCGAACTGTTCGGGCAAAGCAGATCTACCTATTTTGCCGTGCTGGAAAGGGTCAGGTGTATAAATGGTGTGCCGGTGGGCTATTTTACGACCTATTTGCCGGAAAGCATCGGGCTGCCGTACGACAGCGCGCAGTATTACTCCTCTCTTTACGACAAGCTGGCAAAGGAACACGGCATCGTGGTCGATCATGTTCAGCAGACGGTGACGGCGGAAATTGCCGACAAAAAGACACGGAAAATGCTGAACCTGTCTCCGGGCGAAGCCGTAATGGTCATGAAACGCAAGGCGTTTCTGGGTGATCAACTGATCGAGTATTCCGTGTGCCGATATGACAGCAAACGCTATGAATACAATATGGAATTAAGGAGCGAACCAAAATGATAAATGCCGGTTACCACAATTATGACAAGGCGCCGTTTATCAAAGCGCAGGGCCACGCATGGAAAGGCTTTGCGCAGATCAGGCAGCAAATTCAAAACAGCGATGAGCGCATTATCGTTTTTGATTGTTACCCTGTGGTGGACGTGAAAAGCCTTGTGGACGGCGTGGGCAGTCTGTTTGACAAAATTTTTTATACAGATACCTGTGCCTACAGCGGCGATGCACTTACCGAAAAAATGCAAAAGAACCTGACAGACGACCGGATTTTCGGCGTGATGACAACAGATTACCTGCAGGATTATTTTATAGACAGCAAGATCTGTCAAATGCGCTGCGATATTTTAGACAGCACCGGCCGTATCCTTGTGATCGGCGTGGGGGCAACGCTGGTGTGGGAGAGCGGCTTTAATGTGCACTGCTCTGTTGCCCGCTGGGAAAGTCAGCTGCGGTTCCGAAAAGGTGCGCCTAACTGGAACTGTGATAATTTCGATATGGACCCGCTTACAAAGTTTAAGCGCGGTTACTTTGTGGAATGGCGCCTGGCCGATAAACATAAAGTGGAAAAGCACCGGAAATTCCATTATTTTATGGACACAAATGCTGTGGACTGCCCCAAAATGATTTCCAGGCAGGATTACGACAAGGCCCTTGCGCAGGCTGTGCAGGCGCCGTTTCGGGTGGTGCCGTATTTTGACCCCGGTGTGTGGGGCGGCCAGTGGATGAAAGAAGTATGCGGTCTTGACAAATCTGCGCAAAACTTTGCCTGGTGTTTCGACTGCGTACCGGAAGAAAACAGCGTTTTGTACGATTTCGGCGGCGTAAAGGTGCAGATGCCGGCCATGGACATTGTTTTACATAAAGGCAAAGAGCTTTTGGGCGAACGGGTACAGGCAAGGTTCGGCAATGAATTTCCCATCCGTTTTGATTTTTTGGATACCATGGACGGCGGCAACCTTTCTTTGCAGGTCCACCCCACTACACAGTATATACACGAACATTTTAATATGCCGTATACGCAGGATGAAAGCTACTATATTCTGGACAGCGGGGAAGACAGCTGCGTTTATTTGGGGGCAAAAGAGGGCATTGAGCCGGACGCGTTTATCGGCGCTTTAAACAAGGCGCAGCAGACGGGCGAGATCGACGTGGAAAAGTATGTAAACAAATGGCCGGCCAAAAAGCACGACCACTTTTTGATCCCGGGCGGCACGCTGCACTGCTCCGGTAAAAACGCCATGGTGCTGGAGATCTCAAGCACGCCGTACATATTTACGTTTAAGCTTTGGGACTGGGGCAGGCTTGGGCTGGACGGAAAACCCCGCCCGATCAATATTCAGCACGGCAGCCGGGTCATCAATTATTCCCGCGACACCAAATGGGTGCAGGAAAATCTGATAGACCAATTTGAACCGCTTGAAAAGACAGACGCCTATACTTCGGAAAAAACCGGGCTGCATATTTTTGAACCGATCGAAACGGTGCGCCACTGGTTCACCGGCGAGGTCTGCCACAAGGCAAACGGCAGTGTCTGCGTGCTCAATCTTGTGGAGGGGGAAGAGGCCGAGGTCGTAAGTCCGTGCGGCGCTTTTGCCCCTTATGTCGTGCATTATGCGGAAACATTTATCGTACCGGCTGAAGTCGGCGATTTTATCCTCAGACCCACAGAAAAAACAAAGGGCAAAAAGCTTGCGACGATCAAAGCTTATATCAGGTGACCGCCATGATTTTTGCACTGGACATCGGCGGAACATATACAAAATACGCCCACATCGATCAAAACCGGATCGTTGAAAAAGGCAAGTGGGAAACGGTGGACAGTTTCTCGGCATTGACCGAATGTGTTGACCGTGTAATTTGCCGTCCGGTTTCTTTTATAGGCATTTCCAGCGGCGGCTTCTGGGCCGAAGATGGGCAGGCGATCGGCTACGAAACCATTAAGAGCACTTCTGAAAACAATTTAAAAAATTTTCTCGCAGAAAAATACGGCTGTCCTGTTTCTATAGAGAACGACGCGCGCTGTGCGCTGCTTGCCGAAAAAAGCTTTGGCGTGCTGCAAAACTGCCAAAATGCCGTGCTTTTCGTGCTCGGCTCCTCGTTAGGCTGTGCCGTGCTGGTCAACGGAAAGCTGTTTTTGGGCAGCACCCACCAGGCAGGCGCCATGTTTTTGATGCCGGAATATTATGACGGCAGCACTTATCGGTATGATCAGCAGGCAAACAGCATTCATCTAACAAAAGAATTTGATCCTGCGCTTGTACGGGGAGATATGCGGCTTTTGGAAGATAAGGCGCTGCACGGCGACCCTAAAGCAAAGGAACTGCTTGAAAGCTATTCCAAAGCGGTGGCGCTGAAATGCTGGTATGCCTATTTGGCGTATGATCCCGAACAGATCGCGCTTGGCGGCGGCATTGCCAATAGCAAGTATATTACACAAAGAATACGGTTCTATTTAAACGGCTTTTTTGTGCGGGACAAAAGTGCGCGCACCCCGGTGCTGTCCAATACGCATTTTGGGGAAGAAAGCAATCTTTTGGGCGCCGCACTTTTAGCCAGGCCGTAATCATTTATACACAGCGGGGGAACATTTATGGAAAAGGAAAAAGTAAAAGAGCCGTTGAAAACAAAAATTGCAAACGGCATTCAAACGTTTAAATCGCACTGGGGCACGCCGCCGAAGGGGTACCAGGTCTGTTACAGGGAGTTCGCCGCTTTTGCCGCGGGCTGCGGCAGCCCGAATCTGCTGGGCGTGCTGACGCAATACACCACCATTGCCACCAGCGTGCACCTGATGATCTCTTACTTCAAGCTGTCGACCGGTATGGCGTGGATCCTGACAATCCTTGCATCGGTTATCGCCATCCTTCGTTCGCCGGTTTTGTCTATGATGATCGACAATTCCAACGGTAAAAACGGCAAGTTCAAGCCGTTTCTGATTTGGGCGGCAATCGGTATGGCTGTAAGTTTTTCATTTGTCCCTTACATACCGTCTGCCTGGATGGATATCCATCTTTTCAGCATTCCGCTTCCGGCCATCCCGATCATGGGCATTTATGAGGCGTCAACGATCAATTTTAATCTTGGCATTCTTTTGGCGTTTGTTTTGATCCAGATCGGCCAGTTTTTTATAACACTTCTCAATCAGTGTGTGGCCGGCATGGAGCAAACCATATCTACGGTAGCTCAGGAGAGGGCCAATATCGGCTCCATCAAGGGGCTGGTGTCCGGTCTGCCCAGTTCCATTGTAAATATCATACTGCCCATTCTTGCAGGCACCTTTTTCGCGCAGCAGGGCGGCTGGAACGCGGTCAATATGTACCGCATCATTTTCCCTATATGCGGTGTTCTCGGCGTTATTATGGTGCTGCTGCTGGTAAAGGGCGTAGAGGAAAGAACGGTCGTAAAGCAGGAGTATGTGGCCAGGGTCAAGTTCTCAGAGGGCATGAAATTGCTGAGTAAAAGCAAGTACTTCTGGATCATAACCATATTCAATGCGTTCAATGCCGTGCGTGGCCTTGCAAATATCACGACCTGGATCACGCAGTACAGCTTCGCTTCAGACACGGCCAAAACATGGGTCGGGCTTTACTGTTCCACCATTCTTATGAACGCCATTGCCGTTGCGCTTTTGGTGGGACCGGTCCTGATCAAAAAACTCGGCAAAAAGAATTTGATGCTGATTTCCTGTGTGGGTTATGTCATCATGATCGCGCTGCAGGTCGTTTTTCATAAAAGCCCGGTGCTTATACTGGTGGTCTCGTTCTTTGAACAGTTTTTCGGCGGCTTTTATTTCCTGACCGGTATCATGACTTCGGATATTATGGACGATATCCAGATGAAAACCGGCAAACGCCTGGAAGGCTTCTGGCAGAATTATATGGCGATCATCACGACGGTGATCGGCGTGTTTACCGGCATGCTTACACCTCTCTTCCTGTCTTTTGGTGGCATAGGCTTTTCAGACGATATTTCCGCGGCTTTGCAAAATCCGGATCTCAGGAACAATATTTTCTTCTACCAGTCGCTTCTTGCGCTGATCGGTGCTGTGGTGGTTGCCGTGCCGTTTTTCTTTTATGACCTCACGGAAAAGAAGCATGCCAATATCGTTCGGGTGCTTCGCATCCGTGCCGCAGTGGACAATTTCCATGACAATATGCTCCAGAGCGAGGATATTGCTTATTTGCAGGAAATCGTGGATTATGCAAACGAAACGAAAGAGCCGATGCTGACAGAAGAACTGGCAAAGCACGACTGCATAGACAGCATTTTAAAAGCGGCGAATGCGTCGGCGTGATTTGTTTGATGAACATAAAACCAATAGATGTGATTATAAATTTCCCGGAATAGTTTTTCTGTCCCGGGAATTTTTATAACTTGTGGTTTCTGTTTTGTCCGGTGAGACGCTGGCCTTTTATAAGAACCAAAGACTTGCATTATATAAGGGCATAGCGGGGCGCGTACAAAAAGCAGCCGCATAAAAGCGGCTGCTTGAAAATGAAATACATGTGACCGATTTTCGCAGCCGACCTGCAGAATTTCTGCCGGCGGGCTGCCTTTTTCAGACACAAAATCATCTGTCAAACGACGGGTTGGTGAAGTAGAAGTTTTTGCTGTCCATCTTGTCGGTCGCCAGGCGCAGGCCTTCGCCAAAGCGCTGGTAGTGTACGATCTCGCGTTCGCGTAAAAATTTGATGGGCGCGATCACGTCCGGGTCATCGACCAGGCGTAAAATGTTGTCATAGGTGACGCGGGCTTTCTGCTCGGCCGCCAGGTCTTCGTTCAGGTCGGCAATAACGTCGCCTTTTACACCAATGCTTGCTGCTGTAAACGGCGAACCGCTGGCGGAGGTCGCATAAACGCCGGTCGTATGATCCACAAAGTATGGGGCAAAAGCACTGTTTTCAATCTGATCTTCCGTCAGGTTGCGCGTCAGCTGGTGCACGATGGCACCGATCATTTCCAAATGCCCCAGTTCTTCTGTACCCATATGCTCTTTAAAAGTGATCCAACGAGCAAAATTTAAGGGCATTTGTGGCATTTTTGTCCTAAAAGTACATAGCTTTTTGACCTATGACCGAATCAAAAACACATAACTGGAAATGGCAGTGCAAATGCTGGTCCGACGTATTTTGTCGAGGCCGGAAAGACGCCGCGCGTGATCAATTTGTATGCCGTCGCATCAACCAGGTACGAATAAGCGTAAAAATATTTAGACCCGTTTGTCATTATTCCGGACAAGCGGGTCAATTTTCTTAACTAAATTACATCTATTGCACTGCCAAAGCTCAATGATCTCTTTATTTCGCTAGGATAACGACATGCTGATTAAAAAACGGCAGATTATTTGTTCAGAATATTGGGAATTAACATTATGGTATTGAGAATTTAACGTTTTAACAGTTTTTATTACTCATAATGATAAAAATATCATCATGTAGTAAACTACCTATATTTTTGCATATCGAGTGGGTGGTTAACTATTGACTTCTTTATAAATAATAAGTA
>ERZ1090878.695-NODE-698-length-17391-cov-8.463025_pt1 | contig 17391 bp, 11 predicted proteins | sample MGYA00478473_ERZ1090878 | MGnify/ENA primary metagenome ERZ1090878 (study PRJEB33644, sample SAMEA5815720) | chicken gut metagenome | biome: Chicken; feature: Gastrointestinal Tract; material: Caecum | place: Ireland | collected 2019-01-01 | study: A study of the... | reverse complement strand
CATAAACGCCTACAGCGGCGCCCAAAACAGCCACCAGCACCGCCGCCACAACGACGGCAAGCACGATTTTTTTCTTGCGCGGCAGTTTGCGCAGCGTTTCGCCGGTAAGTTTTTTCATAACGATTCCCCCAAATTCTTCATTCCTATTATACGATGTTTTTCCCGTCTGACACAAGAATACAATATGAAAATTAAAATTAGATTAGAAAATTTCATTTTTGCAAAATTTCAGCAAACAAAGCCCGACCTATTGCCGGGCTTTGTTTGCTTTATGGGAAGATCAGTAAAGGAGACATTTAGACATCAGCGGTCTTCGCGTTCCACCGAGCGGTCCAGGATCTTGCCGGTCTTGGCGTTGATCTCGTACTCATATTCCATGTTGCCGCTTCGAAATTCCACTTCGTACACATAGACGCCGTCCTCTTTGTCCAGCTTTGCCTTTTCAAATGTAGCTTTCGATGCGGAAACGCCGCTGTCATTCAAAGCGATCGACTTGGCTTTTTCCACGCCAATATAGTTGCCGGAAGAAGTTGTGGACGCTGAGGTGGTTTTCTGCCCCTCGGCACGTTCACGGTCATAAGAAGTGATTTTGCCGTCAGAAGCGCGCACTTCAAATTCATACTCGTAGCTGCCGGAAACGAACTCGATGTCGTACTCTTTTACGCCGTCGTCATAATCCGTTTTGGCTTTTGTAAAACGCACGTCCGAAGCGGACAGGCCGGCATGCTTCAGTGCGATGGACTTTGCCTCGGCCAAAGTTACGGCAGAACCACTGCTCTGAGAAGAAGTGGTTTTCTGGGAAGAGGTGGTCTTTTGCGCATCGGCGCGCTCACGGTCGTAAGACGTGATCTTGCCGTCGGAAGCACGCACTTCAAACTCATACTCGTAGTTGCCGGAAACGAACTCGATATCGTACTCTTTTACACCGTCGTCATAATCCGTTTTGGCTTTTGTGAAGCGCACATCCGAAGCAGACAGCCCGGCGTGTTTCAGTGCGATCGACTTTGCCGAATCCAGTGTAACACCTGCGCTGTTCTGCGCGGCAGTCGTCTGCGAAGCAGAGTCACCGGTCGCTTGGCTGCCGCCTGCAGCGGCCGTTGTCGTTTCAGCCGACTGCGCAGCCGTAGTGCTGACCTTCTCACCGTCCGCCTCGGCCTGACGGTTCAAAATGGTGCCGTCAGAAGCTTTGATCTCGTAATCGTAATCCACACGGTCGGCCTCAAACTCCACATCGTAGACCAGCGTGCCTTGTCTCAGATCCAGATCCACATCGTCAATACGTGCCGCCTGCGCCGAGACGTTGGCGTCGTCCAGTGCAATGGAAACGGCTGCGTCAGACCCGATCACATTTTTCTGCACGGTGTTCGACGCATAAGCGGCAACACCTGCACCGAGAACGGCCACACCGGCCACAACAGCCACGCCCGAAATGAGCATTTTTTTCTTTTTTGGTAAGCTGCGGATCGTTTCACCTGTAAGTTTTTTCATATCTTATTCCTCCATATAAAAATTTGTGTCAGACGTTGTTCCCTCCGTCTGACACAAGAATACGATATGAAAATTAAAACCAGATTAGAAAAAAGAAATTTCTGAAAAATTTTTTTATGCTGATTTTTACCGGCCGGATACACCACATTGAAACCAGCTGTTAAAGAAATGCTCAATCATTAATAACCCATTTTATAATTTCCCATTAAAAATGCCGGAGGTGTCTTTCCGGCATTTTTAGCATTTATTTATTTTGATTTTCTCTGCTTCAGCCATAAAGCACCCAGCTGTTTTATACGCCGGACAACGGCATATAAACATAAAACGTGCTGCCCTCGTTTTCGCGGCTTTCCACCTTTAAGGAAAAGCCGTGCAGATCGGCAATGCGCTTGACAACAGCCAAGCCTATGCCGAGGCCGTTCTTCTGGTCCTGCGACGTACGCGAAGCATCGGCGCGGTAAAACTTTTGCCAAATGCGCTCGGTCTGCTCGGGCGTCATGCCGGCGCCCGTGTCCGCCACGCTGAGTACCGCCTGCGTGTCTGCACGGTGCAGGCCCACCGTGATCGTGCCGTCTGGCCGGTTGTAGCGGTAAGCGTTAGAAAGCAGATTGACGAGCATCTGTTCAAAAAGGCTGGAGCTGACCGGCAAAGAGATTTCGCTCTCGATCTCAGTCGACAGGCGGATGCCGTTTTGCAGCGTACCGGCAAAATCGTTGCAGACCTGCTGCGTCAGCTGCGAAACGTCAGCCGTGTGCAGATCGGGCGGCGCATCCATACGCTCCAGCCGGGCATAGGAAAGCATTTCTTCCACAATGGCACTCATGCGCGCCGCCTGGCGTGAGATCACCTGTAAGCTGTTTTTATAAGCCTGCGCATCGCGGCCTTTTTTCAGGGCAAATTCACACTGTGCCGAGATGACCGAAAGCGGCGTGCGCAGCTCATGCGAAGCGTCGGATGTAAATTGCTTTTCCGCCTCAAAGGAGCGTTCCAAACGGTCAAACATAGAGTTGAATGTACCCGCAAGCTGTGCCAGCTCGTCCTGCTGCGGCGGCATTTCAATGCGTTTGGACAAATCGCGACCGTCGCTGATCTGTTCGGCTGCCGCAGCGATTTTTTGAATGGGCCGCAGCGAACGCCGCGCCATCAGGTATCCGCCGAGGATGGCAACAAGCGCAAACAGCGGCAAAAGCATCAGCGAAAGACGCACTGTCTGCGACAAAATGGTCTGGTTAGCGTTTTCATTGACAACGCCTTTGAGCACGAGTCCCTCCAAATGCTCAATTTCAAGCGCTTCAAAATAAACATAATACGTCTCGCCTTCGCGGCTGACTTCACTGATTTTGCCCGAAAGATCGACCGGGCAGTTCACAACGCCGTTGCCGTAAAGCAGATTGCCCTGCGCATCATAAAGAGATGTGTACACGCCGTTCAACTCGTCCAGGAAATCGTCGTCGATCTCGATATAACCGCCGCGATACTCCAAATACTGGTCCTCTTCATCCTCTTCCGCGTCGGCCATGGAAAACAAAAACTCGATCTCCTGTGCGTTGGCTTCCACCGTACTGAGCAGCAATTCACGAATGTTGGTGTGCAGTACAGAATTATTAATGACGAACATCAGGCCGAATGCCAATGCCGTGATGAGAATGACAAGCACCGAAAACCACAGTGTGATCCTGGCCTGCAGGGAAAGCTTTTTCATGCATCCTCCTTCAAAACGTAGCCATAGCCGCGCACCGTGTGGATCAGCTTTTTGTCAAAGCCTTCGTCCACCTTTTTGCGCAGATAGCGGATGTAAACGTCGATCACATTGGTGCCGCCGGAATAGTCAAAATCATAAACGCTGTTTTCAATGGCCTCACGGGTAAGCACCGTGTTTTTATTTTTCATCAAGCACTCCAAAATGGCGAACTCCTTGGCGGAAAGGCGGATCGCCTTGCCGGCGCGGCTGACCTCGTGTGTCTGGATGTTCAGCTGCAGATCGGCCGCCGTATACACATTGCCGGTGCTGCCGGACTGGCTGCGCACGGCTGCGCGGATGCGTGCAAGCAGTTCTTGAAACGAAAACGGTTTGATGATATAGTCGCTGGCGCCAAGATCCAGTCCGCGCACACGGTCCTCCACATCATCGCGCGCTGTCAAAAAAAGGATCGGCGCACGCCCGCCGCGGCTGCGGTAACTGCGCACAATGTCAAACCCGTTCTGCCCGGGCAGCATGACATCCATCAGCACAACGTCGTAATCGGCCGACTCCATGTAAAGCAGCGCATCGCTGCCATCCAGGCAGCAGTCGCAGCTGTAGCCCTCGTCCTCCAGCTCCATTTTGATCACGTCGCTTAAATCCTTTTCGTCCTCAACAACCAAGACTCTCATTTTCCATACCTGCCCATTCAAAATTTGCAGTTTTATTGTTGCATAAAAAGATTAAAAACAGATTAAAGCCTTACTGCGGCTTTTTCATCGTAAGACTGATGCGTTTTTTGGCCGCATCGACCTGCAGCACCCATACCGTAACGATATCGCCGACTTTCAGCACGTCAGACGGGTGGCGGATGTAACGGCTGGTGATCTGCGAAATGTGCACAAGGCCGTCCTGGTGCACGCCGATGTCTACAAAAGCGCCAAAGTCCACCACATTGCGCACGGTGCCTTTCAGCTCCATGCCGGGCTTCAAATCTTCTATACCTAAAATATCGGTGCGCAGCATCGGCTGCGGCAGCTCGTCGCGCGGGTCGCGCCCGGGCTTTTGCAGTTCCGAAACAATGTCTTTCAGCGTCGGCTCGCCGACATCCAGACGCTTTGCAATGGCCGATGCGCCCATCGTTTTTACGACCCGGCCGACAGCCGCCGTTTTTCCGGCACGCACTTCCTGCTCGCTGACGCCGCACAGCGCAAGCAGCTTTTCCGCCACGGCGTAGCTTTCCGGGTGCACGGCCGTGTTGTCGAGCACATTTTTGCTTTCGCGCACACGCAGAAATCCGGCACACTGTTCAAAAGCTTTCGGGCCGAGTTTGCTGACCTTTTTCAGCTGTGCACGCGAGGTAAAGCCGCCGTTTTCGCGGCGAAACGCCACAATGTTTTTGGCCACGCTCTGCGAAATACCGGCCACACGGGACAAAAGCGGAACAGAAGCGGTATTCAGATCTACGCCGACAGAGTTCACGCAGTCCTCCACAACACCGTCCAGCGCCTCGTTCAACTGCTTTTGCGGCATATCGTGCTGGTACTGACCAACACCGATCGCCTTCGGGTCGATCTTTACCAGCTCGGCCAGCGGATCCTGCAGGCGGCGCGCGATCGAAACGGCCGAACGCAGGCTGACGTCGTACTGCGGAAACTCCTCAGCCGCCAATTTGGAGGCGGAATAGACAGACGCACCGGCCTCGCTGACGACCATATACACAATACCGCGATCCAGCTCACGGATCACTTCTGCGGCAAACACCTCCGTCTCGTGCGAAGCCGTGCCGTTGCCGATGGCGAACATCTGCACATGGTATTTATGCACCAGGTCTTTGATGATTTTCTTGGCCTGTTCTATTTTGCTGTGCGGCGGTGCGCAGTAAATGACCGCAGTGTCGAGCACTTCGCCGCTTGCATCCACGACTGCCACCTTGCAGCCGGTGCGGTAACCGGGATCAAGCCCGATCGTGACTTTGCCCTTAACAGGCGGCTGCATCAGCAGCTGGCGCGTGTTGTCGGCAAACACACGGATGGCATTTTCATCGGCGCTTTCGGTCATCTCGCTGCGCAGTTCACGCTCAATACTCGGAAAAATCAGGCGCGTATAAGCATCTTCGATCGCAGCGTCCACATACGCTGCGCAGGGACCGCCTTTCAGGTGCAGCTGGCGCAAAATAGCCAGGCCGCTTTCCCGGTCATAGGAAATGCCGGCTTTTAAAAAGCCCTCTTTTTCGCCGCGGTTGACCGCCAGCACCCGGTGGCCGGCAATTTTCCTGACCGGCTCGCTGTAAGAAGCATACATTTCATAAACGCCGGCATCCTCCTGCGCTTTTTCGCTGACAAGGCTGCCGTTCATTTTGCAGGAATAACGGATGCGTTTACGCCCGGCCGGATCGTCGGAGATCATCTCAGCCACAATGTCCTGCGCACCGGCCAGCGCGTCTTCCACCGTGGCCACCTCGTCATTCAGATAACCGGCAGCGGCTGCGCACGGGTCTGCATCCGGCGCCTGGGCATAAAGCAGATCGGCCAGGCCCTGCAGCCCTTTTGCACGCGCGACCGATGCGCGCGTTTTGCGTTTTGGCCGGTACGGGCGGTAAAGGTCTTCCAGTTCCGTAAGCGTTGCCGCCGCCTGCAAGGCTGCCTCCAGCTCCGGCGTCAGCTTGCCCTGCTCCCCGATCGCGGCCAAAATCTTTTCGCGCTGCGCGTCCAGATTGCGCAGATAATTCAAACGCTCAAAAATCTGGCGCAGCACCTGGTCGTCGAGCGAGCCGGTCATCTCTTTACGGTAACGCGCAATAAACGGGATCGTGTTGCCCTGGTCGATCAGATCGATCGTGTTTTCAATTCTTTTGGGGCTGACCGAAAATTCTTCGGCCAACTTTGCAATAATATCCATAGATTTTCCCTTTCTGATACGGATAAATATATATCTTATTATACAATAAACGCCGGGCACTGTGCAAGTTTGCAAAAAAGCAGTGGATTTTCCTACCATTTCATGGTAACATAAGAATAGGCATAAAACTGTTTTCTGCACGGAGGAAGGCTATGTGCAAAGAGATCTGCACTGAAAAAAAGATCAAACTGTTCGCTTTGGATCTGGACGGCACCTCGCTTGCCCCAGACGGCGCGTTTTCACCGCTGATGCACCTTGCGCTGCAAAAAGCGGCCGAAAACGGAATTGCCGTAGCCGCCGCCAGCGGCCGCGCACTGCACGCCCTGCCCGACTGTGTGCGCCGTGCACCCGAGATCCGCTATGCCATTACCTCCAACGGCGCCGCGGTATACGACCTGCAAACCAGTGAAAAACTGTGTGCCTACACCCTGTCGCCCGCCGCAGCCGAACAGGTGCTGCAGATCATGGAGACAGAAAAAAAGGCGTTTATAGAATATACGGTAGAAGGGCAGGCCTATGCGCCGGCTGAAATGGTGCGCGCGCCCGAAAAATTCGGCCGCACGGCAAAAGCCGCTGACTATGTGCGCCGCACACGAAAGCCCAGCGAGTACTTTTTTGCCGACGCACGCGCCCATATTGGTGAACTGGACTGCATTGACGCCTACTGCGCCAGTAAAGAAGCGTTTGAAGCGCTGCGGGGCTGCGTGCAGAAGATCGACGGACTGTACATCACGTCTTCTTTTCCAAACATGCTTGAAATTTCAGACGCGCGCGCCGGCAAGGCAAATGCACTGCAATATCTTTGCCGGCAGCTGCACATACATATAAAAGAGACAGCTGCTTTCGGCAATGCCGACAACGACAGCGCCATGCTGCTTGAAAGCGGCTGCGGCATCGCCGTAAGATCCGCAAGCCCCGCCTGCAAAGCGGCGGCCGACTTTCTGACCGGCGACCCGCAGGAAGACGGCGCAGCAAAAGCCATGCTGCAGCTGATGCAAAATCAAAAGGAGGACAAAATATGAAACCGATGAAAATCACAGCCGCCAATTTTGAAGTGGAAGTGCTGCAGTCGCAGCGGCCGGTACTGATCGATTTTTGGGCGCAGTGGTGCGGCCCCTGCCGCATGCTGGCGCCAACGCTTGACGAACTGGCAAACGAAGCAGACCGTTTTAAAGTGGTAAAAATCAATGTGGACGAAGAGGAAGAGCTGGCCACACGCTTCGGCATTCTGTCCATTCCGACACTGGTCGTGATGAACCACGGCGAAGAAGTCAGCCGTGCGACCGGCGTACTGCCGAAAACAGCCATTTTGCAGCTGATGGGTGATATCTGATGGAAAATCTGCATACAGACTATGATGTGATCATTGTGGGCGGCGGTACAGCCGGACTGACGGCCGCCATTTATTGCTGCCGTGCCGGCAAGCATGTGCTGGTGCTGGAAGCAGCCATGTTCGGCGGCCAGATCGTAAACACGCCGGAGGTGGAAAACTATCCCGGCATTCAAAACATTTCCGGCTTTGATTTTACCATGCAGCTGCACAGCCAGGCAGCGGCGCTTGGCGCAGAACTGAAAAATGAAGATGTAAAAGCGGTGCAAAACGGCACAGTCAAAACGGCCGTCACCGTTTCGGGCAGCTATACATGCAAAGCCGTTATTTTGGCCTGCGGCGCCAAAAACCGGCCGCTTGGCCTGGAAAACGAACAGGCGCTGACCGGCCACGGCGTTTCTTACTGCGCAACATGTGACGGGATGTTTTTCAAAGGCAAGACAGTAGCCGTAGTCGGCGGCGGCAACACGGCGCTGGAAGACTGCGCCTACCTGGCCAACATCTGTGAAAAAGTGTACCTGATCCACCGCCGCGACACGTTCCGCGGCGAAAAAGCGCTTGCCGACCGGCTGACCAAGCTTACAAACGTGCAGTTTATACTGGACAGCACCGTCACGGCCCTGCACGGCGACACAGCGCTCAAAAGTATTGAGGTGACCAACAAAAAAACCGGCGCGAAGACCGAGCTGGCAGTCAGCGGTGTGTTTGCCGCCGTCGGCCAAGTGCCGAACACCCAGGCTTTTGCCGGCCTTGTGCAGACGGACGCGGCCGGTTACATCGTGGCCGGTGAAGACTGCCAGACCGATCTGCCCGGCATTTTCACCGCAGGAGACTGCCGCACAAAAGCGGTGCGCCAACTGACGACCGCTGCTGCCGACGGCGCTGTGGCCGCCACAGCCGCCTGCGCATACTGCGACAGCTGCATACAAAGCTAAAAAATACAGACGGCACAAAAACGCCGCACACAAATGTGTGCGGCGTTTTACTGTTTCCTACTCTTCAACATACTCCAAAATATCTGCCGGCGGGCAGTCAAGCATGTTGCAAAGCTTGATGATCACACCGGGATCAATATCGTCATACGGATGATGCGCCTGTGCAGGCGGTGCCTGCTCGATTTGGTTTTTTTGAGAAGCAGACATACGTTTTCTTGCAAGACGGATTTTAATGATTTTGGCTGACATGCGCATTCACCCCTTTCTTATTCATTCACGCTTTTTACTAATGCGCACCTTTTGCCTTCTTTATTATAACATGAAAATTGAACAATTTCATACGGTAAAAATCAACAAAATTCACTTTACTTATTTATGCAAATGCAATAAATTTTGTCAAAAAATTGTCACTTTTTGTCAGCGGTGCGTAAAATTACCAAAGCTGCAGCGCCTTTTGCATGGCCAAGCTGATCGCTGTGATCATGGCCCAGCAGCAAAAACCGGTCAAAATCGGTTTGCCGCCGCTTTTGACAAGGCGCACCAGGTTGGTATTCAGCCCAATGGCCGCCATAGCCATAACAATAAAAAATTTAGAAAGCGTCTTCAGCGGCGTGAAAACAGCCGCATCTACACCAAGTGCCCCGGCAACAGTCGTGACCACCGAAGCAGCAATGAAAAACAGAATAAAAAACGGGAAAATCTTTTTGACCGAAACTTTCGTGCCGCTGCCGCCTGCCTTTTTCGCCTTGGCCGTGCGGTAAAGCGCCAAAATCAGCGTGATCGGAATAATGGCCAGGGTGCGTGTCAGCTTTACGATGGTCGCGCCGTCCAAAATAGCGCTGCCGGTACCGTAAAGACCGTCGGCTGTGGAGGCAGCCGCCGTGACAGACGACGTGTCATTGACAGCCGTGCCGGCAAAAAGCGCAAAGCCATCTGCGCTCAGCTGCAGCACATCGTGCCCAAACGTTGGGAAGATCAGAGCGGCCAGCACATTGAAAAGAAAAATAACACTGATGGACTGTGCCACCTCTTCATCATCTGCACCGATGACCGGGGCTGTCGCCGCGATCGCCGAACCGCCGCAGATGGAAGAACCAACACCGATCAGACAGCTGACCTTTTTGTCCATGCGCAGCAGCTTATATAGCAAAAACGCCGTCAGCAGACTGATGCTGACCGTGGAAAGAATGACCGGCAGCGACTGTGCGCCGACCTGCGCGATCTGCCCCAGGTTCAGCCCAAAACCCAAAAGCACAACGGCATACTGCAGCACTTTTTTGGAGGTGAACTGAATGCCGCCCTTTACCCTGCCGCTGCCGGCAAGCTTCGGGAACACGGCCGTAACGGCCATGCCGATCAAAATTGCAAAGACCGGCGCACCGATAATCTCAAAATGGAACGAACTGATTTCGATCGTGGCAAGGAACCAGCAAACCACCGCGATCACAAAGCACAAAACGGTGCCCAAAACATTATCCTGAATAAAAGCTTTTATTTTCGTCATCTGCATTCTCCTCATCTTTTCCGCTGCCTGCGCAGCGCCGCGTGCCATTATACAGAAAAGGATGCGAAATGTAAAGCATTTTTTGCCCTGCGCCGCCTTGACAAACACGCAAAAAAGAGAATATAATTTAGAATTACAAAAAAGCAGAAAACAGCTCGTCTAATTGAACTATATCGAATGATTTGCAGTTTAGTAGACAGTTTGCACCGGAAAGTGAGCGTGGGATCATGGACGATCAAAAAGATTTTCTGGCCACAGCGCCGGTCGGAAAACTATTGTTTAAACTGGCGCTGCCAACGGTAACGGCACAAATCATCAACATGCTCTACAACATTGTAGACCGTATTTACATTGGCCACATTCCCGACATTGGCGCAGACGCACTGACCGGCGTAGGCGTTTGTATGCCGCTGATCATGATCGTGTCGGCCTTTGCGGCACTCGTCGGCTACGGCGGCGCGCCGCGTGCTTCTATTTCCATGGGCACCGGCAACAACCGTTCGGCCGAAAAAACGCTTGGCAACTGCTTTACGGCACTGCTGCTGATTTCCGCAATACTCACAGCCGTGCTGCTGGTTTTCAACCGCACCTTTTTGATGGCGTTCGGCGCCAGTGAAAACACCATCCGCTACGCGGTGGATTACATGAACATCTACGCCGCCGGCACCGTGTTTGTGCAGATCACGCTGGGCATGAACATGTTTATCACGGCGCAGGGCTTTGCCAAAACCGGTATGCTGTCTGTGCTGATCGGCGCAGCGGCCAACATTATTTTAGACCCGATTTTTATTTTCGGCCTCAATATGGGCGTGCAGGGCGCCGCTTTGGCGACCGTGCTTTCGCAGGCCATGTCCTGCGCATGGGTGCTGGCCTTTTTATTCGGTAAAAAAACGCACCTGAAAATCAAAAAAGAAAACCTGCTGCTGAAAAGCAAAGTGATTTTGCCGAGCCTTGCGCTGGGCCTTTCCACTTTTATTATGCAGGCAAGCGAAAGCGTGATCTCGGTTTGCTTCAACGCGTCGCTGCTGCGTTACGGCGGCGACACGGCGGTGGGCGCCATGACGATTTTAACAAGCGTTATGCAGTTCGCCATGCTGCCGCTGCAGGGGCTTGGCCAGGGTGCGCAGCCCATCATCAGCTACAACTACGGCGCCGGCAATACAGAGCGTGTTAAGTCCGCATTTAAGCTGCTTTTGATCACCAGCATGTGTTACGCCACGCTGCTTTGGGCAGCCGTAATGCTGTTTCCGCAGGCTTTTGCCGCCATGTTTACAAGCGAGCCGGAACTGCTTGCATTCACGAAAAAAGCGCTGCGCATCTATATGGCGTGCATGCTGCTTTTCGGTATTCAGATGGCGTGCCAGATGACATTTACCTCGCTCGGCAACGCCAAAGCCTCCATCACCGTTGCGGTGGTGCGCAAATTTGTGCTGCTGATCCCGCTCATCTACATTATGCCGCAGATTTTTCCGGCCGACAAAACGACTGCTGTTTACGCGGCGGAACCGGTAGCCGATTTTATTGCGGTTACGTTTACCGCCATTTTGTTTACAGTTCTGTTTAAAAAGGTGCTGAAAAAAATGCGCAGCACAAGCCAAAATGCTGCCGCGCAGAGCGTGAAAACAGAAAAAGAATGATATAAAACGACGAACCCCCAAGGCACTTTGCAAAGCACCTTGGGGGTTTTTTTATGCAGAAATTTGGGCAATCCATGCTCGCCTTTCATTTTTTCTTCCCTCTTCCATCTATATTTTCTAAAAAAGACGCCCCCGCGGTTTCCCGCAGGGGCGCTTTTTAGAAAGGAGACGACAGATTATTTCTGCCAATCGTAATTGTAGAAGCGGACCTTCACCGGATCAGAGGTGACCTTGTTGCCGTAAACGTCTTCCACGGTAACCTGGATCCAGCAGGTGTGCGCACCGACAACGGAGTTCTTCGCACGGATCAGTGCGGTCATACCGTCTTCGGCAGCCTCGATGTCGGCTTCCGGATCGTCCACAGACCAGTTGGCATAAGACCAAGTGATGCTGCGAACATTTGTACCTTCGTTGATCTGGATACCCAGTTCGACCGGCGTGCTGTTCCAGCGGTTATACCATTTCACCTGCTGGTACACGACCTGGCCAACGGCCTCGCCGTTCTGTGTGATCACAACAGATTCGATCGAGCCGCCGAGATCCAGAGACTTCAGCGCATCAAGCAGAACTTCTGTTACAGAATCCACATCTTCCTGCGTTGCCAGCTCTCTGTCACGCACATATTTTGCAGCGTTCAGAGTCGTTTCAATCGCAGCAGCCTGCTCTTCTGTAAGTTCAGTGCTTTCCACAAATGCAATGGCTTCATTCAAAGCCGTCTTGTCGGCACGCACACGAACAACGCAGCTTACGACCAAGCCGCCGTCTTCCGTGGTGGCGGTGATTTCCGCATCACCAGGGCCGACTGCCGTTACAACGCCGTTTTCAACCGTTGCAATGGAAGCATCCGACGTTGTCCAAGCAGCGTTCGTGTTTTTCACGGTGACCGGCTTAAAGCTCAGGCTCAGCGTCATGGTTGTGCCTTCGTACATATCAGCTTCCGTCTGGCTGATCGAAACATCCGTCACTCTGCCTGTAAAGAATGCAGACAGGCGGTCAAAGAAATCGATCAGGCCGGCCGTGCCGATGCCTTCGCCGGTGATGAAACCGAAGGTGAGCCAGTCAAGCAGTTCGTCTGCCGTTTTCGCCAGTTCTTCCAGTACCGGGTTGCCGCTGTTGTAAAGCATTTCAAACACAGCGCTCCAGCGATCGTTCAAATCGCCAAGGCCGCTGATTGCACCTTCGCCGGCGTCATAAACGCCCTTGTAGATGACATACACAGCGTTCATGATCTTGTCTACGCCGTTGTCCTCTTTGTACATTTCGGCAAACGTGCCAAGGATCTCGGCAAGCGTGGCCTTGTTCTCGTCGCTCATGTTGACGTAGCTGCCAACCAGGTCAACAACGGTGTTGATGTTCTCCTGATAGAAGATCAGGTCAACGATGTTGCGCATCAGGACTGTTACAAAGTCTGCCTGGTCAACGTCTTCCAGTCTGTAGGCGATTTCGCCAGAAGCAGACTGATACGGCGTAACCGTGCCAACACAAAGCTGGCTGAAGTCAGACAGGAACGGAATCGTCAGAGCCAGCGGCTGGCCATTGACCTCAATGGTCGCAAGCAGTTCGGGCAGAAGTCTCTGCACGTCAAGGTCAAGGTCAAAGCTGAGGTTGTAGATCGGACGGACCGTGTCGAGCAGCACGAATACAGACTGCATCACATTTTCTACACAAACCTGCAGATTGCCGCAGCTGAGGAAGTAGAGCACGTTCGGCAGGATTTCCATCAGCGTGTTGATCGGGTCGTCATAAACTCTGTCAACCAGATTCAGCAGCGGATCGATGATGGCGCCGATGATGGCGTTATAATTGTTTTCACCGCCAGCGCAAAGCGCCACAAACTCATCGTTTGTGAGGATATCTTCCTCGGCGCAGCCAAGGGCTTCGAGCAGCGGAACGATACCGTTCTTGTAGCCCGCATAGCTCTTCATGGTTACAGTGCCAAGAACCGTAAGGTCATTGACTTCTTCACCAGACAGAAGCGTGGCCAGGATCGGGGCAAATGGGCTGAGAGCCGTTTTCAGACCATTCTTGAACGATTCGGTATCACCCGGGGTGACGCCCCAGTCATGGTTGCCCTCTTCATAAGCGGCCTTCCAGGAGCTGAGGTCCACGCCGACCAGCTGGTCAAGCAGCGAGATCAGGTCAAAATCAATGCCGCTGAGCAACTCCATAACCATGTTAACGATCATGTTGATCGTGTCGTTGGTGTAGAACTGATCGGCAATGTAGCTTCTGATCATTTCGCCAAGGCCGGGCATGTCTGCGCCGCCCAGGATGATCATCATGTTGTCGACAAAGTCGCTCAGGTTGTCGCTGATAAACTGTGCCTGGTCTTTCGTCCAGTCTTCCGAATAGGTCACTTCGTTGATAGACTGGTTGACCCAAATTTCGTTGCCTTCTTCATCGGTTGCGATGGTGCCGTCTTCATTGTAAACCGGGACCTTATCGCTCTTGAGATAGTTCAGTTCTTTGGCTTCGTACGTTGCGGGTACGAACAGCTCGGTCAGGGCGCAGATCACGCCGTCCGGGTTGGCGCCAAGGCCGGTGATGATGCCCATGATGTCGTCGCTGATGGCGATCTCAGAGCCGGTCATCTGACCGATCAGGGCAAACAGCGCATCCATAAAGTCGGAATCGCCGACCATGGAAAGCACATAGCGCAGCAGGAACATAAGCACAGCGGGCTTATCCGTAACATATTCGTTGCGGGTGCCGCCCGGACGCACGCTGGAAACGTTCTGGTTAATGGTGCCCAGGCTGGCCAGGTAGGACTGGTCGATCGTGGGCAGAACCAGGTTGGCATCCGGCGCCACCATGCCAAGCACAAACGACAGAAGTTTGTTGATGTCGCTGAGCATGGTCCAGTCGATCGCAGTGCCGTTGATTTCGGACAGATTCTTCGTCAGAAGATCGTACAGATTGTTGCTGCCGATCGCCGTTTCCAGAATGTCAAGGTCAACCGCACCGAAAAGCGCTTTGGCACGAATGCTGACATTAATGGCTTTGATGTGCGAAGTAAGCATATCAAATTCCATAATATAGGCCAGTTTCGGCAGCAGATCAAGCACATAGGAAACCGGCTGATCCGCCAGTTTTTCAACCCAGTCAAGCAGCGGGTTCAGGATCGGCGGAAGCAGTTCATAAGACCAGCGCAGCGTGTTGTACTGCGAAGCCGGCATAATGTTGTCGCAGCCAAGCAGCTCAAGCAGCGGCACGATGTCGTTGCCGTACACGCCTACGCCGTTGATCGTGATGTCAACAATGCTGGCCGCTTTGCCGGTATAATTCTGGTTGGTCAGGATCGGCCACAGAGCCGTCTGCAGGCCGCCCAGCGCATAGCTGACCGCGTTTACAAACGCTTCGCGCTTGTTTTCGGCCGTGTCAACGCCCCAGCTCGGGTTGGCCTCTGCATAAGCATTCCAATCACCGGCATTGATCATGGCGTTATGCGGTTCGGGATAGAGATCACCGTGAATAGTTGTAGCCACATCGGCCGGATAAATCGCAATATCCAAATCAGCAAGCAGTCCGTCAATGCCGCCGACAAGATTAAGCAGCGTACCAAGCGTGCCAAGGTCAAGGCTACCAAGCAGATCAGTGATCATGCCATAAATGCCGACCACAATCGTGTTGACCATTTGGTCTGTATACAGATTGTCGCTGATCGCGGCTTTGATCAGTTCGGAAATGACCTGGTCAAGGCCAAGCAGGTCAGAAAGGCCCTGATTCTGCATCAGGCCGTCCAGAGACGCAATAACGGTCTCCAGCTTTTCGGGCGTGACTTCGTACACATCTTCCGAATCGCGGAAAACGTCGCCGGCCATACCGCCCTGACGGGACGGATAATCGACCTGCGGTTCGATCCAGTTGGAAGTGCCGTTGGAGTCCACAAAAGCATTGTACTCGTCCATGATACCAGCGAACGAATCATACTTCTGCTGATATTCCTCGGTCAGCGTGATCGGGCCTTCGGGGGCAAAGATTTTGGTCTCCACACCGCCAATGGCAGCCGAAACTTCCTTGTAGTTCAGGATGGTGATCGAGCCGTATTCCTGATAATTGTCCACTGCTGCATCGATCTGCGCTTCAGCGCGCGCCTGCAGCGTGGAATCGATAGAAGCAATGTAAGCTTCGATCTTGGCATAGTAGCCTTCGCCGTATACGCGGTCAATGGCTGCCTGCTGATACTGCTGCATAGCTGTAAACTGCGCATTGTCATCGGTACGCCAGGTAAGCAGCGTGTCCGTATCCAGCGTAGTCAGGTCGGTCGTCAGCTTTGTGGCGAAGTACGCGCCAAAGCCGGCAACGTCGCCAGCCAGTGCACGGGCATCCATTTCAACCTGAACGTTCTGGATAAATTCCGTTACATAGGCAGTGCCGTCCGTAAACACACGGTCGATCGCGTCCTGCGTGCAGGCCGAGATCAGTGCCCACTGTTCCTGCGACTGGGCAGACGCGGCAAGCAGCGCATCGTCTGTAGCAGCGGCAAGGTCAGGCACGGTGGCAATAATAGCATCCACCGCGGCTTTGTAGCCTTCCAGATTGTCTACTTCGATTTCTTCGTTTACAGAAGCGATGTAGGCATTGACTTCTTCCCAGGTCAGGCCGGCCTCTTCCAGTGCACGGTTCTGAGCGTCTGTTGTGCAGTTCGCCTGCAGATCGCTCTTCAAAGAGGTAAGTTCAGTATACAGGGCGGTCAGGCTGTCATGATCCATGTCAGCTGGTGTATGGCTATCCATAGCCTCTTTAATGTCTGCTACATACTGGCGTGCATAAGCAAGGTCAACCAGTGTCTGCGCATCATTGATGAACGTTTTGATCGCGTCAAAATCACTAAAGAAGTGATCCATGACCGCATCAGTCCACAGACCGGCAGCCGTCATAGCATCGACCTGCGCCTGTGCCTCGGACACGATCGTGCTGATCTCATCACCAGTCAGGTTCTCCAGATCCTTGCTGCCATTGGCGCTCCACCAGGAATCGAACGATTTCAGCGTGGACGGGATGGTGGTATTTACCTCGGTCTCTGTGTAGTCATCATGACCGTGGCCCTGATACTGAAGAACCAGGTTGCGCCAATAGCTACCAAAACTACCGCCAGATTGTGTGTCATGCCAGTACCAGTAGTTCAGCGAACCGGCAATTGAATCCGGAACGTCTGCCACCGAATCAAAGGTCAGCAGATAGGCCGGAATATTGCGCTGCAGCGTGAACAGATAGTCACGTTTTTGCGGCACACTCGGTGCTGAGAAAAAACCGCCGCCAGAATCTGCATCGCCTTCCTGGTAGGCCGTAAACGCATTTGCAGCGGCCTGCGCGGTAGTCCACAAATCACCGGTCAGGTGATAAGTGTTCTGCAGCGTGTTCAGGATCTCGTCACGAACACCCTTTAAGGTGTTGGTGTCATCACGCACACCGGTATTCATATGATTCGGTGCGATAGAATCGACCAGTTCCTTAAAAGCAACAGCCGCTTTTTCCAGGTTGCCGTTCGGGTCGGTCATGGTTACACTGAATTTCGTGTAGCCTTCACTATCCGAACCGGTCTGCTGGGCCGAACCCGGCCAAGAGGCATTGGCAACACCGTCAAGCGACAAAGTATCAATAAAGTTTTGATACAGATCGCCATCCGCCGCAAACGCCGTGAAGCCCACGCTCAGGCTGGTCAGCAGCATAACAAGTGCCAAGAGCAGACTGAGCGCTTTTTTGGAAGTTTTCTTCATTTGCATTCTCCTTTACTTAAATATTTTTGCAAAGAATGCCTGCCGAAGGCGCACCGCCCGTGCGCTGAAGGCAAGCAGGTCGTACAAAACCAGTCACCTTCCAGAAAACAATTTTGTACCTATTTCTTTACAGTTTCTATTTTACAACACAAATTGGTCAAGCGTCAAGCAAACAGCCGCTGATAAGATATTAAC
>ERZ1090878.690-NODE-693-length-17421-cov-5.760797_pt1 | contig 17421 bp, 19 predicted proteins | sample MGYA00478473_ERZ1090878 | MGnify/ENA primary metagenome ERZ1090878 (study PRJEB33644, sample SAMEA5815720) | chicken gut metagenome | biome: Chicken; feature: Gastrointestinal Tract; material: Caecum | place: Ireland | collected 2019-01-01 | study: A study of the... | reverse complement strand
CGATGTATTCAAGGATCCGGCGGCAGCCATGGGCGAAGTATCCATCGCCTGCTATCTGGTGAGTATTTTGGCGGCGATGCTGTCCGGCCTTGCGGCGATCCGCATGGTGCGCTTTGTTTCCAAGCGCGGCAACTTCCGTCCGTTCGTGGTGTACTGCACCCTGATCGGCACCATCACCATCGTGGTGAGCCTGATAAAAATGATATAATGCCGTCTGCGGGCGCAACTGCCGCAGAGGTTGAGAAAAGTTCCGGATAACGGGACTTTTCTTCGCACTTATCCGAAAAACACCGGCCAATGGCCGGTGTCGTTCGCACGCTATATCGTGCGGGAAAGCAAATAAAGCGAGGGAAAAACACTTTGGCTGCAAAGAAAACGACAACCAAAAAAACTACGTCGCGCGGAAAAGCGGCCGCGCGGCGCGCACCCGAGCCGGAGCCCGTCCTGTCCCGTGCCACATGGGGGGCCATCTGGGGCGTGCTCGGGCTTTTGTGCCTGCTGGCGATCCTGCCGATCGACGGCGTGCTGCTCGACTGGCTGCACCGTGGCATCGGCGCCATGATCGGCAAGGGCAGCTATCTGCTGCCGTTTGCGCTGCTCGCGCTGGCGGGACTGCTGTTTGCGCGGCAAAAAGGGCCGGTGCGGCTGCGCGGTACAAGCATTGCGCTGCTGCCGCTGTTCATCGGCAGCATTATCCATGCGTTTGCCTGCGCAAACGAATATGATTTTTCAATGAAAACGCTTTTCGACCTGCTGACAACCGGCATGGCGGGCAAGTCCGGCGGTTTGCTGGCGGGCGGCCTGTATATCGTGCTGGAGTGGGCGCTGTCCTCGGTCGGGGCGCTGCTGGTTCTGCTGGTGCTGACGGTGACGGCCATTCTGGTTGCCTGCCGGATTACACCGCAGGCGCTGCTGGAGATGTTCCGTCCGCCGGAATATGAGTACGAGGACGAAGAAGAGCGCGAGCGTTATGAAGCGCCGCCCAAGCTGCCCAACGTGCACGAGGCGGTCAGCGCACATGTGCAGCGCCGTGAGGAGCGCCGCGCCGCCCGCCGCAAGGCGGAGATCGACATCCCGATCGACACCGAGCCGCCCGGAGAGGACAAGCCGGGGGCGGACCCGGATGCACCTGTACGTCATATGCACGGCGGCAAGCCGATGGCGCCGGACGAATACCTGCGCTCCCTGAAAGAGCAAACCACGGGCGAGCAGGTGAGCATCCTCGATCTGGTGGAAAACCGCGAGGACGAGCCGCCGGTCGAGCCGTCGCCCAAGCCGGAAAAGGCTGAAAAGGCCGAAAGGGCGGAAAAGACCGAAAAAATCAGCGAAGACGAGCAGGCGGAGCTGAGCGAGCAGATGGATGAGAACCAGAAAGCGCCCATGCCGGTCTATGATTATCCGCCCATCGACCTGCTGAGCATTGGCAAGCATACGTCGGTCGCCGGTGCGGAAGCCGAGCTCAAGGAGAATTCCGAGTGCCTGATCGACACGCTCGAATCGTTCAATATCGACGCGCAGATCATCGGCATCGTGCGCGGCCCGTCGGTCACGCGGTTTGAGCTGACCATCCCGCGCGGCATCAAGATTTCACGCATCACCGCGCTCGCAGACGATATCGCGCTGTCGCTCGGCGCGGCAAACGTGCGCATCGCGCCCATCCCGGACAAAATCGCGGTCGGTATTGAGGTGCCGAACAAGACGGTTAATACTGTGTTCATCCGCGAGTGCATTTCGTCGCCCGCGTTTACCAACGCGCGCAGCCGCCTGTCCTTTGCCGTCGGCAAGGATATCACCGGCAAGCCGGTCATCGGTGATATCGCCAAAATGCCGCATATGCTGATCGCCGGTACCACCGGTTCTGGTAAATCCGTGTGCATCAACTCGATGCTGATTTCGCTTTTGTACAAGTCCACGCCCGAAGAGGTGCGCCTGATTATGGTGGACCCCAAGATGGTCGAGCTGGGCAACTACAACGGCATCCCGCATCTGCTCATTCCGGTCGTGACCGACCCGAAAAAGGCGGCGGGTGCGCTCAACTGGGCGGTCGGCGAGATGGAGCGCCGCTACAAGCTGTTTGCCGATCATCAGGTGCGCAATCTGGTGGGGTATAACGACCTGATGCGCGCCGAGCGCGCCAAGGCCGAGCAGGAAGAGGGCGGAACACCCGAACAGTATCAGGTGCTGCCGCAGATTGTCATTGTCATCGACGAGCTGGCCGACCTGATGATGGTCGCGGCTAAGGAGGTCGAAACCTCGATCTGCCGTATCGCGCAGAAGGCGCGTGCGGCCGGTATGCATCTGGTCGTTGCCACCCAGCGTCCTTCGGCTGACGTTATCACCGGTATCATGAAGGCCAACATCCCGTCTCGTATCGCGTTTGCGGTAGCCAGCCAGATCGAGTCGCGTATCATTCTGGATACCACCGGCGCGGAAAAGCTGATCGGCAAGGGCGATATGCTGTATGCGCCGCTGGGCGAGGGCAAGCCCACCCGTGTGCAGGGCTGCTTTATTTCGTCCGACGAGATCGAAGCGGTCATCGCGCATATCAAGCAGACAAGCACTGCCGAATATAATGAGGAGATCCTCGAGCATATCGAGCGCCAGGCCGAGCAGGTGGACAGCAAGGGCGGCGGCTCGTCCGGCGACGCGAGCGGCGACGAGGACGAGATGATCGAGGAAGCGATCGACGTCATTATGGACTGCCGACAGGCGTCTACGTCCATGTTGCAGCGTCGGCTCAAGCTGGGCTATGCGCGCGCCGCGCGCATCATCGACCAGATCGAGGAACGCGGCATCATCGGTCCGTCGGAAGGCTCTAAGCCGCGGCAAATCCTGATTACCAGAGACGAGTGGCAGGAAATGAAGCTGCGGCGGCACGATATCCCATAAACGTATAAGAGGAGGAAACCCTATGTCTTTCGAGAAAATCAATATTACAGAGCAGACGTTCAACCCGTTTGAGTTAATCAGCAAGCAGTGGATGCTGATTTCCGCTGGTACGGAGGAAAAGTGGAACACCATGACCGCCAGCTGGGGCGGCGTGGGCGTGATCTGGGGCAAGCCGTCGGTGACTTGCTATATCCGCCACAGCCGTTACACCAAGGAGTTCGTTGATAACTCAGAGTATTTTACCTTGAGCTTTTTACAGGATGGACACCGCGACGCGCTCAACCTGCTGGGCACCAAGTCCGGCCGCGATATGGATAAGATGCACGACAGCGGCCTGACGCCGGTGATGGTGGATGGCCAGCCGTCCTTTGCCGAGGCGGATCTGGTGCTCGTCTGCCGCAAGCGCTGCAAGAGCGAAATCGCGCCCGAGGACATTCTCCAGCAGGAGACGCTCGATAAGTGGTACGGCGATCAGGACTACCACACCATGTATATCGGGGAAATTGTCGCAGCGTATCGAGCGGAAAAATAAAAAACGTCACAGATTGTTCACCGAACCGACAAGCCTTCGGGCCTATACTGGAAACAGACAACTGCGGACTTGTCCGCGCTTGTCCGATTCAGCCCGAAACTGGAGGGAATAACAGTGAAAAAAAGAATATGCAGCCTGCTGCTCACGGCGGCGCTCATGCTTGGTATGCTGCCGAGCGCGTTTGCAGGCTTTGAAAACTTTGCCGCGCAGGCGACGTATACGCCGGGCCAGTTCACCGATGTAAAGGATGATGCCTGGTATGTAGATAACGTGCGCGTGGCCTATGAATACGGCCTGATTAACGGCCAGTCGGCCACCCGATTTGCGCCGGACAGCTCGCTGACCGTGGCCGAAGCGATCAAGATGGCAGCCTGCCTGCACAGCATTTATTACACCGGCAGCGCGGAGTTTGCCACCTCCCAGCCGTGGTACAGCACCTATGTGGACTATGCACTGCAAAACGGCATTCTCAGTGCTGCGCGTTCGGACTATACGCAGCCGGCGTCGCGTGCGGTGTTTGCATCCGTGCTGGCGGCGGCGCTGCCGGCTGATGCCCTGACCGCCATCAATTCGATTGCGGACGGCGCAATTCCGGATGTATCGACTTCCGCGTCCTATGCGGATGCGGTCTATCTGCTGTATCGTGCCGGCGTGCTGACCGGCTCGGACAGCGCGGGCCGTTTCTTGCCAACCAGCACGATCAAGCGCTGTGAGGCTGCCGCCATCCTCACCCGCATGGCGGACCCGAGCCTGCGGCAAACGTTTTCGCTGACGGTATCGACCAAGCTGACCGCGAGTGAGGTTTACACGCGGTGCATGCCCGCCGTGTTCAAGCTCTATTCCTATGATGCGCGCGGCAACGTGCTTAGCATGGGCAGCGGCGTGCTGATCAGCGCGAACGGCGACGCGGTCACCTGCGGCCATATTGCCAACGGGGTGCAGCGTCTGGTCGCGGAAATGATAGACGGCACCAAGCGCGAGGTCAGCATTTACGACATCAACACGACGGCGGATATTTCGCACATTCGTGTCGTGGGCAGCGGCCTGCCGTATCTGGAAACCTCGAACGATGTGCAGATAGGGGATAGCGTGTATGCGCTTGGATATCCGGGCGGCGGCAGCGCAAAGGTGACCGCCGGCACGGTGACCAACCCGCAAAATCAGGATTACCTGACGACGCTGATTGAGAGCACCGCTTCGGTCATCAGCGGCAATTCGGGCGGCGCGCTGGTGGACGCGCAAGGCCGTCTGATCGGCATTACGGTCAGCAGCCGTGGCAGCGGCAGCCCCTCGTATTCGGTGCCGATTTCGGTTTTGGAGACGCTCGAGGGAAGCGCGGCGGTCAGCCCTGCGGTTTATACCAGCACGCACCAGCCGGATGCCTCCAACTGCTATGCCAAGCTGTACCCGGTGCCGGATTTCGGCGCCATTACCGGCGTGCCGCTGCTGGGCAGTGTCAAGGATCGCGGCACGACGTATTTCTATTACCGTTTGTCTGACCTCAACGGGGACGGCACGCGGCAGCTGCTGCAATACTATGCCGCGCTCAACGGCAACACATTTTATCAGTTCTCGGACGGTGTGTTCACCTCGTCGGCAGGGTATTTGCTGTCCGTGAAAATGGTTGAAACCACATATCAAGGGGTGGAAGCGCTGGGTGTCTGCGTTTCCGGCATCTCCTCGCAACCGATCGGCGGCCTGGCACAGGCTGCCGATCTTTCTTTTGCAGGGATTTGTGCATCCTGCCGCTTTTCATGCATGCATCCTGGCATTTCGTTTGATTTCACAAAAAGTGTGCTAAAAGTGCTATATATGCTAAATTTTTAAATTTTTTTGTTGAATAATGCGAAATAAATGATAAAGTAAACAAGTACAATCCCCTGATTTTTGCGGAAATGGCAATAGAATCCATCGTTTTGCACAAGAAGAGAAGAGCAAATCGGTGAATTTCTACAATGGAACACAAAGCATCCGGCATGCTATAATAATCTTGCGTGATTGAAGTGTGTTTAAAGAGAGCACCAAACGAAATGGAGGAAAGACCCAAATGAAGAAGTACGTTTACATGTTCCCGGAAGGCAACGGAAAAATGCGTGAGCTGCTCGGCGGCAAGGGCGCGAATCTGGCCGAAATGACCGGACTCGGCATGCCCGTACCGCAGGGCTTTACCATCACCACCGAGGCCTGCACCCGGTATTATGAGGACGGCAAGACGATCTATCCGGACATTCAGGATCAGATCCTTGAGTACCTCGATAAATTGGAAAAGGTCACTGGAAAGACGCTGGGCGATCCGGAAAAGCCGCTTTTGGTTTCGGTTCGTTCGGGCGCGCGCGCTTCCATGCCCGGCATGATGGACACCATCCTGAACCTCGGCATGAACGATGAAATCTGCGAAGCTGTTGCGAAGCTGACAAATAACCCGCGCTTTGCGCGTGACTCTTACCGCCGCTTCATCCAGATGTTCTCGGACGTCGTCATGGAGCTGCCCAAGTCCACCTTCGAGACCTTCATCGATCAGGTCAAGGACAAGAAGGGCGTCAAGATGGATAACGAGCTGGACGCAGACGATATGAGCGAGCTGATCGTTCTGTTCAAGGATCACTACAAGAAGTCCCTCGGCGAGGACTTCCCGCAGGACCCCAAGAAGCAGCTGATGGAAGCGGTTCGCGCGGTATTCCGTTCGTGGGACAACCCGCGCGCCAATACCTACCGCCGCATGAACGATATCCCGCACTCCTGGGGTACCGCAGTTAACGTGCAGTCCATGGTATTCGGCAACATGGGCGACACCTCCGGCACGGGCGTTGCGTTCACCCGCAACCCGGCAACCGGTGAAAAGAAGCTGTACGGCGAATTCCTGATGAATGCACAGGGCGAGGACGTTGTGGCCGGTATCCGTACCCCGCAGCCGATCTCTGCACTGGCGGACACCATGCCCGAAGTTTATCAGCAGTTTGTGGATATTTCCTCCCGCCTCGAGCAGCACTATGGCGACATGCAGGATATGGAGTTCACCATTGAAAACGGCAAGCTCTATATGCTCCAGACCCGTAACGGCAAGCGCACCGCGCAGGCTGCCCTCAAGATTGCGGTTGACCTCGTGGACGAGGGCGTCTGCACCAAGGAGCAGGCCATCATGAAGGTTGAGCCCAAGCAACTCGACGCGCTGCTGCATCCGACGTTTGTTCCGGCGGCTCTCAAGGCAGCTACCCCGATCACCACCGGCCTGCCGGCGTCTCCCGGCGCTGCCTGTGGCGCGGTATACTTCACCGCAGAAGAAGCCGCAGCGGCCCATAAGACCGGCGCGAAGGTCGTTCTGGTGCGTCAGGAGACCTCCCCGGAGGATATCGACGGCATGGCGGTTTCCGAAGGCATCATGACCGCACGCGGCGGCATGACCTCGCACGCAGCGGTTGTTGCGCGCGGCATGGGCACCTGCTGTGTAGCCGGCGTCAATGGCATCAAGGTTTCCGAAGAAAACAAGACCCTGACCTTTGCCGACGGCACGGTGGTAAAGGAAGGCGAGTTCATCTCGCTCGACGGCTCGACCGGTAACGTTTACCTCGGCAAGATCGAAACGCAGGACGCAGAGCTGACCGGCGATTTCGGCCGCTTCATGGGCTGGGCGGACGAAATCCGCACGCTCAAGGTCCGCACCAACGGCGATACCCCGCGCGATGCAACGCAGGCGCGTAAGTTCGGCGCGGAAGGCATCGGCCTGTGCCGTACCGAGCATATGTTCTTTGATCCCGAGCGCATCAAGGCAGTGCGCGAGATGATTATTTCCGATACCGTGGAGCAGCGCAAGACCGCGCTGTCCAAGATCCTGCCGATGCAGCGCGGCGACTTTGAAGCGATTTACCGCGCAATGGGCGGCCTGCCGGTAACCATCCGTCTGCTCGATCCTCCGCTGCATGAGTTTCTGCCGCAGGAGGATGAGGATATTCAGGAGCTGGCTAATGAGATGGGCATTCCGTTTGACAAGCTCAAGGGTAAGGTTGCCGACCTGCACGAGTTCAATCCGATGCTCGGCACCCGCGGCTGCCGTCTGGATGTGCTGTATCCGGAAATCGCTGAGATGCAGACCGAAGCAATCATTTCCGCGGCGATCAACGTCTGGAAGGAAGACGGCCTGAAGATCACCCCGGAGATCATGGTTCCGCTGGTATCCGAAATCAACGAGCTGCGCTTTGTCAAGAAGGTCATCAAGGCCAAGGCCGACGAGCTGATCGAAGCGTCGGGCCTCAAGATGAAATATATGATCGGCACGATGATCGAGACCCCGCGTGCGGCTGTTACCGCAAACGAGATCGCAGAGGAAGCGGAGTTCTTCTCCTTCGGCACCAACGACCTGACCCAGATGACCTACGGCTTCTCGCGTGACGATGTAGGCCGCATTCTGGAGACTTACTTCGAGAAGAAGATTCTCGAGTCCGACCCGTTTGCCCGTCTGGACCAGAACGGCGTTGGCAAGCTGATCCGCTACGCAGTAGCAGAAGGCCGCCGCACCCGTCCGGAAATCAAGCTGGGTATCTGCGGTGAGCACGGCGGCGACCTGTCCTCCGTCGAGTTCTGCCACAATGTCGGCCTGAACTATGTTTCCTGCTCGCCCTTCCGTGTGCCGATTGCCCGCCTTGCAGCGGCGCAGGCTCGTGTAAAGGAGCTTGGCAAGGCATAACTGCTTTTTGTAAAACACTGTGAAACAAAATGTCCTGCCCCCATGCTGCTCAAGCAGATCGGGGCAGGGCATTTTTGCTTTTCGGATTGTCCGGCGCCGCCAGCGGTATTTGACAAAACGGTGACAGATCGGTTGATTCGATGCTTTTGGTGTTGACAGACCGGTTTTTCACCTCGTATAATAAGACAAATCAACTAATCAACATTTTGGAGGGCGTTTCATGAAACGAATTCCATTTGCACTGTTGGGTATCTGGCTTGCCGGTATGCTGGCGCTCAGCGCGTGCGCCTCTGCCGACCAAACGGCGGAGACAGACGCGATCGAACCGAGCACCACCGATGCACAGAGCGATGCCGAACAAACCAATACCGGTGTGCTGAGCAGCTTTTCGACCACCGATCTGGATGGAAACACGGTCGATCAGTCGATTTTGGCGGACTATGACCTGACCATGGTCAACGTATGGGCCACCTTCTGCCGCCCCTGCATCAACGAAATGCCCGATCTGGGCGAGCTGGCGGAGGAATATGCCGATAAAAACGTGCAGATTATCGGTCTGGTATCCGATGTGCTGAATATGGACGGAACGATCAGTGAGGAGCAGGTGCAGACTGCGCGCGACATCGTGGAGCAGACCGGGGCAAACTATGTGCATCTGCTGCCTTCGGAAGACCTGTATGGCGTTTTGGGACAGATTGCCGCGGTGCCGACCACCTTCTTTGTCGATAAGGAGGGCGCACAGGTCGGTTCGGCCATCGTCAGCGCCCAGAGCAAGGACAAATGGGTGCAGACCATTGACGAAATGCTGACCGAGGTGCAGGAATGAGCTTTTTCCGCCGTAACCGCGCCGCCATCGTTGTGTTGGCGGTTGCCGTGCTGTTTCTTGCGCAGGGCGTACTGCGCGGGGAAACGCAAATCGTGTTCCGCAAGGCGGTCAATATCTGTATGGAGTGTATCGGCCTTGGGTAAGCTGCGCGACCATGCCCGCACGCTGGTGCAGCTGCTTTTCACCGCTCTGACAAACGGTTACGCCGCCGGTTTTGCCAAGGGCGGCATCTATAAGGGCCAGAGCAAGCTGCTCTGTGTGCCGGGCCTGAACTGCTATTCCTGCCCGGGCGCACTCGGTTCCTGCCCGATCGGCTCGTTTCAGGCTGTCATCACCAGCCGCACGAACCAATTCACCTTTTATGTGATCGGTTTTCTGCTGTTGTTTGGCGCGCTGTTCGGCAGGCTGGTCTGCGGCTGGCTGTGCCCGTTCGGGCTGGTGCAGGATCTGCTGCACAAAATCCCTTTTCCCAAAAAACTGCGCCGCTTGCCGGGCGATCGTGTGCTCAAATATCTGAAATACGTCATTTTGGTCGGCTTTGTCATTGTTTTGCCGTTGACCGTGCTGGATATTGTGGGACAGGGCCAGCCGTGGTTCTGTGAGTACATCTGCCCGTCGGGCACACTCTTTGCGGGCATTCCGCTGATTGCGTCCAATCCGCCGCTGCGCGCGGCGCTGGGCTGGCTGTTTACTTGGAAAATGGCCATTCTGGTTGTGCTGCTGGTGCTGAGCGTCGCGGTGTACCGTCCGTTCTGCCGCTATCTGTGTCCGCTCGGCGCGATCTACGGCTTCTTTAACCCGATTGCACTGTATCGCTTCCGCATCGACGCGGAAAAATGTACCCAGTGTGGCGCTTGTCAGCACGCCTGCAAGCTGGATATTCCCGTCTGGCAAACACCGAACAGCGCGGAATGCATCCGCTGCGGCGATTGCCGGCGCGCCTGTCCGCATCATGCCATTGATACGGTCAACCCCTGTCATGCGCGGCAGAAAAAAGACGCTTAACGTCTGCCATATGCATTTTTTCACCGCAGGGGGAGAAAGATAATTGTCAACCTCTGTTGCATCGTGGTATAATAGGGATATCATTGATTGCAACGCATCAAATCACTACGCAAATCTTTAGGGGGAATTCTCGTGACTGCTGTATATGCCATTCCGGTATCCGCCGTGAATCCGGACGACGGCGCATCCCGCGCCCGATTATCCCGCGGCCGTCTGGAACAGCTGGACCGACGCCACGGAACGGCCAGAGCGCAAGGCTTTGCGGCATCGCTCTTGCTGGAATATGCGGTTTCGCAGCAGTATCCATGGGTGGTTCACCCGCTTGCCATTTCGATTGCCGATGGCGGAAAGCCCTATCTGGTTTCCGAGCCCGGCATTCATTTCAGCCTGTCCCATTCGGGCGACTGGGCGGTATGTGCGCTCAGCGACCATCCGGTCGGCGTGGATATTGAGCGCTGCGAGCCCGGCCGACGGGATATCGCTTCCCGCTTTTTCCATCGTGAGGAGGTGCGCTATCTCAACACGGTTCTGCCTTCTGCGCGGGATGACGCATTTTATAAGCTCTGGACGCTCAAGGAGAGCTTTGTCAAGTCCACAGGACGCGGTCTCGACCTGCCGCTGCGCAGCTTCTGGGTTGACATTCATCGGATGCCGCCGCGGCTGGACTGCAACGAGGTCACCGGCAGCTATTCGCTTTTCCTGCCCGAGTTTGCCGATCGCAATTACCGCCTTGCGGTGTGCGTGGAGAAAGCGGGCGCAGAGCAGCCGACGCTGCACATCATGAACTAATACAGGCAAAGAAAAAGGACGATGCATTTGCATCGTCCTTTTGTTATGCCTTGGCCTGTTCGTATGCCGTGCGCACCGCGGTTGCCAGCTGATCCGAACAGCTGGTGCCCTTGCCGCCGCACGAAATGCCCTTGAAATAGCCTTCGATCTGCTCGACGGTCATGCCCTCCACTACGCGGCTGATGGCCTGTAAATTGCCGTTGCAGCCACCCTGAAAGGAGACGTTGTGCACCTTGTCCCCGTCCAGATCGAAGGAAATCCGCATCGGGCAGACGCCACGCGGTTTGTAATCAAAATGCTGCATTGTTTTGTTGTCCTCCTCATAGCAGCGTGCGGATATAATCCGCCGCCTGCTCAAATGTTTCTACCTGATGATAGGGGCGGTCGTCCTGCGGCTGCGGCAGCCCGGTCCAGTTGAGCCAGACGCCTGCCACGCCGACATCCATAGCGCCTTGTACATCATGCCGGAAGTTATCGCCTACCATTACGGCCTCATGCGGCAGGCAGCCGCATTTTTGCAGCGCCAGCCAGAAGATCGGTGAGCCCGGCTTATCCATGCCCGCCTCTTCGCTCGACACCAGATAGTCCACCCGGTCAGCAAGGCCGAGATACTCCAGTTTTTCCATCTGGATGTCCGCCAGCATATCCGTACATATCGCCGTCTTGACGCCCACCTGCCGCAGGTCGTCCAGCAGCTCGCTCACGCCCGGGCGCAGCTCCATTTTTTCCAGCACTGCGTCCCAGTACACCCGATGCGCTTTACGCGCATAGCGGATGGCATTGCAGCCCAGCCGCTCGAGCGCCCCCTGCGCAAACAGCACGCGATCATGTACCGGCGGCATGCCGGGCTGCTGCCGTCCCAGCCGGTGGCGGTTTGCGTGGAACGCCTGCACAAAGTCCTTGCCGGAAATGCCAAGCTCCTGCTCCGCCCAGACCGCAAGCCGCTCATACGCATATGCATCGCCCGCCTGAAAACTGCTATACAGCGTATCATCCAGATCAAAAAATACCGCTTTCAGTCCCATAAATCCCTCACAGAAGTTTTTCGTTATATACCGCGCGGCTGCCGCCGACGAACTTGGCCCGACGGCGCGCGCAAAGCAGAATGGCCTCGCCGATGTGCTTGACCTCGATGCGCAGCGGCACAACGACCGGCTTGATATGCATGCCGATCAGCGTTCCGCCGATGTCCATGCCCGCAGATGCGGACTGCTTGAGGCTTTCCACCGCAACCGGATCGGCAAACCGCTTGTAAGCGGTTGTTCCGAAGGAACCGCCCGCCTTGGGCTGCGGAATGACGTTGACCTCATCCAGTCCGAACCGTTCGCAGGCCGCCCGTTCGACTACCAGCGCGCGGTTGAGATGCTCGCAGCACTGCGCGGCAAGATAGATGTCGCGCTCACGCAGTACGCCATAGATGCCCTCAAACACTGCTTCGGCAACCTCAACGCTGGAATGCGTGCCGATCTTTTCGCCGCAGATTTCGCTTGACGAGCAGCCGACCACAAATAAATCTCCTGCGCGCAGCTTTGCCGCGTCGCATACCAAAGCTGCTGCCTTGGCGCTTTGTTCTCTGATTTCAGAAAGCTCCATGATTCATGCCTCCTTTGATAGTTACAGTATACCACAGTTTGTTCCGGCTTTCACCGTCTTTTTTCCTGCGGCATACACTGAAATTGAGGCGAGGCCTCAAACCGACGAAACAAGGAGCAACCTGCATATGAATACGACTAACCCTTCGGGCGATCAGGCGCTGCCCGCGGACAGCATTGATCCCCGTCTGCTTTCGCTGGCCATGGCATTTGTGCCGGCGCAAAGCTTTGATACGCCGTATGAACCCGCGCTGGCCTTCAGCCGCGGCACCATTTTTCCGGCGCTCGATAAACCCTTCCTTGGAGAGGAGGCCGTTCCGCAATGACCGAACGCGAAAAACTGCTCAGCCGTGTGCGCATGTATGATTTTGCGCTGGTGGACGTGATCCAGTATCTCGATGGCCACCCGAAAAACGCCGCAGCACTGGCTTATTACAGCAAGATGCGCACCGCTTTTGACAAGGCCGCAGCGGAATACGAGGATGCTTTCGGCCCGTTGACCGCGCGCGAGGTGGATACCCGTGTCGGCAACTGGCGCTGGATTGACGATCCGTGGCCGTGGGAAGGAGAGGATAACTGATGTGGTCATACGATAAACGCTTACAATATCCCGTCAACATCAAAAACCCGGACCCGCAGACTGCAAAAATCGTTATCACGCAGCTTGGCGGACCGGATGGTGAAATCGGTGCAGCGATGCGCTATCTCAACCAGCGCTACGCCATGCCGTACAAAGAGGGCAAGGCCATTCTGACCGACATCGGCACGGAGGAGCTGGCGCATCAGGAGATGATCGCTGCGATCGTCTACCAGTTGACCCGCAACCTGACGCCCGAGCAGATCAAGGAGGGCGGCTTTGACGCTTACTTTGTCGATCATACGACCGGCATTTATCCGCAGTCTGCTGCGGGCATCCCGTTCTCAGCCTCGGCGCTGCAAAGCAAAGGCGACCCGATCACCGACCTGTTCGAAGATCTGGCTGCCGAGCAGAAGGCGCGCACGACGTATGACAATCTACTGCGCCTGATTGACAACCCGGATGTGCGCGAGCCGCTCAAATTCCTGCGCGCACGCGAGATCGTGCATTTCCAACGCTTCGGCGACAGGAAACAAACAACATAGAACGAAATGCGGGCTGCTTAAATTATTACTTAATCCATATCCGTTCTTTTATCAAAGGACGGATTTTTACTATTTTTAGGAGGAAATTGTTATGTACAACCGAATAACTCACCCAACCGCCCTACCCGGGCGGTTATTTTTATGCCCTGAAATGGCCACCCACCATGCCCGGCCGCCGCCGGTATCTGTGCAGGCTATCAACCACCCATCAAAAGGAGGACAGCTTATGTATTATCACACCTGCCCCTATTGCGGGGCGAATTTAGACCCAGACGAACGCTGTGACTGCCTTTCCCGCATCCGGGGCAAAGCGCCGAAGTGGAGCGGCATGGCCGGTGTCCGGGTGCGAAACCGCAAGAGGTCTGCTCGTGCCCGAACTTAGGCTCGGCAGCCTGTTTGACGGCATCGGCGTTTTTCCGTTGGCCGCGTCGCGCTGTGGTATTGTCCCTGTGTGGGCAAGCGAGATCGCCAGAGCGCCGGTGTCTATTACCCGGCGGCATTTACCGGATATGCTCCACTTGGGGGACCTCACGCAGATAGACGGCGGCAGGATACCACCCGTGGATATTGTCACGTTCGGTTCACCCTGTCAAAACCTGTCCACGATCGGCGCGCGGGAGGGCTTGGCGGGAAGTAAATCCGGCCTGTTTTATCAGGCCATGCGTATTATTGAGGAAATGAGGTATGCAACAAATAACCGGTATCCAGCTTTCGCTGTCTGGGAAAACGTCGCGGGAGCGTTTTCTTCAAATGACCGGCTGGATTTTGCAGCCGTGCTCCACGCATTCACAGGTATCGAGGTTTCAGTGCCTGATAGCGGATTGTGGGCGCACGCCGGAATGGTGCGAGGGGGACGGGCTGATACCGCTTGGCGGCTCTTGGACGCCCAGTATTGGGGAGAACCCGCACTTTCGCAGCGTCGGCGGCGGGTGTTCGTCGTGGCGGATTTTACAGGCAGACGCGCCGCAGAAGTATTATTTAAGCCCCGCAGTGTGTTCCCGTATCCTGCGCCTTGCGGCGAAAGCGGGCTGTCCGCCGCCGGTGGAGATCGAATACCTGCTGATGAAGCAGGGCGGCAAATACCCGTCGTCCGTCCCTTCCAGCTTCGGCGTATGCGGGCCATGGCAAAGCAAGGCGACCAAATCGGCTTCCGGGCGTGCTTTGGCAAAAACGGAGAACCCTTCCCAACTCTGCTTGCCAGTATAGGCCAGCCATTTGCGTTCTGGTATGAGAGTGTGGAACAGGACGGGGTTATCCGCGACCTTGCGCCGTTGGAGTGCGAACGGCTCATGGGGCTGCCTGAGGGCTGGACAACGTACGGCTGCAAAAATGAACCCATCACAGACCGTGCCCGTTGCTTTGCGCTCGGCAATGCGATCGCCTTGCCCTGTGCGGAGTATATCATGGCGGGTATTGCGGAAGTCATGCAGTGAAATCAATCAACCAATATCTGAAAGCGAGGAATAGTTTATGGAACTGAAATTCGTAGTCCCGAACACGGAAAAGACGTTCGGAAATCTGGAATTTGGCGGCAAGGTGGAACCGCGCCGCGGGGATACCCAGCGGGAAGGTGGCCGCATTGTGGTGAAGAACCGGCGGTACAAGCTGTTTTCTGATGTGCAGCGCGCGGACGACATCGAAGTCATTCTGCCCGGCAAGGCGGGCGAAAAGCATTTTGAGTATATGGACGCGGTCAAGCTGGTCAATCCCAAGATCACCGTGGAGGGTTATGTGGTCAATGGCCGCGGCTTCTCGGATTATATCCTCCATGCAGACGACATTGTAAAGGCGTAAGAAAGGACAGGTGGCAAATATGAGACTGGCAAATGGTATTGTGATCGACAAGCAGGCGACGTTTGGACGGCTGCGGTTTTCCGCGCTGCGCCGCGAGGTGTTCGAGCAGAACGAGGACGGTACGCCGTCTGATGTGGTCAAGGAACGCACCTACGATCTGAAAAGCAAGACGCAGCGCCGCATGATTCAGGTGAGTATCCCCGCCAGCACGCCGTTACGCGATTATCCCTATAACGCCGAGGTGGATATTGTGAACCCGGTGGCGAACACTGTGGCAAACGCTACGTTCGGCAACAATGCGGAAGCGGATTGGTATGTCAAGGCGGACGATATTGTGCGGGTAAAGCCGGAACAGGCAGGTGCAACGGGCGGCGGACAGCCCGTCCAGCCGCGCAAGGACGGCCAGCCGGATAAGAAGGCGTAACCGCCATGAAGTGCTTTCGGTATCGCGGTAAGCGTATCCGCCCGTCGGACAAGGATTTGGTGTTTCAGGCAGCGTGCGGTGTCGGTTTGGCGGTGTTTTTCCTTTCTTTCGTCCTGCTCAATCTGCGGACGGTGCTGCAATCCAGGTGGCGCGACCTGCTTGCATCGTATGCTGGCGAAAACAGGGTTTATCTGCTGTTTACCGCTTTCGTAGCGGTAGTTTCTGCTGCTGTGGTGATCGTACTGCTGCGCCGCCTGTTCCCGGATACTGTCCGGCAGTTATCCCACCGTCAAAAGCTGGCACGCATGGTGTTGGAAAACCAATGGTACGAACAGGCCGAACAGACAGCGCAGCAGGGCTTTTTCAAGGATTTGCCCAGCTCAAATAAGAAAACGAAAATAGCCCGTTTTCCGCGGATGTACTACCGCATGGAAAACGGGCTTTTGCATATTCAGGTCGAGATCACGATGGGGCGGTATCAGGAGCAGCTTCTGCATCTGGAAACCAAGCTGGAAAGCGGCTTATACTGCGAGCTTATCAGCCGTGAGCTGCGGGACGGCTTTGTCGAGTATACGCTTCTGTATGATATGGTTGCCGACCGCATTTCCATTGATGAAGTGAAAGCCGGGGACGGCCGCCTGCGGCTGATGAAAAATGTCTGGTGGGAGTATGACACGCTCCCGCACATGCTGATTGCAGGCGGTACGGGCGGCGGCAAGACGTATTTCATCTTGACGCTGATTCATGCGCTGGTGCAGACCCGCGCAGTGATCCACGTTTTAGACCCTAAAAACGCAGACCTCGCAGACTTGTCCGCTGTTATGCCGGAAGTGTACTACCGCAAGGAGGACATTGCCGCGTGCGTCAGCCGGTTTTGCGATGCCATGATGCAGCGCAGCGAAAGCATGAAGTCTATGCAGGGCTACAAGACGGGCGAAAACTATGCGTATCTCGGTTTGGAGCCGCACTTTTTGGTGTTTGACGAGTATGTTGCGTTCATGGAAATGCTGAACACGCGTGAGCGTGACGATGTGCTGGGCAAGCTCAAACAAATCGTCATGTTGGGTCGGCAGGCGGGTTTCTTCCTGATTCTCGCCTGCCAGCGCCCGGACGCAAAGTATCTTGGCGACGGTATCCGTGACCAGTTTAACTTCCGTGTTGCGCTAGGGCGTATGTCCGAGCTGGGGTACAGTATGATGTTTGGGGAAGTGAAAAAGGAGTTTTTCTTCAAGAACGTCAAGGGACGCGGGTATGCGGATACCGGCAAAGGCGTGATTACTGAGTTTTATACGCCGGTCGTACCGAAAGGGTATGACTTCCTGCGGGAGATAGAATGTAGTATTGCTGTCTCAAAGAAAGCAGGAGATATTAGTGTAAGGGAACCTTGACTTTTATATATTTCTTGTTGGGTCTCTTACTTGCTTTTATTAGCCTTCTTCATTTTGTTCATCTGATAGTGCCTTTAGAACCTTAAAATAAACGTCTTCTAGTTCCACATTACTGGGATACTGCTGACAGAGTTTGATTAGTTCGTTAAGCGTATCTTTAGATTCTTCTGCAGGCTGTTTGAATAATAAGTTTACTAATCCATAGGAGAATATCAGCGCAAAATATGCATCGCCGAGATGTTCTTGGGCCAGAGTTCGCAGCTTATCAATGGTGGCTTCTGCCTCTACAGCATCTTGATCGATAGACAGATTGACCAGCCCTTTGGCATATGCCAGTGCAATCTCCGCATTGTCAGAGTAGTGTTCAAGCAAATCCCGC
>ERZ1090878.688-NODE-691-length-17467-cov-8.447852_pt1 | contig 17467 bp, 18 predicted proteins | sample MGYA00478473_ERZ1090878 | MGnify/ENA primary metagenome ERZ1090878 (study PRJEB33644, sample SAMEA5815720) | chicken gut metagenome | biome: Chicken; feature: Gastrointestinal Tract; material: Caecum | place: Ireland | collected 2019-01-01 | study: A study of the... | reverse complement strand
CATTATAGCCCTGCGGGCATTGTACTGCGGGTCTTTGCCGTCCTCACCTTCAAAGTAACTCACCTGAACGGGCACATTCATATCGCTGCAACGGACATAGAAATTTGTGTAATTCTTTTCTTCTCCGTCTCTGTTCGTGTAGGTACCAGTCTTTTTGAATAATTCTACCTGTGCCATAAATTTAATCTCCTTCGGCTATACGCCATTAAAATATTTACAATGCCTATACGGCCTTTGTATCATTAGAGGGAAGCCGCAGGTTCAAACTGCAAAAACTCGACTATGAACAGCACATTCGGCTTCGGGAGCGACCCGTCATAGCTGTTACTTCCCAGAGAGGGAGTTGCTATAATGCCGCAACTCACGGCATAAAAAAAGCGCAGAAAAAGTAAACGCTTTACGGCGTTTCAATTCCTGCGCAATTTTTACAAGCAAAACGTGCACTTGTTATGTGGACTGATATTGAATTGTATTTTATCTGTTCGCGCATAACTCTTTCCCCGCAAGTGCAAAAAAATTGCCAAGAAGGCTTCTAACCTTCTTGACAAAAAGAATAGCACGGTACAGTTCGCAACATATTTTTATTTGTCAAGTAAAAATACTTGACATAACTTTGCACGCGATATATAATTGTAAGGAAAACTGCGGAGGACATATGGCTGATTTAAAGTTCATGCGTCTTTGGGACATTTATTCGGCGCTTTTAACGCCCACCCAGCGCGAAATTACCGATATGTATTTTAATCTCGACCTCACCGTGTCGGAGATAGCCGAACAGAAGGGCATCTCCCGCCAGGGCGTGTCGGAGTGCCTCTCTTCCGCAAAAAAACAGCTTGAAGAGTACGAAGAAAAACTTAAATTTTCACGTATCATGAAGGAGAGCGATATTTCTTTCTCGCTCATTCTTACAAAGGCGACTCGCTGGGCGGAAGCTTTTTCTGCCGCTCATCCCGATTTTGCCCCTCAGGTAAAGGAGCTTGAAGATATCCTTCACGGCGACTACGCCGCCGAAGCCTGGGAAATCTGCAACAAAGACGATAAGGAGTGATATGGGAGCTTTTTCCTCACTTTCAGAAAGATTAAACCATATATTTTCCAAACTCACAAAGCGCGGCAGGCTCACCGAACTGGAGATAAAGACGGCCATGCGCGAGGTGCGCGTTGCGCTGCTTGAAGCTGACGTCAACATTCAGGTTGCCAAAAAGTTCTGCGCGGAAGTTTCGGAAAAGGCGGTGGGGCAGGAGATTTTAAAGAGCCTCAACCCCGCCCAGCAGGTAATAAAGATAGTCAATGAAGAGCTCATTGCTTTAATGGGTTCTTCAAATTCCAAGCTTGCGGTTGCCAGCAAGCCGCCCACGGTAATAATGATGTGCGGCCTTCAGGGCGCGGGCAAAACAACGCTGTGCGGCAAACTTGCCGTATACCTTAAAAAGAACGGAAAGCGTCCGCTGCTTGTTGCGGGCGACATATACCGCCCCGCGGCCATAAACCAGCTCAAAGTCGTAGGTAAAAACGCAGGCGCGGAAGTGTTTGAAAAGGGCACGCAGAGCCCTGTAAAAACAGCTAAAGAGGCTGTCGAATACGCCCGTTCCCAGGGCTATGACACCGTGATAATAGATACGGCCGGCCGTCTTGAAATAGACGAAAGGCTGATGAAGGAGCTTGAAGATATCTGCGCCGCGGTAGAAATTTCTGAAATTCTGCTCACCGTTGACGCGATGATGGGTCAGGTAGCGGTAAACGTTGCCAAGACCTTCAACGAAAGACTGGAAATCACTGGCATAATTCTGACCAAGCTCGACGGCGACACCCGCGGCGGCGCCTGCCTTTCCATAAAGGCCGTTACGGGCAAGCCCATTAAATTTATCGGCACGGGCGAAAAGCTTTCCGACCTTGAACCCTTCTACCCCGACAGAATGGCCTCCCGCATACTCGGCATGGGCGATGTGCTCACGCTGATTGAAAAGGCACAACAGGCCGTAACCGAAGAGGATGCCAAAAAAATGCAGCAGAAACTGCGCGAAAATTCCTTCACATTGGAGGACTACCTCGAACAGTTCGAAAGCATGAAGAAGATGGGCGGTCTGCAGTCGGTTATGTCAATGCTTCCTGGCATGGGCGGCAAGCTCAAAGACGCCGACCTTGACGAGAGCAAGATGGAGCGCACCAAGGCCATAATCCTTTCGATGACCAAAAAGGAGAGGGAGGACCCCGTCATAATAAACGCCTCCAGAAAGCGCCGCATAGCGGCAGGTTCGGGAACTTCCGTGCAGGAAATCAACCAGCTTTTAAAGCAGTTCGACCAGGTAAAAACGCTTATGAAACAGCTTAAAAGCGGTAAAAGAAGGCTTCCTTTCTGAAACTGAAATCAGCCTTGCAATATAAAAAAATACGCAATGGTTGCGGCATATTGCCGCATCAATATAAATCAAAAGAAATTTTTTAAGGAGAAATTTTTAATATGGCAGTTAAAATGAGACTTACCAGAATGGGCGATAAGAAATCTCCCTTCTACCGCATCGTCGTAATAGACAGCAGAAAGGCACGTTCGGGCGAATATATCGATAAAATCGGTTATGTAGATCCCCTCAAGACTCCCGCAGAAATCAAAATCGATGTTGAAAAGGCAAAGGATTGGATTGCTAAGGGTGTACAGCCTACCGAAACCGTTAAAAGCTACCTTGTAAACGCAGGCGTTATCGAAAAGAGCGCAAAGCTTTCCGCTCCCAAGACCAACGACAAGAAAAAGAAGAACTAAGTTTTTTATAGCTTATTTCTCGCGGCGGGTATGCGCCGCATTAACAAGGAGGAAGGTGACTTATGCTTGAGCTTGTAAAATACATTGTTGAACAGTTTGCCGAACACAAGGACGAAATCGAATACAAGGAAGAGGAAAAGGAGAACGGCATTGAAATAACCGTTTACCTTGAAGATTCCGATATGGGTAAAGTCATCGGCAAGCAGGGTAAAATTGCCAAGGCGCTGCGCACGCTTGTAAAGGCCGCAACACCCAAGGATTCCAAAAAGTACTCTGTGGAAATCAAAGGCAAGGAAGTTGCCGCCGAATAAATCAGCAAATTTTTTTGCGGTTATTTGCGGCATATTACCGCATGTATTCAAAGGCCGTGCTGCAATGCGCGGCCTTTTTTAAACAATTTTTAAAGGTTTTTATATGCAGAAATTTCTTACGGTTGCAACAGTTTTAAAGCCCCAGGGCATACGCGGCGAAATTAAGGTAATGCCGCAGACGGACAGCGCCGAAGACCTCAAAGATTTTACTTCCGTTCTGATAGGCGACACAAAATATAAGGTGCTGGCGTGCAGAGCGGCGGGCGGATACGCTTTTCTTACGCTCCGCGGCATAGCGGACAGAAACGCCGCAGAACTTCTGCGCGGCAAAGAGGTGCTTGTAGACCGTTCCGAAGCTCCCGAATTGCCCGAGGACCGCGTCTACATAGCCGATGTGATAGGTTGCAGACTGGTCACCGCCGAGGGCGAGCTTTTGGGCGAGGTTACGGACGTCACTCCCGCGCGCACGGATATTTATACGATATCTGTCGGCGATAAGGAGATAATGTTCCCCGCGGCTGACGGCGTAATTCTCTCCGTAGACACCGAAAACGGCATTGTAACGGTGGACAAAAAGCGCTTTGAAGAGGTTGCGCTGCTTTAAATAAAGATTTGTCCGTGCGGAATATCGGCACGGCGCTTTAATGCGCGCAAAAGTTTGCGCATACGGTAATTGACCCATGAATATCACCGTTTTAACGCTGTTTCCCGAAATGTTTGCCCCGCTCAGAGAGAGTGTTATAGGCCGCGCGGTAAATGGCGGAAAACTCAATATAAACGTTATAAACATACGCGACTATGCCGAAAACAAGCACTTCAAGTGCGATGACTATCCCTTCGGCGGCGGTGCGGGAATGGTTATGATGCCCCAGCCTATAGGTTCGGCTATCGAGGCGGCCGACCCCGAACACAAGGCGCACCGCATATACATGTCGCCCCGCGGCAGAGTGTTCAGCCAGAAAATAGTCACGGAACTTGCGGCAAAGCAGGACCTGTTGCTGCTCTGCGGCCATTACGAGGGTGTGGACCAGCGCGTGATAGATATGTATATCGATGAGGAACTGTCCATAGGCGACTATGTGTTAACGGGCGGCGAACTGCCCGCAATGGTGGTGTGCGACTGCGTTGCGCGCTACGTGGACGGGGTTATTTCGGGCGAGAGCTTAAAGGACGAAAGCTTTTCCAAGGGACTGCTTGAATATCCGCAGTATACCCGCCCCGCGGTGTACAAGGGCGTCTCCGTGCCCGAGGTGCTGCTTTCGGGTAATCACGCCGAAGTGGATAAGTGGAGGCTTGAAAAGTCGCTGGAAATAACGAAAAAAAATCGCCCCGACCTGCTTAAATAGCACATAGTACGGGGTCAATTTGCTTTTTAATGTATTGCGGCGTACGCTGAAAAACAGAGCGCGCCGTTTTTGCATAATACATGCCGATTGTAAAATTTAAGGTTCGGAGGGGCATTTTTGTGCCGCTCCGTAGAATCAGGGTGTTACTATGAAGACGATACAATGGTTTCCCGGGCATATGACCAAGGCTATGCGCATGATGAAGGACAACGCCGCTCTTTGTGACGGTGCAATTATCGTGCTCGATGCCCGCTGTCCTGCATCTTCGTTCAACGCTAAATTGAAGAATATATTTTCAGGCAAGCCCGTGCTCTACGTGCTCAACAAATCTGACCTCGCCGAAAAAACGGAGGAGGCCGTCAAAATAATAAAATCTGCGGGCGCGGAGGCGGTGAGCCTAAACGCAACGCAGAGCGGTTGCCGCAGGTTGCTCTTTTCTGCCTGCTCAAACGTCGTTCGCGAAAAGCGTGACCGTGCCCGCGATAAGGGGTACGAGCGCACCTTCCGCTTTATGGTGACGGGCGTTCCAAATACGGGCAAAAGCACGGTTATCAACCTGCTTTCAGGTTCAAAACGTACCGCTACGGGCGATAAGGCGGGCGTGACGCGCGGAAAACAGTGGATAAGGCTTGAGGGGTTTGAGCTTCTTGACACCCCGGGAACAATGCCGCCCGCCTTTGAAAATCAGACGTTTGCCCGCCGTCTTGCGTATGTCGGCAGTATAAACGACGACATTCTCGACTTTGACGACCTTGCGCTTGCTCTCCTTGCCGATATGGCGGAAAAGTACCCCGAAAAGCTTGCGGAAAGGTACAACATAACCGACTTTTCCGCACCGCTTGCAATGCTTGAGGGGGTATGCACCCGCATGGGCTTTATGCTCCGCGGCGGCGAATATGACTATGACAGAGCCTGCAAAGCGGTGGTGGACGACCTCCGCAAGGGCAGACTGGGTAAAATCGCGCTGGACAGCGCGGAAGATATGCTTTCGGTGAAGTACTGATGAGCCTTTCAAAACAAGATATGTCTGCCAAACTGGCGGCAGAAAATGCCCTCCGCGCGGAGGGGTACAACTACATATGCGGCGTGGACGAAGTCGGCCGCGGTCCGCTTGCAGGTCCCGTGGTGTGCGCCGCGGTAATAATGCCTGCCGACGACATAGTTGAGGGTGTGGACGACAGCAAAAAACTTTCTGCAAAAAAGCGTGAAAAATTGGATGCGCTCATACGCGAAAAAGCAATTGCCTGGGCAATATGCCGCATCGAACCGCAGCAGATAGACGAAATGAATATTCTGCAGGCGACGCGTCTGTGCATGAAAAACGCCATCGAAAGTCTGAAAATAAGGCCCGATTTTGTGATAACCGACGGCAATATGACGCTTGATATAGCCTTTCCGCAGCGCCACATAATAGGTGGGGACGCCTCATGCTATTCGATAGGCGCGGCCTCCATTCTCGCAAAGGTGTACAGGGATAAAATTATGGATGAATACGCCGCAGATTACCCCTGGTACGGCTTTGAAAAGAACAAAGGTTACGGCACCGCCGCACACATTGCGGCCATAAAAGACCGCGGACTATGCCCCATTCACCGCAGGAGTTTTACAAAAAAATGGTCGGACTGACGGGGAGCGGAGCGTCTTCAAAGACGCACAACAGAGAAAAGGGCGCCGCGGGTGAAAAACTTGCGGTAAAATACCTTAAAGGTTGCGGCTACAAAATTTTAAAGCGCAACTGGCGCAACCCTTTCGGCGAGGTGGACATCATCGCCGCCATTGACGACGTGGTGACATTTGTGGAAGTAAAGACCCGCCTTTCCGACGAGTTCGGCGCTCCGTCCGAGGCAGTGGACTTCCGTCGGCGCGAACGCTATGTAAAGGCCGCCCGCTTTTATTTTTCGGGCAGGGAAATTGACTGCGTTGTCCGCTTTGACGTAATCGAAGTGAAAGAAGGAAAGGTAAACCATATCGTCTCCGCGTTTGAGGCGTAACCATCTCAGTTCTTCCTTTTCCATATAATATATATGGAAAGGCGGGCTCGAAAATATGTGAATTGCGCCGTGTCCGAGGGCGGGTGTATCGCACTTTTCACAAATTTTAAGGGTGTGTCGCAATTTTCACAAAACAAGGGCGAAAATAGCTTGCTTTTTTTTGCGGGCTTTGGTAAAATAACGGCTGTAATTTGAAAAACGAGGCGGTCCTCTGCGCAAACCCGTACGAACGCCTTTTCAGGAGGAATGACTTATGAAGGGTCTTATCGAGGCAATCGAGAAAGAAGGCATGAGAGAAAACGTACCTGCATTCAACGTTGGCGATACCGTAAGGGTTGGCTTCAAGGTTATAGAAGGTACCAAGGAAAGAATCCAGAACTTTGAAGGCGTTGTAATCGCTAAAAAGCACGGCGGCATAAGGGAGAGCTTTACTGTAAGAAGACTTTCCTTCGGCGTCGGCGTAGAGAGGACTTTCCCCGTTCACTCGCCCAAGATTGCGTCCATCACCGTAGTTAAGCGCGGCAAGGTTAAGAGGGCTAAGCTCTACTATCTCCGCGGTCTCACCGGTAAGGCAGCAAAAATTCAGGAAATTAAATAAGCCGAAAAAGAGCCTGTTTTTGCAGGTTCTTTTTTCTTTTATGCCGTTTTTTTTGCGTAATTGCGCGAAAAGATGGCAAAATTTTTCAGCGGCGGAGTGGCTGTATCTGACTGCCTTTGCTCAGTTTTCGGCGGCACGCACACGTAAAAAGTCAATAATTTTTGGGGTACCTTAAAAATAAGTGTTCTGATTTTATTGCGTCGTGTTGAAAAATGTGTCCGACTGCTGTATAATGTGGTATATGCAAAAGATAAGCGGCGTTTTGCGCGAACGCATCAGGGAGGAACTTTTGTGCTTTCGAGAGTGATGAGTTTTGCCCTCCGCGGATTGGAGGGCGTTCCCGTAGAGGTGGAGACGGATATAAATAAGGGTCTGGTTGCCTACGACCTTGTAGGTCTGCCCGACGCTGCCGTTAAGGAGAGCAAGGAACGCGTGCGCTCTGCCATAAAGAACAGCGCGCTGCGCTTTCCCGTCAGCAAGATAACTATAAATCTTGCGCCTGCCGACATAAAAAAGGAGGGTTCGCATTACGACCTTCCCATAGCCGTAAGCATTCTCAAGGCCAGCGACCAGCTCCCGTCCGATACGGAGGGAGTGGTGTTTTTAGGCGAGCTTGCGCTGGACGGTACGCTGCGCGCGGTAACGGGCATGCTGCCCATGCTGATATCTGCCAAGGCGCGCGGCTTTACAAAATTTATAGTTCCCTATCCAAACGCCAACGAGGCCAGCTTTATTGAGGGCGCAAGTGTGTACGCGCTCAGGTCGCTCAAAGAGGTGGTTGCTTTTCTTTCGGGTGAGGGTACGTTTCAGCCCGTTGAACACCGCAGTTACGACAGCGTAGTCCGCGAGAGAAAGTACGATTGCGACCTCTGTTTTGTAAAGGGTCAGCGCATTGCAAAGCGTGCGCTTGAGATAGCCGCGGCGGGCGGGCACAACATTCTGCTTGTAGGCCCTCCCGGAACGGGCAAGACGATGCTTGCAAGATGTCTGCCCACGATAATGCCCGACATGACCTTTGAAGAGGCGTTGGAAGTTACCAAAATTCACTCCGTTTCGGGCGAGCTTTCCGAAGAGGGAATTGTCACTCTCCGTCCGTTCCGTACGCCCCATCACACGGCGACTACGGTATCGCTGTGCGGAGGCGGTGCAAACGTGCGTCCCGGCGAAATTTCCAAGGCGCACAACGGCGTGCTCTTTCTGGACGAATTGCCCGAGTATTCGCGCTCCGCGCTGGAATCTCTGCGTCAGCCGCTTGAGGACGGTCAGATTACCGTCACCAGGGCGGGCGGCGCGGCAACGTTCCCCGCAGACTTTATGCTGTGCGCAAGCATGAACCCCTGTCCGTGCGGCAATTACGGCTCGGCAGAGCTCGTATGTACCTGCACGCCCGCGCAGATAAAGCGTTACCGCTCCAAGATATCGGGCCCCCTGCTCGACAGAATAGACTTGCAGGTAGAGGTTGACTCGGTGAAATACGACGACTTAATTTCCGACGGAGCGGAGGAGACGAGCGCGCAGGTAAAGGCCAGGGTAGAGGCGGCGCGCGCCGTTCAGCGCGAACGCTTTGCCGAGGACGGTATCCGATGCAATGCGTCGATGGGCGAACGTCAGCTAAAAAAATACTGCCGTCTTTCGCGCGAGTGCGAGCAGGTTCTGCGCAGCGCGTTTGAAAATCTGCATCTTTCGGTGCGTGCGCGGTCAAGGATAATAAAGGTGGCGCGCACGATTGCCGACCTCGACTATTCGTCGGAAATTCAGCCCCGACACATTCTGGAGGCGGCCTCCTACCGCAGTCTGGACGGGGATATGTTATGAACTACACCTCGCAGGAGCTGGACGCCATAGTGCTGGACAGCTTTGAAAAAATTACATATAAAGTAAAGCAGGAGATAACGGAAAATTTCAGATTTTCCGTTCCGCGCAAAAAATACGAAGGATTTTTGATTAAAACGCTCGGTGAGGGCGTATATAATAAAGTAAGAGAGCAATTCTTTTCGGAGGAGTACCGCAGACAGGTGGTATCTTCGCTGGAAAAATTGCGCATAACGTGCGTTACGTATTTTTCGGAGAAATACCCCGAAAACTTCCGCAACATTCCCGCGCCGCCGCTTGTGCTGTATTGCAGGGGAAACGCAGACCTTTTAAAGCGCCGTGCGTTTGCCATTGTGGGTTCGCGGCACACGCTGCCCAAAGTGCTCAAGGACACCTCGGAAATAAGTTCCCGCCTTGCCGAAAAGTTTGTGATAGTCACGGGCACGGCCGACGGCGGAGATACGGCCGCGGCAGAGGGCGCCGTTGCAAGCGGCAATCTGATATTTTTCGCGGCTCAGGGGCTTGGTTACAGATATCCCGCATCCAATGCGCGGCTGTACCGCAGGGCGGAGGAAAAGGGACTTGTGATATCCGAACAGCGGCCGAACGTAAGGGCCAGCGGCTATCTTTTTCCCGTACGCAACAGACTCATCGCCGCGCTTGCGGACGGAGTGCTTATAGTGTCCGCGGGCGAAAAGAGCGGTGCGGCAATCACTGCCGAATATGCCTTTGAATACGGCAAAGACGTGTTCTGTTTTCCCTATTCCGTGGGCGTTCCCTCGGGTGTGGGGTGTAACAGACTCATCAAAAAAGGCGCCTATCTTACGGAAAATATACTTGACATATCCGAGGCGTATGGTTTAGACTTTACACCGCGGGTGCGTCCCGTTCTCACCGAAAGGGAGAAAGAAGTACTTTCTTCCATAAAGAGCCGCGGAGAAGCTCACGTATCGCAGGTGGCGGCAGATGTTGGCTGTAACGCCTTCGAGCTGCTTGCAGAGCTCTCCTCGCTGGAAGTAAAGGGACTGATAATCCGCCTCGGCGGCAACAGGTACGCCGCCGCAGACCAATAAAAAACGGGTATAATTTTTGTTGCGCCGCGTTCGCGGCACGGTGTGTAATATGGATCTTATCATAGTGGAATCGCCTTCCAAGGCAAAGACAATTTCAAAATACTTAAAGGGCAAGTACAAGGTGGACGCCTCGGGCGGACATATCCGCGATTTGCCCGAGCGCACTCTCGGCGTGAAGATAACCGATAACTTTGAACCCAAATACGAGGAATCTCCCGGCAAGAAGGAGATTATAGCAAGGCTGACCGCCGAGGCGAAGAAGGCGGGCAAAGTATACCTTGCAACCGACCCTGACCGCGAAGGCGAGGCCATAAGCTGGCATCTTCAGACCGTGCTGGGACTTGACCCCGACGGCGAGAACAGAATAGAATTCAACGAAATATCTCCCAAGGCCGTGCAGAACGCACTTCAGCACCCCCGCAAGATAAATTACAATCTCGTGGACGCCCAGCAGGCGAGAAGAGTGCTGGACAGGCTTGTGGGCTACAAACTTTCGCCCCTTCTCAATAACAGAATACAGAACGGGCTGTCTGCGGGCAGAGTGCAGTCGGTTGCACTCCGTCTTATCGTGGACAGAGAGCGCGAAATTAAGGCGTTCGTGCCAGAAGAATACTGGAATCTTGTGGCAATGCTGCAGGATACCGAGGCAAAATATGCCGCATTCAGGGCGGTATGCCAGCTCAAAAAGAGCGGCAAGAGCATAGGCAAGGACCAGGCGGACGAGGCGGAGGCAAAAGTCAAGGCCTCGCCGTTTACCGTCACCAAGGTAAAGAGCGGCGTAACCAAACAGCACGCTCCCGCGCCCTTCACAACGTCCTCGCTGCAGCAGGACGCCTCCAACAAGTACGGAATGTCCTCGCCCGAAACGATGCTCGTTGCGCAGCATCTGTATGAAGGTATGGACGTCGGCGGCGACCATATCGCGCTGATAACCTACATCAGAACGGACTCCGTGCGCGTATCGGAGGAGGCTCAGGCCAACGCCCTGCAGTTCATAAAGGATACTTACGGGGAAAAATACGCCCCCGCAAAGCCCAACCACTACGTGACCAAAAAGGGCGCGCAGGACGCGCACGAGGCTATCCGCCCCATAAACCTTGCGGTTACGCCCGAAAGCGTCAAAAAATCGCTCGATAAAAAGCATTACAACATATACAAACTGGTATACGACAGGTTCATCGCCTCGCAGATGGCAGAGGCGCAGTACAATACCATGCAGATAGAGGCCACCAGCGCGGGCTATGTGTTCAAGGCAAGCGGCCGTTCGCTGTTGTTTGCGGGATATACCGCGGCCTATCAGGACGCGCCCAAGGAAAAGGACGACGATGAGGAGGCGGCAAAACTGCTCCCGCCCCTGCAGGAGGGCGATGCGCTCAACCTCAAGGACTTCCTCAAAGAGCAGAAGTTCACCCGCCCGCCCCTGCGCTATACCGATGCGTCGCTCGTCAAGGCGATGGAGGAAAAGGGCATAGGCCGTCCCTCCACATACGCAAGCATAATTTCCGTGCTCACGAGGCGCAGATACGTTGAAAAGGACGGCAAGTATATGGCGCCCACCGAGGTGGCGTATAAGATTACCGATATGCTGTGCCACTACTTCAAGGACATAATGGACGTAGGCTTTACGGCGCACATGGAGGACGACCTGGATAAGATTGAAGAGGGCGGCACCGACTGGCACAAGATAATTGCCGACTTCTATCCCGGCTTTGCCGAAAAGCTCAAGACGGCCTCCACGGACGGCGACGAGCTCACCGACATAATGTGCGAAAAGTGCGGTCATCCCATGATAAGGCGCACGGGCAAGTACGGCAAATATCTTGCCTGCTCCAACTATCCCGCCTGCTCCAACATAATCAGCGAGTCCGAACAGGAAGTTTCCGCCGTCCGCTGCCCCAAATGCGGCGCAAATATGGTGGTCAAGAGCGGCAAGTACGGCAAATTCCTTGCCTGCCCCAACTATCCCGAATGTTCCTCCATACTGCCTATGGACGCCAAAATCTCCGAGGAAAAGTGCAAGGAATGCGGCGGCGAAATGCTCATCAAAAAGGGCAGATACGGCCAGTATCTCGAGTGTGCAAAGTGCGGCGCAAAGCGTCCCCTTGGCGGCGAGGCGTCGTCCGAGGGCGTAAAGCTGGAGGGCAAGTGCCCCGAATGCGGCAAGCCTATGCGCAGAATGCGCTCCAAAAACGGCAAGATATATTACGGCTGCACGGGCTATCCCGAATGCAAGTTCTTAAGCTGGGATGTGCCCACGGGCGATAAGTGTCCCAAGTGCGGCAAGGGTTACCTCGTTAAAAAGGGCAATGAGATAAGGTGCTCGGAAAAGTCGTGCGACTACTCCGCGCCCGCCCCTGCCGAGGAAGCTCAAGAAGACAAAAAAGATGAAAGTTAAGGTAATAGGCGCGGGCCTTGCGGGGTGCGAGGCGGCATACAGACTTGCCAAAGAGGGCTTTGAAGTTGACCTGTTCGATATAAAGCCGAAGGCGTACACCCCCGCCCACAGCAATGCGGACTTCGGCGAGCTGGTATGCTCCAATTCGCTCAAGAGCGACGATGTCTACGGCAATGCGTGCGGACTTCTCAAGGAGGAGATGCGCATACTCGGTTCGCTCACAATGCAGGCGGCGGAGGCGTCAAGGGTGCCCGCGGGCGGTGCTCTTGCCGTGGACCGCGACCTGTTTGCCCGTTTCATAACGGAAAAAATAAAGTCAGAAGACAAAATAAACATAGTATGCGGCGAGGTGCAGTCAGTACCCGCGGAAAACTGCATAGTCGCCACTGGACCGCTTACGGCGGGCGCGCTGGCCGAAGATATCGCAAAGGTGACGGGCGGCGGTCTGCACTTTTACGATGCGTCCACACCCATAGTTTCGGCTGAAAGCATTGATATGACGCGCGCTTTTGCGGGCGGCAGATACGGCAAGGGCGGTGATGACTACATAAACTGCCCGATGACCAAGGAGGAGTACAAGGCCTTTTATGCCGCGCTCACCTCGGCCGAACGCGCCGACCTTCATTCCTTTGAAAAGAGGGAGATATTTGAAGGCTGCATGCCGCTTGAGGTTATGGCGGCGCGCGGGGAGGACACTCTGCGTTTCGGCCCCTTCAAACCCGTTGGCTTAAGGGACGCCGAGGGTCGCTCCTACTACGCCGTTCTTCAGCTGAGAAAGGAAAATATTCAGGGCAGCGCGTACAATCTCGTAGGTTGCCAGACCAACCTTAAATTCGGCGAACAGAAGAGGGTTTTCTCCCTCGTTCCCGCACTTAAGGAGGCGCAGTTTCTGCGCTACGGAGTAATGCACCGCAACACGTTCATAAATTCTCCCGCCTGCCTGGACGCGGACTTTTCTCTCCGCGGCGGCACGGTGTTCTTTGCGGGACAGATTACGGGCGTGGAGGGCTATGTGGAGTCGGCGGCCTCGGGCATACTTGCGGCAATTCACCTTGCACGCAGACTCAAGGGCCTGCCCCGCGCCATACCGCCAAGGGATACGGTATGCGGTGCGCTTTCGGAATACATCTCCTCGCCAAACGCCGATTTTCAGCCCATGAATGCAAACTACGGTCTTCTCGGCGCGGCGGCAACGGGCATACGCGATAAAAAGGAGCGCTACCGCTACCTTTCCGAGAGGGCTTTGAAAAATATAAGGGAGTATAAAAATACCATATGTCAGTAGAATTTCACGCTACAACCATATGCGCCGTAAAGCGCGACGGAGTCACCGCTATAGCGGGCGACGGCCAGGTTACGATGGGTGAAAGCGTTATATTTAAAAACAGCGCAACCAAGGTGCGCAGAATTTTCGGCGGAAAGGTTGTGCTCGGCTTTGCGGGCTCTGTGTCCGATGCCTTTTCGCTCAGCGAAAAGTTCGAAGGTATGCTCAATAAGTTTTCGGGCAATCTGATGCGCTCGGCGGTGGAACTTGCCGAACTCTGGCGTTCGGACAAAATGCCCCGCAAGCTAGAAGCGCTCATGATTGTCGCCGATAAGGACACAATGCTCATCGTGTCCGGCACGGGCGAGGTTATAGAACCCGACGGCGGCGTCTGCGCGATAGGCAGCGGCGGCAACTATGCGCTCGCGGCGGCGCGCGCGCTCATTCAGAATACCGATTTCTCTGCAGAGGAAATTGCAACCAAGGCGCTCAAAATAGCCAGCGAAATCTGCGTGTTCACCAACGACAACATCAAGTGCGAAACTGTCTGAAAAGACGCCTTTTCACAGACTGCCTGAATCTTAAAATTTCTCTTTTTGCAGCCTCGCTGCGGCACGGCCGATTTTTTGTCTGAAATGAGGCTGCGAAAGTCTTGCGCGTATGCACTTGCCTTGTCTGATTGCCTTTTTAAGGGCAGTAAATATTTTATAGGTGTAAAATTATGGATTTATCACCCAAACAGATAGTAAACGAACTCAATAAACACATCATAGGGCAGGAGGAGGCCAAAAAGGCCGTTGCAATCGCCCTCAGAAACAGATACAGAAGAAGTCAGCTCTCTCCCCAGCTCATGGAGGAGATTACGCCCAAAAACATCATAATGAAGGGCCCCACGGGCGTAGGCAAAACGGAAATTGCAAGAAGGCTTGCCAAACTTGTAAAAGCTCCCTTTTTAAAGGTGGAGGCCACAAAGTATACCGAAGTCGGCTATGTTGGCAGGGACGTCGAATCGATGGTGCGTGACCTTGCCGAGTGCGCCATACGCCTCGTGCGCGAGGAAAAGACGGCGGAGGTTGAGTACAAGGCCCGCGCCACGGCTGAAAGAAGGGTTGCCAAGGTGCTTGCCGAAAACAATAAGGCAGACCGCGGCGAACTTGCAAAGGATGTGTTCGAGCAGAACTTTGTGGACGCCATTCACGAGGGCAAGTACGACCACGCCACAATAGAAATTGACGTGCTTGACCAGCCCAAGCCCATGGAACTTTCCGCGGGCAGCGGTGCGGCGATAGACCTCGGCTCCATATTCGGCGGAATGGGGCTTCCGGGCAGAAGAAAAAAGCGCAAACTCACCGTAAAGGAGGCCGTGAACCTGCTTATGGCCGAGGAGGCGGATAAGCTTATAGATAACGATGCTGTCAATGCCGAAGCTCTGCGCCGTGCCGAAAACGACGGCATAATCTTCATAGATGAAATAGATAAAATTGCAGGCAAGGGCAACCAGGGCGCGGACGTCTCCCGCGAGGGCGTGCAGAGGGATATTCTTCCCATAGTTGAAGGCTGCACGGTAATGACCAAGTACGGCCCCGTAAAGACAGACTACATTCTCTTCATAGCGGCGGGCGCGTTCCACGTATCAAAGGTGGAGGACCTCATTCCCGAACTTCAGGGCAGGTTCCCCATCCAGGTGGAGCTTTCCTCGCTTACAAAGCAGGACTTCATAGACATACTCACCCAGCCCGAAAATGCCATAACTACGCAGTACTCGGCTCTGCTTGCCGTGGATAACATAGATTTGCACTTCACTCCCGACGCCATAGAAAAGATTGCAGAGATTGCCGAGGACATCAACGCCACCTCCGAAGATATCGGCGCAAGGCGACTCCATACGGTTATGGAGTACCTTCTTGAAGACATTTCTTTCAACGCGGGCGGCGGCGACTATCCCGTAATACCCGTGGAAATCAACAGCAAGTACGTTGAAGAACATCTCGATAAGATAATTAAAAACAGGGACCTTAAAAAGTACGTTCTTTAATTCTTAATCGCAGTTGCAAAACAAATCGGACGGCACATATGCCGCAACTAGTGAATCTTTGAAGGCGAATCGCCTGGCAAAAGCGGCGTGTATTCTCACCTACAATTAACTGATAAAGAGGTCTTTATGATAAACATTCCCAAGGGAACAAAGGACGTCCTCCCCCGCGAGGCGTACAAGTGGCACTATATAGAGGACGCCGCGCGCAAAACGGCCGAACTTTACAATATGAAGGAAATCCGCACTCCCGTATTTGAACATACCGAACTGTTTTTAAGGGGCGTGGGCGACACCACCGACATAGTAAACAAGGAGATGTACACTTTCAAGGACAAGGGCGACCGCTCCATAACCCTCAAGCCCGAGGGCACGGCGGGTGCGGCGCGCTCCTTCATTGAAAACGGTATGGGCGGCGGCGTTTTGCCCGTAAAAATGTACTACATCACCCCCGCGTTCCGCTATGAACGCCCCCAGGCGGGCAGACTGCGCGAATTCCACCAGTTCGGCGTGGAGGTATACGGCTCCGCCGCTCCCGATGCCGATGCGGAAGTCATATTCGCCGCGGCTTCTTTCCTTAAAAAATTGGGCATAAAGGATGTAAAGCTCAACATAAATTCCATAGGCTGCAAAACCTGCCGCGCGCGCTACAATGCGGCGCTCAAGGCCTATCTTCAGCCTCATCTCGGAGAAATGTGCCCCACCTGCCGCGAAAGATTCGACAAAAACCCTCTGCGCATTCTCGACTGCAAGGAGGAGGGGTGCAAAAAAATTACGCACGACGCTCCCAGAATACTCGACTACCTGTGCGACGACTGCTCCGAACACTTCAAAAAGGTGCAGCAGCTTTTAACGGCGGGCGGCCTTGAATTCAATATAGACCCCAACATTGTGCGCGGCCTCGACTACTATACAAGAACGGTATTCGAGTTCGTGTCCGAAAGCATAGGCGCCCAGGGCACTGTGTGCGGCGGCGGCCGTTATGACGGTCTGATTGAAGAGCTGGGCGGCAACCACACCCCCGCGGTCGGCTTTGCCGCAGGCATAGAGCGCCTTATTCTGCTCATGGAGAATACGGGCGTTGCCTTCCCCGAGGACTGCGGTCCCGAGGTGTTCGTTGCAGGTATGGATGACGACAGCCGACTTGCGGCGTTCAAAGTGGTATGCAAACTGCGCGAAGAGGGCATCTCGGCCGAGTGTGACCATATGGGCAAGTCGATAAAGGCCCAGTTCAAGTATGCGGACAAGATTGGCGCAAAGTATGTAATCGCGCTCGGCTGCAACGAACTTGAAAGCGGCGAATGCAACATAAAGTGCATGGCTGACGGCGCAACTTCTCCCGTAAAGATTCGCGACATATGCGCTTGCTTCAAAAACAAGATGTCTGAAAAATAAGTTTTTTCAAACCCGAACCATACGGCATTAAATTTGCCGTAATATACATAATAAATACACATAAGGAAGGATAGAATTTATGAAACAGTTGACAGAACAGCAGTTCAATGAACTCATTGCGGGTTCTAAGCCCGTAGTGTGCGACTTTTTTGCAACGTGGTGCGGCCCCTGTAAAATGCTTGCTCCCGTACTTGAAGATGTATCTTCAGAGTATGCGGCAAAGGCCGAATTTGTAAAGGTTGATGTGGACAATGCCCCCGCGCTCTCTGCAAAGTACGGCATTATGAGCATACCCTTCGTTGCAATTTTTGAAAACGGCCAGCTCAAGGCAAAGTCCATCGGCTTTATGCCCAAGGCAGAAGTAAAGCAGTTCCTTGACGCCAACCTTTAATTTTATGTAAATTTTTATGCCGCGCTTTGCGCGGCGATGCGCCGGGGGGGCCTTAAAGGCCCCCCCCCCCATTTTTTTACGCCCGGCGGGCCCCCAAAATT
>ERZ1090878.686-NODE-689-length-17504-cov-10.401284_pt1 | contig 17504 bp, 32 predicted proteins | sample MGYA00478473_ERZ1090878 | MGnify/ENA primary metagenome ERZ1090878 (study PRJEB33644, sample SAMEA5815720) | chicken gut metagenome | biome: Chicken; feature: Gastrointestinal Tract; material: Caecum | place: Ireland | collected 2019-01-01 | study: A study of the... | reverse complement strand
TATTGCACGGAATTTTCAAAATCAAATCTAAGCTCCGAACGGCTTACACCAGCTCGATGATGGCCTCTTCGGAAGCGTCGCCGCGGCGCTCGCCGAGCAGGTAGATGCGGGTGTAACCGCCGCCCTGACCGAGCTCTTCCTTGCGCTGGGCATACTTGGGAGCTATCTCGTTGAACAGCTTTTCCATAAGGGGGTGCTGAACGTCGGCGGTGCGCGCCTTGAACTCAGCCTTCTTTTCGTTGAAGGCCTTCACCTCCTGCAGGTCGCGCAGCTTGGCCATTATGGCGCGGCGGGCGGCAAGCTTTTTGGGCGTATCATTGACCGACTTTACGGTCATCTCCTTGCCCTTCTTGTCCTTGGTCACAACGTCGATCTCCTCGTTGAGGTCGTAGGTGTTTACCGCCTTGGTTATGATCTTTTCGACATAGGGCTGAAGTTCTTTGGCCCTTGCCGCAGTCGTCTTTATTTTGCCGTACCACAGGAGCTCGGACGCCTGATTCCTGAGTATTGCCATTCTCTGCTTGGTAGTTCTTCCTAATTTACCGGGCATTTTTCTTAGTCCTCCTTGTTAGCGAGCGAAAGTCCGTAAGATTCGAGCTTCTGAATAACTTCATCGAGCGATTTTCTGCCGAGGTTGCGAACCTTGAGCATTTCGTCTTCCGTCTTCCTCGTTAAATCTTCAACCGTGTGTATGTTTGCGCGCTTAAGGCAGTTATACGAGCGCACAGAGAGGTCCATGTCCTCTATTGCCATGGCAAGCACCTGCTGCTGCTTGTCGTCCTCGTTTTTCACGAGTATGTCCATGCTCTTTATCGTATCCGAAAGATCGACAAACAGGCTGATGTGATCCTGCATTATCTTTGCGGCAAGGGAAACTATCTCCTTGGCGCTGAACGCGCCGTTGGTCCATACCTCTAAAACGAGCTTGTCGTAGTCGGTGTTCTGACCAACGCGGGTGTTCTCTACGCTGTAGTTTACCTTCTTTACGGGGGTATAGATGGAGTCGATGGGGATGTAGTCGATGAGGTCGGAGCTGGTGTGGTCTGCTCCCTTATATCCCCTGCCCCTGCCTATGGTTATCTCCATGTCTATCTTATAGCCCGCGTCTACGGTGCATATGTGCTGGTCGCCGTTGATTATCTCTATCTCGGCGTCCTGCTCTATGTCGCTTGCCTTTACATCTGCGGGACCTTCCTTGTAAAGGTGAACGACCTTTACATAGTCCTTGTCGGTGACCTTTGTTTTGATAGCCAGCGTCTTGAGGTTGAGGATTATCTCCGTCACGTCCTCCTTTACGCCGGGTACCGCGGAAAACTCATGCTTTACGCTGCCGTCCAAAAATCTTATTCCCTGCGCCGCCGCACCGGGGAGCGCGGACAGGAGTATTCTTCTAAGGCAGTTGCCTATTGTAAGACCGAAGCCCTTTTCAAGCGGTTCGACTACGACCTTGGCATAGCTCTGGTCCTCGCTCTCTTCCACTTCGATTTTGGGCATATCCATTTCGATCATTATACTACCTCCTTATCGGGTTTTAATTACTTGGAGTACAGCTCGACTATCATATGTTCGGAGATCTGGCTGTCGATATCCGACCTTACGGGCAGCTCGATCACCTTGCCTTCGAGCTTCTCGCTGTCGAATTCCAGCCACTTGGGCATGTTCGCGGCGGGCTTGGTGCCCTTGAGTTCGGTGAAGAACTTGTTGCCGTTCTTGCTCTCCTTTACGGCGACGACGTCGCCTTTCTTTACTATATAAGAGGGGATGTTTACCTTCCTTCCGTTTACGGTGAAGTGACCGTGGTTCACAAGCTGCCTTGCCTGTGCGCGGGACGCGCCGATGCCGAGGCGGAACACAACGTTGTCAAGCCTGCGCTCCAGAAGCGAAAGCATATTTTCGCCGGTGATGCCCTTCATGCGGTCGGCCTGTTCGTAATATTCCCTGAACTGGCCCTCCTGAACGCCGTAAATACGCTTTACCTTCTGCTTTTCGCGGAGCTGCTGGCCGTATTCCGAGACCTTCTTCCTGCCCGTGCCGTGCTGGCCGGGAGCCATGGGCCTCTTTTCGAACGGGCACTTGCCCGTATAGCACTTGTCGCCCTTCAAAAAGAGCTTTCCGCCTTCCCTTCTGCAGAGGCGGCACTTTGCTTCTCTGTAAGTAGCCATATTCTTTCTGATCCTCCTTTATACTCTGCGGCGCTTGGGGGGCCTGCAACCGTTGTGGGGAATGGGAGACACGTCGGAGATGAGGGTGATCTCCACATCGCATGCGGCGATTGCCCTTATAGCCGATTCCCTGCCCGCTCCGGGACCCTTTACGTACACTTCGACCGAGCGGAGACCGTGCTCCTTGGCTGCCTTTACGGCGGTTTCGGTTGCCATCTGCGCGGCGAACGGGGTGCCCTTTCTGCTGCCCTTGTAGCCGAGGCTGCCCGCGCTGGACCATGCTATGGCGTTGCCCTGCGCGTCGGTCACCGTTACTAAGGTGTTGTTGAAAGACGACTGAATATGAACCTGACCTTTATCAACCTTTTTAAGCTCTCTGCGCTTTCTGGTGGTTGCGGTAGTCTTTTTAGCTGCTGCCATTTATTTACGTCCTCCTATTACTTTGCGCCCTTCTTCTTGGCGACGGTACGGCGGGGGCCCTTCCTGGTCCTCGCATTTCTCTTGGTAGACTGGCCGCGGACGGGAAGGCCCTTTCTGTGCCTGATGCCGCGGTAGCAGCCTATTTCCATAAGGCGCTTTATGTTGAGGGATACTTCAGAGCGCAGTTCGCCCTCCACCCTCACGTTATGGTCGATATATTCCCTGAGCTTGGAAACGGTGGTCTCGTCGAGATCCTTTACGCGGGTATCGGGGTCTACGCCCGTGGCGGCAAGAATCTTCTGGGAAGTTTTGAGCCCTATACCGTAGATATAGGTGAGACCGATTTCAATTCTCTTCTCTCTGGGTAAATCCACACCGGCAATACGTGCCATAAGATTTAATTCCTCCGTTAGACTTTCTTTAATTATATAATGTGGTTAGAGTATATGTCAACCGCAGGCGGCGCCCCCGCGGAAAACCGGAATGTTGCGGGCGCGCATGAATGCGGAATTATTTTTTAAGTTGCGGGAGCATGGCAGCCCCCGTCAGCGACAGGGCTCAGCCCTGGCGCTGCTTGTGGCTCTTGTTCTTGGAGCAGATGACCATCACCTTGCCGTTTCTCTTGATTATCTTGCACTTATCGCACATAGGCTTTACAGAAGGTCTTACTTTCATAATAAATCTCCTTTGAATTCACGAAATTCACGCGACCTCTAAAGGCCACCGGTTATATGCCGCGCGGATCCGCTCGAATGAGCTCGCTTCCGCGACAAATTGGGGCGCGCCGACGCAGGGAACCCTGCTTGCGCATGCTGATTGTTTTTACTTATAACGGATTCACAGAAGCACGCTTCTGCATGGCGGCCTCGGGGATGCGGGCAGTACACAAAGCCGGCGGAAGGTGTGGAGAAGTATACACGGAAGTACACGACCGAACACCCCGGTAACGGCGACAATGCAATGCGAAGCATAACGAGGACAAGCGGAGTACTTAAATCATTGAAACAACTACGATTTGCTGCGCCACGTTATGCGACCCTTCGTAAGGTCGTAAGGGCTCATTTCCAGCTTTACCATATCGCCTTCTATAATCCTTATATAGTTCATGCGAAGTTTGCCGGAGATATAAGCCGTTATAACGTAGCCGTTTGCAAGCTGAACTTTGAAATTGGCGTTGGGAAGGCACTCTATCACCCTGCCCTCTGCTTCAATTACGTCGTTTTTAGACACAAACCGTTCCTCCGCTAAATTTCTGGCGCGCCTGCGCCGACGGACGGCGCGCAGTAATTTCTGAGCGCCGAATATACCTCGCTGTCGAACACCCTGCTGCCGTTTGCCAGCTTTTCGCCTATGGCATCGGCCCGCGCGGGCAACAGCCTGACGTGTTTTAAGCTCTTCTTTTTCGGGGAGGCAAGTTTTTTGCCCTCGCCGTCGCATACGAGCACGTATCCGCCCGGCAACACCTCTTTTATGAGGTAATACCTGCCCCTGTCCCTGCCCTGCGTGCTTAACGCTATCCCGCCGGGCACAGCCTGAATCTTATTCATACCTTTCACAGCGTAAGGATCTCTACGCCGTCGCGCGTGATGAGCACGGTGTTTTCGTAGTGCGCCGCGGGCAGTCCGTCCATCGTGCGAACCGTCCAGCCGTCGCCGCTGTCCTGCCACACCTTCCACGTGCCCATATTTATCATCGGCTCGATGCATATGGTCATGCCGGCTTTCAGGCGTATGCCTGTGCCCTTTCTGCCGAAGTTGGGGACGGCGGGGTCTTCGTGCATGTCGCGCCCTATGCCGTGGCCGGTGAGCGCGCGCACCACGCCGTAGCCGTTTGCCTCGGCATGAGTCTGCACCGCATAGCCGATATCGTACAGCGGCGTGCCCGCTTTGAGCCCCTCGACGGCTTTGAAAAAGCACTCTTCGGTGACCTTTACCAGCCTGCGCTTCTCCTCCGAGACGTCGCCTATCATGAAGGTGCGCGCCGCGTCGCCGTTGTAACCGTCCTTTTCGGCGGTGACGTCCACGCTGACTATGTCGCCGTCCACGAGGATCACGTCGTCGGAGGGAATGCCGTGCACCACCACATCGTTGACGGATATGCACGCGCTTGCGGGGAAGCCCTCGTAGCCGAGGCTGGAGGGATATGCACCGCAGGAGGTGATGTATTTGTATACAAGGGCATCCACTTCCTTGGTGGTCATGCCCGCCCTTATTTTGCTGCCCACGAATTCGAGAGTTTCCTTGACTATCCTGCAGGATACCCTGATCTTTTCGATCTCTTCGGGGGTCTTTATGTGGATCATATTACTTGTTGAAATTATCGAGCTTTTCGCATATCATTGCGAAAACTTCGGCGGGCGAGGCGTTGCCGCACTCTATGGTGAGCAGCTTGCCCTGCGCCTTGTAGTAGTCGATGAGGGGCGCCGTCTGGGTGTTGTAGGTCTCCAGCCTTGCGCCCACAGTCTCGGGGTTGTCGTCCGCCCTCTGATAGAGGGGCTGACCGCACTTTTCGCAGGTCGTCCTGCCGCCGAGCGTGGAGACGTGATAGCTTGCTCCGCAGCTGCATACGCGCCTGCCGCAGATCCTGTCCATGAGCAGCGCGGTATCCACCGAGATGTTCACGCAGGCGTCTATCTTTGCAAACTTATCCAGCTCCTCCGCCTGGAAGAGGTTGCGGGGGAAGCCGTCGAGCATGAAGCCGCCCTTTGCGTCGTCCTCTGCAAGCCTGTTCTTTACTATCTCGCAGGTGACTTCGTCGGGGACGAGCTTGCCTGCGTCGATGTAGCTCTTGGCCACCTTGCCGATGGGCGTGCCGCCCTTGATGTTTGCCCTGAATATGTCGCCCGTGGAGATGTGCACAAAGCCGTACTTTTCTTTGAGGAAAGCCGCCTGAGTGCCCTTGCCGGCGCCGGGAGCGCCCAATAATATAATGTTCATATTTTCACACCACTTATTTTTACGTACCCGTGAAGCCACTTTTACGCGCGGCTCCGCGGAAATATTTTCCGGGATATACTGCCGGAGAAGCAAGCAAGACGCTATCCGCTCCCCGATAAAAACTGCTTACGCCGAAAAAGTACAAGGCTGAATTCAGTTCGGCCGTTAAGTACTTTTACGAGCTATGCCCTTAATCGGTACAGAGAAGCAAGCAAGACGCGGAGCGTGCGGAATGCTGTGAAGGAGTGTACACAGACGTACACGACCGAACAGACCCGCAAGCGCGACAATGTATTGCGCAGCTTATATGTGCCGATTATTTGAGGAAGCCGCGATAATTCTTCATCATCAGCTGCGACTGGAGCTGCTTATCCAGCTCGAGCGCAACGGATACTACGATGAGGATACCCGTAGTGGAGAACACGCTCAGCAGGCTGGTATCCGACGTGATGTTCAGCGATACCACCACCATGCTGATTATCGAGGGAACGAATGCCACCAGCGAGAGATAGATCGCGCCGAACAGCGTTATCCTGCCCGATATCCTCTTTAAGTAGTCGGCAGTGGGCTTGCCGGGGCGGATGCCCTGGATGAAGCCGCCGTTCTGCTGAATGGTCTTGGAGACGTCCTCGGGGTTGAACTGCATCGAAGAGTAGAAGAACGAGAACGCGAAGATCAGCAGGCAGAGCGTTACCATGTAGATAAGCTGGCCGTACCAGTAGGGAGAGGAGCCCGAGAACCAGTTGACTATGCCCTGCTGCGCGGGATTGTCCGCGGGGACAAACAGGCTGATTATCATCTGGGGGAAGCTGATGAGCGCAAACGCGAAGATGAGGGGCATTACGCCGCCGCCCGCTATCCTGATGGGGATGACGGTGGACTGTCCGCCGTACATCTTGCGGCCCTTTACCTGCTTCGCGTACTGCACGGGTATGCGCCTTTCCGAGAGGTCGACGGCAACGATCGCCGTGAACTCGAGGATGGTGAGCACGAAGAAGCCGAGCAGTATCCACAGCGCGTTGAGGTCGCCGCCGAACAGATCGCCGAACTTTTCAACGATGGTTATGCCCGCCGTGGAGATGATGCCAACGAAGATTATGAGCGAGATGCCGTTGCCCACGCCGTATTCGGTTATCCTTTCGCCGATGAACATGACGAGCATGGCGCCCGCCGTGTATACGACTACGAGGAATATGCCCGCAAGCCACGTCGCGGCGGTATCCGACATTATACCGCTTTCGCCGCCGCCGAACATTACCACCCTGATGGCGCCTTCGGTGTTGGCAGCTATGTTTACTATTATGCCGATAGCCTGGGCTATGGCGAGGACTATGGTCACATAGCGCGTGATCTGCGCTATCTTTCTCCTGCCCTCCTCGCCCTCGCGCGAGAGACGCTCGAGCGCGGGAATGCCTACGGTGAGCAGCTGGATTATAATCGAAGCGTTGATGTACGGGCTTATGCCTAAGGCGAACAGCGTCGCGTTGGAGAGCGACGAACCCGTGATCGACGACATCAGTTCAAGGAAGGAGTACTGTTCCAGCGCCTCGCCGAAGATGGCGGCGTCTATGCCGGGAACGGGGATATAGCACCCTATTCTGAAAACCAGCAAAAGAAGCAGCGTTATCCAAATCTTTCTGCGGATCTCCTTGACCTTAAAACAATTCTTTATTGTTTCAAACATTTTAACCCCTTTGCGGCACGCGGGCCGCGGAATGAATTAAAGGATCTCCGCCGTGCCGCCGGCCTTTTCTATCGCCGCCTTGGCAGATTCGGAAAATTTAGCAGCTTTAACGGTTATTGCATTTTTAAGCTCGCCCTTGCCGAGCACTTTGAGCCCGGAGTTGTGCTTGATGTACTTGGCGAGATTGTTTTCGACCACGTAGTCGTAGTCTACCACCGTGCCCGCGGGCACGTCTGAAAGCTGGGAAAGGTTTACGATGAGGTAGCAGGTGGCCCACTTGTTGTGGAAACCCCTCTTGGGAACGCGCCTTGCGATGGGCATCTGACCGCCCTCGAATCCGGGACGGACGCCGCCGCCGGAGCGCGCCCACTGGCCCTTGTGGCCCTTGCCGCTCGTCTTGCCCGTGCCGCTGCCTATGCCGCGGCCGAGCCTCTTGACTGCCTTTTTGGAACCCTCTGCAGGGGATAAAGTATCAATTCTCATTGCTGTCATGCCTCCTTATACTTTTTCGACCTTGAGAAGGTAGGCAACCTTTTTGATCTGACCCATGATTGCGGGGTTCTCTTCGAATACCTTTTCGGAGCGTATCTTTTTAAGTCCGAGCGCCGCAACGGTAGCCTTTACCGACTTTACCTCGTTGCTTGCGCTTTTGATAAGCGTTACTTTTATCATTGCGTTCCTCCGGTCAACCTAAGATCTCTTCCGCAGTCTTGCCGCGCGCGGCAGCTATCTGCTCCGCCGTCTTGAGCTCCCTCAATCCCTCGATGGCCGCCTTTACGCAGTTGATGGGATTGTTGGTGCCGTGCGACTTGGTGCGGATATCCTTGATGCCTGCCGCCTCCATCACGGCGCGCACGGGGCCGCCCGCAATAACGCCGGTACCCTGAGCGGCGGGCATCATGAGCACCTTGCCCCTGCCGAACACGCCGGTAACCGTGTGGGGAATGGAAGTTTCCTTTACGTTTACTCTGAACATATTCTTCTTGGCCTGGGTGGTAGCCTTTTCGATGGCCACGGGCACTTCCTTTGCCTTGCCGACGCCGCAGCCGATGGAGCCCTTGCCGTCGCCTACCACGACGAGCGCGGCAAAACGCATGTTGCGGCCGCCCTTTACAGTCTTGGATACCCTGTTCACCTGTATCAGCTTGCTGATGGTGCCGTCGTCTTCGGCCCTCTTGAACCTCGATTCTCTTCTTGCAGGTCTTTCTTTCTTATCTTCCATGTGTCAGCTCCTTAGAAATTAAGTCCGGCTTCCCTTGCGCCTTCGGCAACCGCCTGCACACGGCCGGTGTACAGATAGCCGCCCCTGTCGAACACGACGTCTTTGACGCCCTTTTCCAGCGCCCTTTCGCCTGCCGTCTTGCCTACAAGTTTTGCTGCTTCCGTCTTGGTGAGCTCGGCGGTCTGAGCCTTGAGCTCCTTCTCCATAGTGGAAGCCGATGCGAGCGTTACGCCCTTTACGTCGTCTATCACCTGAACGTAGATGTGGTTGAGACTGCGGTATACGCAGAAACGGGGAGTTTCCGCCGTGCCCGAGATCTTCTTCCTTACGCGCGCATGGCGGCGCTTGCGTTCGGTGTTCTTGTCTGTCATCTTTATCATGATTATCTCCTTTGAGCAACCGGCCTTGCGGCCTTTCCTTCGGATATTCCCGCGCGTGCGGGAAGCCTTTACCCGAAATTACTTCTTGCCCTTGCCTCCCGTCTTGCCTTCCTTGCGCTCGATGACTTCGTCGCTGTAAGCGATGCCGTAGCCGTGGTAGGGCTCGGGCACCCTTATCGCGCGGATGTCGGCGGCGGTCTGGCCTACCAGCGTCTTGTCGATGCCCGAAACGACGATCTCGTTCGCCGAAGGGCACTCGAGCTTGACGCCCGCAGGCTCTGCAAATTCAACGGGATGGGAAAAGCCCACGTTGAGAACGACCTTGTTGCCCTGCTTGGCAACTTTCCAGCCTACGCCGTTTACCTTGAGGCTCTTTTTATAGCCCTCGGTAACGCCCACCACCATGTTGTGGAGCAGCGCCCTGTAAAGGCCGTGCATCGGCTCGAGTTCCTTGGTGTCGTTCTTCTTTATCACGAGGGCCTCGTTGCCCTCTACCTTTACGTCTATTCCGTCTGCCACCTTCTGGCTGAGCGTGCCCTTTGCGCCCTTGACGGTGACAACGCCGCCGTCGAAGTTCACGGTCACGCCTGCGGGCAGGTTTACGGGTAATTTACCTATTCTCGACATACCTGCACCTCCTTACCAGATGTAGCAGAGCACTTCGCCGCCCACGTTTGCGGCCTTTGCCTGCCTGTCGGTCATTATGCCCTTGTTGGTGGAGATCACCGCCACGCCCATGCCGTTCATCACCTTGGGCATGTTTTCCACGCCGGCATAGGTGCGCAGGCCGGGCTTGGATACCCTCTTGAGGCCGTTTATGACGGGCTGCTTTCTGCCTGCGTATTTAAGGGTTATTACCAGCTTGCCGTTGTAGCCGTCCTCGACGAGCTTTACGTCGGATACAAAGCCCTCGGCGAGCATTATGTCTGCGATAGCCTTCTTCATGTTGGAGGAAGGGATCTCTACCGTCTCTTTGTTTACCATGAGCGCATTGCGGATGCGCGTGAGCATATCTGCTATGGGATCGGTCATCTTGCTACCTCCTTACCAGCTCGACTTCTTTACGCCGGGTATTTCGCCCTTGTACGCAAGGTTGCGGAAGCAGATACGGCAGATGCCGTATTTGCGGAGTACGGCGTGCGGCCTGCCGCATATCGAGCACCTTGTATATGCCCTGGTGGAAAACTTTGCAGGCCTCTGCTGCTTGTTTATCATTGATTTCTTTGCCATATCTTATCTCCTTACCTCTTGAAGGGCATTCCCATCGCCCTTAAAAGCTCTCTTGCTTCTTCGTCCGTCTTTGCGGTGGTCACGAAGCATATGTCCATGCCGCGTATCTTTTCCACCTGGTCGTACTGGATCTCGGGGAATATAAGCTGTTCCTTTACGCCCATGCAGTAGTTGCCCCTGCCGTCGAAACTGTCGGTGGGCACGCCGCGGAAGTCGCGCACGCGGGGGAGCGCGATGGATACGAGCTTGTCGAAGAAGTCGTACATCATCTTGTCGCGCAGCGTCACCTTGATGCCTACCGTCATGCCCTCGCGCACCTTGAAGTTTGCTACCGACTTCTTGGCGGTGGTCAGCACGGGCTGCTGGCCGGTTATCTGCTTGATCTCGTTCTGCGTGGTCTGTATGGACTTGGCGTTGTCCTTTATGTCGCCGAGGCCCGTGTTGATGACTATCTTTACCAGCTTGGGGACCTGCATGGCGTTGGTATAGCCGAATTTCTTGGTAAGGTAGGGAACGACCTCTTCGGCATACTGTTTGGCTACTCTGCTCTTATAAACTTTTTCTGCACTCTTTGCCATATTCGTTCACCTTCTCACTCAGCCTTGTCTGCGGTCTCGGCCTTTTCCGCCTTTGCCGCGCGCTTTCTCGTGCGCTTTTTGGGCTCTTCCTTCTTTACTTCCTTGCCCTTCTTGCCTGCGTATGCCTTGTCGAGCACGGCGCCGCACTTGGGGCACACGCGCACGCGCTTGCCGCCCTCGATGCCGCTCTTTACCCTGACGGCCTTATCGCACGAGGGGCACACCACCATCACGTTGGAGACGTCTATCGCGCCCTCCCTTTCCACTATCTTGGAAACTTCGTTGCCGCGGCGCGCCTTCTGCGCTTTGTGCTGTATGTTTATGCCTTCTACGGTTACCTTTCCGCTCTTGGGAGAAGTGGCGATTACCTTGCCCTGCTTGCCCGCATACTTACCGGTGATAACCAAAACATTATCATTCAATTTTACGTTCATAGCTTAAAACTTCTCCTTAAAGAACTTCGGGGGCGAGGGAAATTATCTTCATGTAGTTCTTCTCTCTCAGTTCCCTTGCGATCGGTCCGAAGATACGGGTGCCTCTCGGCTCTTTGTTCTGGTTGATTATTACGGCTGCGTTGTCGTCGAACCTGATGTAGGTGCCGTCGCCGCGCCTGATGCCCTTGGTGCTGCGCACGATCACCGCCTTTACGACGTCGCCCTTCTTGACGCCGCCGCCGGGGGTAGCCGTCTTGACCGAGCACACGATGACGTCGCCGATGTTGCCCGTCTTGCGGAAGCTGCCGCCCAGCACCTTTATGCACATGAGCTCTTTGGCGCCGCTGTTGTCTGCGGCCTTGAGCCTCGTCTGGGGTTGTATCATATAAATTCTCCTTGATTTATGAAACTTACAACATTTTCACGAATTTTTCGCTTTGGCCGAATGCGAAAAATTCCGTGAGCCGAGGGGCTCTGCCCCTCTTTGCGCAATCTCAGGCTCCCTCGTTTATATGATTGCGCAAATTCACCCTGCTGAGGCGCAGGTATGCGCAAATGGGGGCCTGCTGCGGCGGGGAACCCGCCTTGCGACGCAATTGTTCATAACGTCTGCCGCGTTTCTCTCGGAAGATATCGCCCCGGCCGGGGGGATTCGTGAATTTTTTCCAGCGGATTGCCCCGCCGTGCGTCGTATGCGCCGCTTTTACCGCGGAGCGCGAAGCCGCGCACGCGCATCTGCCGGCATGCAGGCAATCGTGGAAAGGCGTCTTTACGTTACAAAAAGGCCGCATGCACGGCGCCGTTTTGCGCCCTGCACGGATATATGCGGATATATGCCGCGATTACTTGGCCTTTTCGACTATTTCCGCAACCCTCCAGTTCTTATCCTTGGAGAGCTTGCGGGTCTCTACTATCCTCACCGTGTCGCCCACGCCGCACTCGTTGTTTTCGTCGTGCGCCTTGAACTTGGTGGTCCTGGTTATCGTCTTCTTGTAAAGGGGGTGCTTCTTTTTGTTGGTGGCGGCAACCACTACCGTCTTATCCATCTTATCAGAAACAACTATGCCCGTTATCTCTTTCCTGAGCGTCGTCCTTTCCATTTCTTACTCCTTATGCCTTCAACTGTCTTGCACGGATGACCGTGTTCACCCTGGCGATGTCCTTCTTTACGAGGTTGATCGAGAGGGGGTTTTCAAGCTGGCCGCTCGCGTGGCGGAAGCGCAGATTAAACAGCTCGGTCTTGAGCTCCTGCAGCTTAGCGTTGAGTTCCGCGTCGCTCAAATTAACTATTTCCTTAGCCTTCATTAGCTTCACCGCCTTCCGCTGCGGGTGCAGCGGCTTCTTTCTTGACAAACCTGCACTTTACGGGCAGTTTGTGGCTTGCGAGGCGCATTGCCTCCCTTGCTACGTCTTCGGATACGCCCGCCATTTCGAACATCACCCTGTCGGGCTTGACGATCGCCACCCAGTATTCAACGGCGCCCTTGCCCGAACCCATACGGGATTCTGCGGGGTGCTTGGTGATGGGCTTGTGGGGGAATATGTCTATCCATACCTTGCCGCCGCGCTTGATGAACCTGGTCATCGCGATACGCGCCGCCTCTATCTGGTTGGAAGTGATCCTGCCGCCCTCTTCGGCTACGAGGCCGTATTCGCCGTAGGCGATTATATTGCCCTTGTGGGCGCGGCCGCGGATCTTGCCGCGGTGCTGCTTTCTTCTTTTAACTCTCTTGGGAATCAACATATCAGTCTTCGCCTCCGTCTGAGATTATCAGCCTCTTGCTGCCGGTGAGCACTTCGCCCTTGTATATCCAGCACTTTACGCCCAGCACGCCGAACGTGGTGTGCGCCTCGGCAAAGCCGTAGTCGATGTCGGCGCGGATGGTCTGAAGGGGAATGGAGCCTTCGTGGTAGCTTTCGCTGCCGGCGATCTCCCTGCCGTCGAGCCTGCCGCTCACGGTTATCTTGACGCCCTTGACGCCCGTCTTGGACACCTTGGATATCTGCTGCTTGATGGCCCTTCTGTAAGACACGCGCTTTTCGAGCTGCGCGGCAACCGCTTCGGCCACGAGCTGCGCGTCCTGATCCACCTTTTCGACCTTCTTTACGTTGATTATGATGGCCTTGCCCTTGGTGAGCTTTGCAAGCGACTTCTTTATTACGTCTATCTCCGAACCGCCCTTGCCGATGAGCACGCCGGGACGGCCGGTGTATATGGTGACTTCTACCTTGTTCGCCGCCCTTACAAGAGTGATCTTGCTGATGGCTGCGTCGTAGTACTTCTTTTTAAGGAAGGTACGGATAACGTTGTCTTCCTTGAGGTGTTTGGCGAAATCCTTCTTGTCGGCATACCACTGGGTATCCCATGCGGATATTACGCCTACCCTTAAACCGTGAGGATTAACTTTCTGTCCCATACATGCTCTCCTTAAATGTTCTTCGCGTCAAGAATGACGGTGATGTGGCTGGTCCTCTTTAAGATCGCCCTGCCGCGGCCCTTGGATACGGGCTGCATCCTTTTAAGGTGAGGCCCGCCGTTTGCGAACGCCTCGGCAACCACCAGGTCGCCCCTGTCCATTCCGTTGTTGTGTTCGGCGTTTGCCGCCGCGGAGAGGAGCACCTTCTTGACTTCTGCGCTGCCGCCCTTGTTGCAGTAGGTAAGTATGGCTTCGGCTTCCTCTACGCTCTTGCCACGGATGAGGGCGAGCACGGTTCTTACCTTGTAGGGGGAGATCCTTATATATTTTGCCGTCGCATAAGGACGCCTGTCCTTGTTTTCGGCAATTCTTTCAACCTTTTTGTTCATGTTGCTTGCCATAATTTCTCTCCTTACTTCTTGGTGGTCTTAGCCGCATGGCCCTTGAACGTGCGGGTGGGAGCGAACTCGCCGAGCTTGCAGCCTACCATGTCCTCGGTCACGTACACGGGAACATGCTTGCGGCCGTCGTATACGGCGATGGTGTGACCTACCATCTGGGGGAATATAGTGGTAGCCCTGGACCACGTTTTAACGACCTTCTTTTCGCCTGCGGCGTTCATTGCCTCTATTCTGGACATGAGGCGCGCTTCTGCGTAAGGTCCCTTTTTAACGCTTCTTGACATTTCCTATATCCTCCTTAATTTATCCTCTTTAATATGAACTTGGAAGAGGTGTTCTTCTTCTTTCTGGTCTTGTAGCCGAGCGCAGGCTTGCCCCAAGGCGTCATGGGGCCTGCATGGCCGACGGGGCTCTTGCCCTCGCCGCCGCCGTGAGGGTGGTCGTTGGGGTTCATTACCGAGCCGCGCACGGTGGGCCTTACGCCGAGGTAGCGCGTCTTGCCCGCCTTGCCGAGGTGGATTATCTCGTGTTCGAGGTTGCCTACCTGGCCCACGGTTGCCTTGCACTTTACGGGGATCAGCCTCATCTCGCCCGAGGGCATTTTAAGGGTGGCGTATGCGCCTTCCTTTGCCATTATCTGGGCGGAGATGCCTGCCGCGCGGGCTATCTGCGCGCCGCGGCCGGGCTGCATCTCTATGGCGTGAACTATGGTACCTACGGGGATATCCGAAAGGGGAAGGGCGTTACCGGCCTTGATGTCGGCGCCTGCGCCCGAGAGCACCTTGTCGCCCACGCCGAGGCCTACGGGCGCGAGGATATACCTCTTTTCGCCGTCGGCATATGCGAGCAGCGCGATGTGCGCCGAACGGTTGGGGTCGTACTGGATGGCCTTTACCGTTGCGGGAACGCCGTCTTTATTGCGCTTGAAATCTATTATTCTGTACTTGGTCTTGTTGCCGCCGCCTATGTGGCGCACGGTTATCCTGCCCATGTTGTTCCTGCCGCCCGTCTTGCGCTTGTCGTGCAGGAGGCTCCTCTCGGGCTTGCCGCCCGTGAGCTCGCTGTATGCGCTCACCGTCATGAAACGGCGGGCGGGCGATGTGGGCTTATATCTCTTAACTGCCATTTTTCCTTCCTCCTTTACGACAACGAGGCGAAGAACTCTATCGCTTTGGAATCAGCCTTGAGCTGAACGATCGCCTTCTTGTAATCGGGGGTGTAGCCCGAATTCCTGCCCATTCTCTTGAGCTTGCCCTTGCAGTTTACGGTGTTGACGTAATCTACCTGTACGCCGAACAGCTTTTCAACCGCCGCCTTTATTTCCGTCTTGCTCGCCGCCTTGGCAACGACAAACGTATACTTCTTTTCGGCTATGCCGTCGTAGCCCTTTTCTGTAAGGAGGGGCTGTATGATGATGTCTTCGGCCAACATTATTCTCCGTAAACCTCCTCGATCTTCTTTACCGCCTCTTTTGTGAGGACGACCTTGCTGTTAGCCACTACTTCGTAAGTGGAGATCTGCGCCACGGGAAGAGTGGAGAACTTCTGTATGTTCTTTGCCGCGCGGATGACGAGCTCGTCGTTGTTGTCCATTACCACTACCGCCGACTTGTCGAGCCTGAGGGCGTTTTTGAATGCCACCATCTCCTTGGTCTTGCCTTCCTTTACAAAGAGGCTGTCTATGACGATGAGCTCGCCGTCGGCAACCTTTTTGGAGAGCGCCGAAACGAGCGCCGCCGCCTTGGCCTTGCGGTTCATGTCCTTGGAAAAATCGCGGCTCTTGGGTGCGAACACCACGCCGCCCTTTATCCACTGAGGCGCCCTTATGGAACCCTGACGGGCGTTGCCCGTGCCCTTCTGCCTCCAGGGCTTGCGGCCGCCGCCCCTTACCTCGGTACGGGTGAGCGTCGACTTCGTTCCCTGCCTTTCGTTGGCGAGGCGGGTAACTACCGCCTGGTGGATGAGCGGCTCGTTGTATTCCGCTCCGAATACCTTTTCGCTTAATTCTATGGTGCCGGCCTCGCTGCCGTCCATCTTATATACTTTTACGCTGGGCATCTTCTTTCTCCTTATTTGACGGTGTCGTTGATGGTTACGACGCTGCCCTCGGGCCCGGGAACGGAGCCCTTTATAAGAATGCAATTTCTTGCAACGTCTATCTTTACCACTTCAAGGTTCTGTATGGTGACGTTCTCTACGCCGTAATGGCCGGGAAGGCGCTTGTTCTTGAATACCCTGGAAGGGGTGCTGTTCGCGCCCATGGAGCCGGGCTCCCTGTGCACGGGGCCCACGCCGTGGGTCTCCTTGAGCCTGTGCTGGTTCCACCTCTTGATAACGCCGGAAAAGCCGTGGCCCTTGGTGACGCCGTGAACGTCTACCCTGTCGCCTGCGGCAAACACGTCCGCCTTTATCTCGTCGCCTACTTTGTACGAAGAGAGGTCTGCAAGCCTGAATTCCTTGAGCACCTTGCAGGGCTTCACGCCGGCCTTCTTGAACTGGCCGAGCTCGGGCTTGTTGAGGCTCTTTTCGCTGGTCTCGTCAAAACCGAGTTTGAGAGCGGCGTAGCCGTCCTTTTCAACAGTTTTGATCTGGACTACGGGGCAGGGGCCCGCTTCGATTACCGTTACGGGGATAACCTTGCCCTCTGCCGTAAAGACCTGCGTCATGCCGGCTTTGCGGCCGATGATTGCTTTATTCATTGATAAAGTTCCTCCGATAAATTTTATGGATAATACCGCATCCCCGTGTCGCGCCGTGCGCCGCATGCGGCGACGTCGTCCCGAAGATGTAGAGTATCGATGACGATCTTATATTATATATGGAATAGGTTACAGCTTGATCTTGATGTCTACGCCGGCGGGAAGCCTCACCGTGTCGAGCAGCTTTGCGTTGGGGGTGTAGATGTCGATGATCCTCTTGTAAGTGCGCTGTTCGAACTGCTCGCGGCTGTCCTTATACTTGTGGGGGCAGCGGAGTATGGTCACTATCTCCCTTTCGGTGGGAAGGGGGATGGGGCCGGAAATCTTGGCCCCGTTCTTCTTCATCGTCTCAACGATCCTGGAAGCGGCCAGATCCACGAGCTCGTGATCGTATGCTGCAAGTTTGATTCTGATCTTCTGTCCTGCCATTTCAATCTCCTTTTTATACTAACTGTTTTGCGTGTTATAAATTTGCTTCAACTTAGCCGTGCGTATCGCGTCTTTCACATAAAAAAAGCCGAATAATCGGCGCAAAAAGAAAAAAGCCGCGGTTAGTCGCCGGAGTCGCGCCCCGACATTTGTCAGCGGAAATTATCTGTTCCGTCGGCTTCATGACGGATTTTGCAGTAACTTTACGCCTCAACCCATACGCACTTCTTGAATACGCCTGACTATTATAATAGACGGGCGCGCCTTTGTCAAGCGTTTGAAAGCACTTTTTTGCGGCGTTTTCGCGCCTTTTTTGCCGTTTTTGCCCCGTTTACGGGCGTTTTGCCGCACCTCTCCGCCGCACCGCGAACCATGCACAATATATTGACGTCTGCGGCGCAGATCATTCAATATTTAGGCGCTTTTTGCGCCCTCGGGGCTATTTTTGACCATACTTTTTGCAGCGCAAAATTTTTGCGCTGCAGGTATTATATTTTCTTATACATGTCTCTT
>ERZ1090878.683-NODE-686-length-17619-cov-7.077488_pt1 | contig 17619 bp, 15 predicted proteins | sample MGYA00478473_ERZ1090878 | MGnify/ENA primary metagenome ERZ1090878 (study PRJEB33644, sample SAMEA5815720) | chicken gut metagenome | biome: Chicken; feature: Gastrointestinal Tract; material: Caecum | place: Ireland | collected 2019-01-01 | study: A study of the... | reverse complement strand
AGGATAAGGAAAACCGCAGAAACCAGACCGTTGTTGAGATTAAGGAAATAAGGCTTTCCATGACCATTGACGTAGGCGATATCGCCGTAAAGACCAAGCAATGCCTTAAGTTTTTAGAGGCAGGCAATAAAGTCAAGGTGTCCATAAGAATGAAGGGCAGGGAAAATTCCCGCTCTTATCTCGGCGCAAAAGTTATGGAAAACTTTTTCGAAGGCTTAGACGGCAAGGCGGTAATGGATAAAAAACCCGTTACCGAAGGCAGAAACATCACCATGATGCTTTCGCCTGCCAAAGCGTGAAAATTACCCGCATTTTAAATTAAATTTTATCGGAGGTTAATAAATATGCCCAAGCAGAAATCACACAGCAGCACCAAAAAGCGTTTCTGGCTTACTTCTACCGGCTTGGTAAAGAGGGCGCACAGCGGCAAAAACCACAAAGCAGAAACCAAGAACAGAAAGAGAAAGAGAAATTTGCGTAAGAACACGTTAGTTTCTTCCACTCAGGAATCTACCGTAAAGTCGATGATTCCCTACAAGGACTAAGGAGGTCATAACCGTATGCGTATTAAAAGAACAGTAAACGCGCTCAAAAAGCGCAGAAAGATATTCCGCCTTGCAAAGGGCTATTTCGGCAACAAGTCCAAGTCTTACAGAATCGCACGCGAAGCCGTGATGAAGTCTCTGAACTATGCGTTCAAGGGCCGCAAACTCCGTAAGCGCGATATGCGCAGCCTGTGGATTGCACGTATCAACGCAGCTGCAAGAATCAACGGACTTTCCTATTCCAAATTCATGCACGGGCTCAAAGCTGCGGGCATTAACCTCAACAGAAAAGTTCTTGCCGACCTCGCCATCAACGACGCCGCTGCTTTCGCTGCACTCGCTGAAAAGGCAAAGGCTGCCGTTTAAGAACCCCAGCGTACGATTAAGCCTTGAAATACAGGCTTAATTTTTTACCTTTTTATGATTATACAGTCAAGATCCAACGAAAAAGTAAAGGCTCTTGCGGCGCTCAAAGAAAAAAAATTCAGACGCGAACGCGGCGAATATCTGGTTGAAGGGTACAAGATGGTATCCGAGTGTATCGCCGCGGGAATGGAAGTCACGGCCGTTGCTTGTACAGAGGAGTACTCGGCGTACTTCCCCGGCGCAATGATTGTTTCGCGCGCGGTGTTTGAATATATCTCGGACGAGAGAACCCCCCAGGGAGTTATCGCCTCGGTCAGAATACCTGCAAACGTCATCGTTCGGCCGCACGGCAGGTGCATACTGCTTGACGGCCTGCAGGACCCTGGCAATGTGGGAACGATTATCCGTACGGCAAACGCTGCGGGTTACGGTCAGATTTACATGATAAACTGCGCTGACCCGTTCTCACCAAAATGCGTGCGTTCGAGCATGAGCGGCGTTTTCTTTGCCGAAATAATGCAGGGCTCTGCCGAAGAAGTGTTGTCGGCTCTCGACGGCACTCCGCTCGTCTGCGCCGACATGAACGGCGAAAACGCATATACTTTCCGTGCCCCCGAAAAGTTCTGCCTGTGCATAGGCAGCGAGGGGTCGGGACTGAGCTCTGCGGTACGCGGCGCGGCGCAGTTTACGGTAAAAATACCTATGCGCCCTACGTGCGAGAGTCTGAATGCCGCAGTTTCCGCGGGAATCTTGATGTATCTTTTACACGGAGCGGAAAGAGAGTAATTCCGCCATAAACAATTACGGAGGTTATAAAATGTCAGGACATTCCAAATGGCACAACATACAGGCCAAGAAAGGCAAGACGGATGCAGCGCGCGGCGCAATGTTCACCAAGCTCGGCAGGGAAATAGCCGTTGCGGCAAAGGGCAACCCCAATCCCGAAACCAACAGCAAGCTTGCCGATGCCATTGCCAAGGCTAAGGCCAACAACATGCCCAACGATACCATAAAGCGCTCCATTGCAAAGGCTGCAGGCGAACTGGGCGATAAGGAATACAAGGAACTCACCTATGAAGGATACGGCGTAGGCGGTGCGGCTGTTATTATCACAACGCTTACCGATAACGTAAACAGGACCGCGGGCGACGTGCGCTCGACAATGTCCAAGTGCGGCGGCCAGATGGGTAACTCGGGCTGCGTATCCTATATGTTCGATAAAAAGGGTTATTTAGCAATTGAGCGTACGCCCGCACTCGACGAAGACACGATGATGGAATACTGCCTCGATTCCGGCGCGGACGATTACACCGCTCAGGACGACGCGTATGAAGTATACTGCGCACCCGAAAACTTCTCTGCGGTACGCAGCTATCTTGAAGGAAAGGGCGTAAACTTCTTCGAAGCGGCCGTAAAGATGATACCCCAGAACTACATCACGCTTGACCCCGACAAGCAGGAAACATTTGTAAAGATGCTTGACAGACTCAACGAGCTTGACGATGTTCAGGATATCTACCACAACGTAGAACTTCCCGAAGAGGACGACGAAGACTGAGTTTTATACTCAAAACTTTAAAACCGCACCCAAAAAGGGTGCGGTTTTTTTATGCAATGAAAATATGCTGCCCGCGGTCTGTAAACAATCTTTATTAAAAGCGCGTAAAAATTTCTTATACCAGAATATTGCGCCAAACCGCTACAAAAAAATTTCATACCTTGCGCATAACGGGCAATCGTTTGCTCACAATAATAGTACAAGCGGAAACGCTTTATAAATATAGTCCGATTTAAAGCGTTTTATCCGCTTTGAATACAGAACTTTTTGAAAAACAGATTTTTGAAATTACAGATATTTGCGCGGAAATATGTTTTAAAACGGACGACGGGGAGCGTTTTCTTAAAAAAGAGAACGCTCCCCTATGTATTTTTAGGAAGTCTGCGATATAAAATATATTATGCGCAGATTACTAAGACTTGTTGGCGCCTGCCTGTGCGTATTTGCCGTAATTGCGGGCGCAGTGGTCGCTTTTTCGCAAACTGATTCCGAAAAAAAGGAAAACAAAGCCGTAGCGCTTACTCTGTGGCAGATAGACAGCTTTGAAGGCGGTAAGGGCTCGCGCGCGGAATATCTGCAATCGCTTGCAAATAATTATTATGAAGAGAGCGGCGTCTATACGGAGGTTACCGCCGTATCCGCAGATGCGGCGCGGGCAAACATCGAATCGGGCAACATACCGGACATAATTTCATACGGTTCAGGCTTTTACGGCATAGAAAGTCTTGTGGATGGAAATAATCCCTCGCAGGTATGGTGTCGCGGAGCATACTGTCTGATTGCATTAGATGGCGGTGATTTTACTCAGGCCAACGCCGAAAATACAGTAATAAATGGCGGCAAAGACAATCTTACGGGTGTTGCTGCGCTTTTTGCGGGTGTCAGCGGCGCAGATACTCTCCCGCCGCAGAGCGCGTATGTAAGTCTTTTGGACGGTCAGTATAAATTTTTGCTCGGCACTCAGCGCGACATTGTAAGACTTATGACAAGGGGCGTTCCGTTCAGCGTATCTCCGATTGAAGATTTTTGCGACCTCTTTCAGAATATCTCTGTATTGAGCGGCGGAGAAAAGGGAGTACACGGCAGAGAATTTGTAAGCTACGTGCAAAAAAATCATTTATCGCTGAACAGAATATGTATGATGTACGACGGCGCGAATCTCTATGACAATGCGCTGCACCAGCTAGAAAATATAAGTTTTGTTTATACCGTTTCACCCGTAATCAGCAGCGAGGCTCTGTCCAGAATAAAACAGTGCGCAGTTTCGGGCGATATAAATATGCTTAAAACCTTGCTCAAACCATTGTAAAATTTTAAAAAAAATGTTATTATATAGAGGTAGATAAATTGCGTGAAAGACGCTTGAACGGTGCGCTGAGCGCCGTACCTTCCGAAAAGAATTTCAGTTTTTCCAAAAATACTACATACGGCTGCGGAGGAGTGGCAGATTTAGCTTTATTTCCGCGGACAGAAGAAGAGGCATGCAAATGTTTTGCCTCACTTACAAAAAGCGGTGAAAAATTTTTTATTCTGGGAGCCGGGTCTGACGTACTTGCCTGCGACGGCGTGTACGACGGAATAATAATCTGTACTTCACAGCTGAACTCTTTTTATGAAGAAGAGCAAGAAGGAGAGGTTATTTTAAACCTTTCGTGCGGCGCGGCGGTATCCGCTCTTTTAAAGCTTTGCAGACAGAAAGGATACAGCGGCGCAGAATTTCTTGCAGGCATTCCCGCAAGCCTCGGCGGAATTGTATACATGAACGGCGGGGCGGGGAAGTATATTTCGGAATGTGTTGATTCGGTCCGCATTTTTGACGGAAAAATTCGCGAGCTAAGCAATAAAGAGTGTGATTTTAGCTATAAGCATAGTACTATGCGTGGCATAAAGTGCTTTATTTTGGACGTAAAACTGCGTTTAAAGCGCGAAAATCCGCAAATTGTACGAAAAAAGATAGAAGACGCGCTTTCTGCGCGTTCACATATTCCGGCAGGCAGAAGTTGCGGCTGCGTGTTTGAAAACTACTGCGGCGTAAGCGCGGGAAAAATAATTGAAAGCGCGGGACTTAAAGGCGCAACCTTCGGAAAGGCTTACGTCAGCCGCGACCACGCAAACTTTATCATAAATGAGGGAGAGCGCGCGGAGGACGTTTTCAGACTGATAAAATACATAAAACAGGAAGTTTACAAAAAGTTCGGCATAACGCTGAAAGAAGAAGTTTGTTACATCGGAGATTTTGAATGATTTTAACGGGCGATTACCATACGCACACACCGTATTCTCACGGAAAAAATACCGTAATGGAGAACACGGTTGCCGCGCAGAAAAAGGGGCTTAAAGCCATAGGCATTACCGACCACGGATTCAACCACATAATTTTCGGCCTGCGCCGCAGAAAACTTGCGGCGCTCCGTGCCGAATGCACCGCGGCGGAGGAAGCAACGGGCGTAAAAGTGCTTATGGGAATGGAGAGCAACCTCATCTCCTCGGACGGCTTTACCGATATGAAAGAGTCCGACCTGCAGTATTTTGACCTCTATCTTTGCGGACTGCACGAAGTGTTGTGGTACAAAAATATAAGAGATTTTTATACCCTCTCCGTAAGGAACTATTTTGCCTATAAATCGGGCAAAAAGCCTGCGGACAAGCTGTTTGAAACGACAACCAGGGCATATATAGAGGCTGTAAAAAAGAACCCCATAGATATACTTACGCACATAAATTTCAGGTGTTTCTGCGACATAAAAGAAGTTGCCAAATGCTGTGCCGACTACGGAACGTATATAGAGATTAACACAAAGAAATATCACATAACTCCCGAAGAGCTCCGCATTATGGCAGACGCGGGAGCGAGATTTGTAATAGACTCCGACGCTCATTCCGCAGACAGAGTGGGGGATACAAAGATAGCCGAACAGCTTTTGTCTTCGCCCGATATGCCGCTTGACAGAATAGACAACATTGACGGCCGCGAGCCTAAATTACGTTTTGCGGAGTACAAAAAAACGCACATGTGAACGACGCGCAGCGCAGAATTTTTTGAAATGACTAATTTTACCGAAGAAATTAAAACTGAAATAATAAAAAACTTTTCGGGTGGCAAAGAGGAATATCTGGCCGCCCTTTCGGCGTTTGTGCGCACCAGCGGCAGTCTTATAAAATCGGGCGCAGATTTCGGATTCGAACTCTACACAGAAAGCGAGCAGACCGCTCACTTCTTTTCAGATATGCTTGAAAGCGTGTTCAACGTTGAAATAAGCGACTTTTCCTCGCGTTCCGACCTTTCCAGCGGCAAGGACAAGCTGGTATTTTCCTGCGTGAACAGCGAAAGCAGCGAGCTTTTGAAAGAGCTGGGCGTACTCGGCGAGGACGGAGAGGGGCGCTTTCTCGATTTTTCCATAGGCTCTGTTGCCGACGGAAAGAGTTGTGCGGCCGCCTACATCAAGGGTGCATTCCTTGGCGGCGGAAGTTGCACTCTGCCCGATTCAGCCAGCTTTGCAAGCACGGGCTATCACTTTGAAGTGGTATTCCGCAACAAAAATACGGCGGCGGATTTTTCCGACCTGCTGTGCGGTTTTGATATTCTTGCCAAACTGGTAATGCGCAAGGACAGCGCGGTTGTGTATCTTAAAAGCATAGACGCAATCTCTGCCGCGCTCACGGTTATGGATGCACAGAAGTCGCTTGACCGCCTCAAAGAGACTGCGCGCACGCGCGGTAACGCCAACAACGAAAACAGAGTGAACAATTGCTCTGTATCAAATATCGATAAAAGTCTTTCCGCTTCTGTAAAGCAGGTGCAGGCAATTGAAGTGATACGCACCACGATAGGGTTGCAGAGTCTTGACGAAAACCTGTTTTCCGTGGCGGAGGGCAGACTGGCCGACAAGAACGCTTCTATGCAGGAGCTTGCGGACAGGCTTAAAATTTCCAAAAGCTGCCTCAACCACCGCATAAGAAAGATTATGGAAATAGCAAAATCGCTCGCCCAGGACTGATTCTGACGAATTTTTTAATCATATCAGGCGGTTTTTCATTGGCCTATTTATGGGGCAAGCAACGCAAAAAACATGCAAAGACCGCATTTTTTAAAGATTTACACTGACAAAAACACGATAAATTTATATAAGCAATACTTATATTAACCCGCCGACTAAGATATAATTCGGCGGAGACGCATAAATATAGTGCCTTTACGCCAAAAAGTCCGCGGAAGGCCATTTCAAGCAACCGACAAGAGGATAAATAATGACTGATTTCGTACACCTTCATCTGCATACTGAATATTCGCTGCTGGACGGAGCGTGCAAAATTGATAACCTTGTGGAATACTGCAAGGAAAACGGAATAAACGCCGTTGCCATGACTGACCACGGCAACATGTACGGCACTCTGCATTTTGCGGAAAAAGCCGCCGTTGCGGGTATAAAATACATTATTGGCTGCGAATTTTACGTGACCAAGGACATGAACGAAAAGAAGGACAAGGCTGCGGAGCACCTTATTCTGCTGGCAAAAAATAAGGCGGGATACAAAAACCTTGTTCAGCTTGACTCCATGGCCTTCGTTGACGGCTTTTACTACAAACCGAAGATTGACTACAAGGTGCTCAAAGAACATTCGGAGGGGGTAATCTGCCTTTCGGCCTGCATAGCGGGCGGCATACCCAGAAAGCTGCTTGCGGGCGACTACGACGGTGCAAAGGAGCTTGCGTTATACCTCAAGGGAATCTTCGGCGACGACTTTTACATAGAGATACAGAACCACGGTCTGGACGAGGAAAAGCGCGTTCTGCCTCTGCTTGTGACGCTTGCGGACGAAATAGGCGTAGAGCTTGTGGCAACCAACGACGTGCATTACCTTAAAAAGGAAGACTCCGAAATGCAGGACGTGCTGCTGTGCATTCAGACAAAGACCACGCTGGACGACCCCAAACGAATGAAATTCGGCACGAAGGAATTTTACTTCAAGTCGGGCGACGAAATGGCGGAGCTTTTTCCCAATCTGCCTAAGGCAATATCCAATACACGCGTGATTGCCGATAAGATAGAGGAGCCCGCTTTCAATCTCGATAAAAAGGGTTACCCGATAAGGGATATGACACTCATTCCCGGCTACACTCCGCCGGACGGCAGCACGCCCGAACAGTATCTCAGAAAACTCACCGATGAAGGCCTTGTAAGGCGCTACGGCACCGTCACGGAGAGGGAGCGAACGCGCGCCGACTACGAACTTGGCATAATCTGCTCGATGGGTTATGCGGAATACTACCTTATCGTGTGGGACTTCATAAACTGGTCGCGCAAGCAGGGCATACCCGTAGGCCCCGGAAGAGGTTCGGGCGTAAGTTCGATAGTAGCCTATTCGATAGGCATAACCGACGTGGAGCCGCTGCAATACGATTTGCTGTTCGAACGTTTCCTCAATCCCGACCGCGTATCCATGCCCGACTTCGATATAGACTTCTGTACCGACAGACGCTGCGAAACCATTGAGTACGTGCGCGAAAAGTACCACCCCGAAAACGTCTGCCAGATAGTGACCTTCGGCACAATGGCCGCAAAGAACTCCATAAAAGACGTCGGCAGAGTTATGCGCGTTCCCTATTCGGAGACGGACAGGCTCACCAAAATAATGGACGGCAAGACCTCCATAAGCGACCTGCTCGGCCTTAACATAGAAAAACAGCGCAAAAAAGTGGAGGCCGAAACGGACGAGGATAAGCGCGCCTCTTTGGCCGACAAGCTCAACGAATTGCAGCTTGCGCGCAATGCGGAATTCTGCGAACTCTATGAAAACGACGCCACCCTTCACTCTGTAATAGACATGGCGCGCAAGATAGAGGGAATGCCCCGTCAGACGGGCATGCACGCCGCGGGCGTAGTAATCTGCCGCAAAAAGATAGCCGACAACGTGCCGCTTTCGCGCAACGGCGAAGATATAACCACCCAGTTCGTCGCAAAGGAAATTGAGGCGCTGGGCATGCTGAAGATGGACTTCCTTGCACTCGTAACCCTCACCGATATCAAAAAGTGCATGGACTACATCAAGGAAGATTACGGCATAGACATCGACTTCACCAAAATAGGCTACACGGACGCAGGCGCATACGAACTCATTTCCGAAGGCGATACCGACGGCGTGTTCCAGCTTGAAGCGGGCGGCATGAAAAAATTCATGCGACAGCTCAAACCCGATACTTTGGAGGACCTGATAGCGGGCGTTTCGCTCTACCGACCCGGTCCCATGAAGTTCATCGATTCGTTCTGCAACCGCAAGCACGGCACGGAGGAAATAACCTACGACTGCCCGCAGGAAGAAAAGATTTTAAAGGTCACCTACGGCATACCCGTATACCAGGAACAGGTCATGCAGATATTCCAGTATCTTGCAGGCTTTTCGCTCGGCGAAGCCGACCTCGTCCGCCGCGCAATGGGCAAAAAGGATAAAAAGACGCTGCTCGCGCAGAAGGATAAATTCATATACGGCGGCACCAGCGATGTAAACGGCTCCCACATAGAAGGCTGCATCAAAAACGGCATTTCGGCGGAAGTTGCCTCCAAAATCTTTGCCGACATGGAGGGCTTTGCCTCGTACGCGTTCAACAAATCTCACGCGGCGGCATACGCAACGCTTGCCTACCAGACTGCGTGGCTGAAAAAATACTATATAAAAGAGTTTATCTGCGGTCTTCTGAACAACAGACTCAACAAGATAGACGAAATAACCAAATACGTTCTCTATCTCAAGGAAAAGGGACTCAAAGTTTTCCCGCCAGACATCAACCGTTCCAAGACTGTTTTCTCGGTAGAGAACGACGGCGTGCGCTTCGGACTTTCCGCACTCAAAGGAACGGGCCAGGCGGCGGTTGACCAGGTAATCGCCGAGAGGACGGAACACGGACCTTTCGCAGATTTCCCCGACTTCATTTCCCGCTGCGCCTCGATGATAAACAAGCGAATGATTGAGGGGCTTATCTATGCGGGTGCGTTCGATTCGATGGGCGTACACCGTTCGCAGCTCATTCTCGTATACGATACTCTCTATCAGCGTGCCTCAAGCATTGCAAAGCAGAAGAACAGCGCGCAGATGAGTCTGTTCGGCGACATAATCGAGGAGGAGAAGCTTGAAGTTTCCTACCCCGACGTGCCCGAATACGAGCTCAACGAAAAACTTGCAAAAGAAAAGGAAGTGCTGGGCGTATACGTAAGCGGTCACCCGTTTGAAAAGTATATGAGCTCTTTCGACGACTGCAACTTCAATTGCAGTCTTCTGGACGACTACACCGAGGACGAGGACGGCGAGCGCACTTACAACTCGGTGACCAGCGGAATGCAGGTAACGATGGGCGGCATAATCACCGCATTCAAAAAGACGACCACAAAGCGCACGGGCGCGCAGATGGCGTTCGTCACGCTCGAGGACGTGTACGGCACGGTGGAATGTCTTGCCTTCCCCGCCATATACGAACGTTTCCGCGGACTCATCGTCAACGATAAAATTGTGCGCGTTTCGGGCAAGCTAGACCTTGACAACGGCAAGGAACCCACAATAATTATAGATAAAATCACGGCGTTCGATACCTCCGCGCAGAAGGAAGACAAGCCCGAAGTCAAAGAGGAGAAGAAGAAAAGAGAGGTGCTCTGGCTGAATACCTCCGCGCTCTCCGACGAGGACTTTGACGAACTTGTGACGATGCTCGGAAACTACGAAGGCGAAACCGACTGCGCCATAAAGCGCGGCAACCAGCGGTTCAGACTGGGCTGCGGCATAAATTATTGCCGCGGACTGATTGCGGAATTGAGCACTTTCCTCGGCGATGAAGACGTAAAACTCGTACAATGAAAAAAATTAACATGTACAAGTTGCACTATCACCCAGATTTACAGTAATAATTTTAATAAAAAGGCGCAATCATTGCAAATAACGCAGTGTTTGCGTCCTTTTCATATTTTAGCGTTTTATTTGTTAAAAACTATTGAAATTTTTTTTATGGTTTGTTATAATATATAACTGAAGTGATGATATGGTTGCGCGTTTTATGGCATGCAATAAGGGGGCAGGCGGTATAACCGCAGACGCGCATAAAATTAAAATGTAAAAACTTGTATTGGCGGAGGTTTTTATGAAAAGAATAGGCTTGCTGACGAGCGGTGGCGATGCCCCCGGCATGAACGCCTGCATAAGGGCGGTAGTGCGCAGCGCTCTTTATTTCGGCATGGAAGTTTACGGCATTGAACGCGGCTATCAGGGACTTATCGATGACGAAATGGTATCTATGGATATGCGTTCGGTTTCCGATATAGTTCAGCGCGGCGGCACAAAGCTGCGTACCGCAAGATGCCTTGAAATGCTTACGAAAGAAGGGCAGAAGAAGGCAGTCCGCACGCTTGAAGCACGCGGAATAGAAGGCCTTGTCGTAATAGGCGGCGATGGTTCTTTCAGAGGCGCAAAATGTCTTTCCGAAGATTACGGCATCCCTACGATAGGCATACCCGGAACAATCGATAACGACCTTGAATATACTGACTATACTCTCGGTTTCGATACGGCGGTCAACACCTGCATAGACATAATCAACAAACTGCGCGACACCATGACCTCGCACGAGCGTATTTCCGTCGTGGAAGTTATGGGCAGACGTTGCGGCGATATAGCTCTCTATGCCGGCATTGCGAGCGGCGCAGAGATAATAGTTGTGCCCGAAGTAGTGTTCGACCTCGATGACATCGTAATGCGCATTAACAGGTCGCGCGCAAACGGCAAACATTCCAACATAGTAGTCGTAGCGGAAGGCGTATGCTCCGCCGATGAATTTGCAAAACAGCTTCAGTCAATAACCACGTACTCCGTACGTCCCACCACGATTGGCCACGTTCAGCGCGGCGGTTCGCCCTCCATGGCGGACAGAATGCTTGCCGCACAGTTCGGCAACAAGGCCGTACGCCTTCTTAACGACGGCATCGGCAACAGAGTGGTAGGCATACACAAGAACGAAATAATAGATATGGACATCATTGAAGCCGTCAACATGAAGAAGAAGTTCAACTATGAACTTTACGAAACTCTTCAGATGATTTCAATGTAACGGCGCAGCAAAATTCTGTTGCGAACGCAGCCTTTCAGAGAGTCTATAATGATTTTAACAATTTGCCTCAGCCCGTGCATAGACGTCAACATGGAAGTTGAAAGTCTCAGCGTGGGTAAATCCAATAAAATACTCAACAAAAGAATATTTTTTACCGGTAAAGCCATAAACGCGGCGCGCGGACTCAAAAGACTGGGCGCCCAGGTTACGGCTACGGGATTTATGTATGAGGACAACGGCAAACTCTTTGAACAGGAACTGCACTATGAGGGAGTACCTTACAGATTCGTATGGTGTCCCGGCCGCGTACGCGAAAATTACAAGTTCGTCGACCATAAGTCAATGCTCACGGAAGTGGACGACATAAGTCCCGAAGTCAGCAGGGGCAAGATGGAAGAGCTTATAAAAAAAGTGCGCCATCTTGCGGCAGGCTGTGAAGCCGTTGTGCTTTCCGGCGGACTTGCAAAGGGAATGGCGCCTTCATACTATGCAGATGTGCTCCGCGCGGTTCCCGCAGGCGTAAAAAAGATTGTAGACACCTCGGGCGAAAGGCTTTTCGAATCGCTTAAATGCGGCGTTGACCTTGTAAAACCCAACCTTGAGGAGCTTAAAAGCACACTTGGTATATCGGTAAACAGCAAGGAGGACGCCCTGGAAGGTTGCCGCGAACTTTTAAGGCGCGGCGCCAAATATGTACTTCTTTCGCTCGGCAAAGAGGGAGCAATCCTTACAGACGGCAACAAAAACCTCTATTGCAAGAGCATAAATGTGGCAATGAATTCAACCATAGGCGCGGGCGACGGAATGGTTGCCGCGGCGACGTTTGCGCTTGCGCGCGGCGGCGATATGGCTGAAATTCTGCGTTGCGGCGTAGCAGGCGGCACGGCCGCCGTTACGACACCCGACAGCATCACCTTCAAGCGCGAAAAGTATGAAGAGATTCTGGACGGTTTGGAAACGCACGAAATTTAACCCCGAAATTATTGCACTTTCCGCTTAGGGAAATTAAGCAAATCAGGGAGGCATATCATATGTGGAACGATACAAAACCTTGTAAACTTATAAAAGCGCTGGAAAGACTTGATTCGTTCAGCCTTCAGCACATAATCGACGCCGATAAATTCGTTGAAGGCGAAAAACTCGGCTATGATTTGTGCGGAACATATGCGCCTTTTTGTAAAGTTTGTTCAAAGTGGGTGGATAATCCCTGCGTAACGGCATACCGCATAAACGAGAGAATGAGCGAGGTATGCCCTCTGCTCGATGCTACGGGGCTGGACGATGCCCGCATAATTCAGGCCGTGACTGACGTGGACAAATATTTTGCCAGCCAGGATTTCGGCATGGACCTCTGCGGCAGATACGCGCCTTTCTGCGCGATATGCGACAAAACCCAGCCGTTCCCCTGCGGACAGGCATATTTAAGACTCAAAGCGGTGGAAGGTTTCTCCACGAAGGCGCTCACCGCTCAGGAGGGCGGCCAGCTTGTAATAAACATTCCCCGCTGGGATGATGCGCTCACCCAGGCGCTTGAAGAGGCAGTTTCTGCGGAAGTGGAAACTCTTCCCGTTGTACAAAACGGCGGCGCGCTTGCGGCAGCATCGGCAACGACGGATCAGATTACCGCAACGGCACCCCGCCGCGGATTCAGAATAGGTACTGCAAGGCGTCGCAGACCGCAGCAGCCCGCTGAAAACGAAAAAGCCGACTGATTTAAAAAATTATTTTTGACATAAAAACAGAGGAGCAGTAAATCAGCTCCTCTGTTTTTTGTCTGTGCTTATTCATAATGCACGCTTTGTAACAATTGCCCGGTACAAGTGCACCCTGAGTCAATCGCAAAACGTAACGCAAAGCAATCTGTGTTTTACAAAAATAAAATTTATTTGTCCTCCGTCGTAGTGGTCACAGATGTCTTATGCGTGACTTTTTCCCCTGTAATCTGGCCCGACGAATTCTTTATTACCGTGCGCGTGACCGTCTTTTCGTAGCGCTCCATATGGTAGTAGAAGTTGGACTGCTTCAGCCCCGTTTCATTGAGCGCTTCTTTAAGCGTAATCTCTTTGCTTTTGAATTTTTTGACCGCCGACATAAAGTTTTCGGAGTATACTGCAGGCGGTCTGCCGAATTTCACTCCGCGTTCCTTGGCAAGCTTGATGCCCTCGGCCTGCCTGGTGCGGATATTTTCGCGCTCGTTTTCTGCAACAAAGGAGAGAATCTGCAACACAATGTCTGAAATGAACTTGCCGATAAGACTGCCCTCGGAAGTTCTTGTGTCAAGAATGGGCATATCCAGCACGATTATGTCGGCACCTATCTTGTTTACAATGTTGTTCCATTCCTCGGTAATCATTTTGTAGTTTCTGCCGAGACGGTCGATTGACTTTATCACAAGCAGGTCGCCCTTTTTAAGTTTGCGCATGAGCCTTAAATAGCCCTTGCGCTCAAAGTTTTTTCCGCTCTTCTTGTCGCAATAGATATTTTTGTCATCCACCCCGAATTTCTGAAAGGCTTCCAACTGTCTGCTGAGATTCTGGTCGCGCGAAGATACACGCGCATAAGCATAAATCATTTGTGAAAACTCCTTTTTATCAAGAATATCACTTTCAGGCAGTATAAAGCAGCGATTAACGGCTATTACAAAAAAAATCAGCCTGATACGCGGGTTTCTTTGACAAATAACTTTGATTTTGATAATATTATAAAAAAATAACAGTAAATTTGCCGCCGGGTAAATGAATGCGTTGGCCTCTGCATCGTTAGGCCTTGAAGATGCAGAGTTTGCCGACGTTTTTTTATTTTACGGCGCAGGGAGAAGAGATGAACGCCTGCAAAGACCGCACTCTTTTAAAACAGTTTGCAAAGTATGTATCGCTCAGCGTGCTTGCAATGGCAGCAATATCTTGCTACATACTTGCGGATACGTATTTCATATCCCTTAAACTGGGCGAAACGGGCCTATCAGCGCTCAACCTTGCTCTGCCCGTGTATTATTTCATTCACGGCACGGGGCTGATGCTTGGAATGGGCGGCAGCACGATATGTTCGTTTTACAAAAGCAGAAATAAGGCTTGGCAGGCGGACCGCATTTTCACTTGCGCGCTGTATCTTGCCGCAATATTTTCTGTTTTATTCTTTGCGGCGGGAGCGTTCCTTTCAGACGACATCGCCACGCTTTCGGGCGCAGATAGTCAGACATTTGCAATGACTGAAATTTATATACGCGTTCTTCTTTACTTTTCTCCCGCGTTCATACTCAACAACGTGCTTGTGTGCTTCATAAGAAACGACGGAGCGCCGCGCCTTGCAATGCTGTCTACTGTGTGCAGCAGCCTTTCAAACGTCATATCAGATTATATTCTGATTATAATCTGCAATATGGGAATGTTCGGCGCCGTGCTTGCAACGGGACTTGCACCCGTAATAGGAATAGCAATTTCTTCGGCGCACTTCATAAGGCGCAAAAATACTTTCCGCGCGGTGAAATGCGTGCCCGACATAAGAGGGGCGGGAAAAATATTCGCTCTGGGGTTTCCATCGCTGGTAGAACAGTTTTCCGCGGCGATAGTAATTCTTGTATTCAACTTTATAATTTTAGACATAAGCGGTAACGCGGGCGTGGCCGCTTACGGAATTGTGGCAAACATATCGCTTGTAACTTCCGCCGTATTCAGCGGAGTATCGCAGGGCATACAGCCGCTGATAAGCCGCGCTCACGGCGAGGGTGACACGGCAAGGGAGAAAGTTCTGCTAAAGTACGCCATTATAACGGGAGTTATTCTTGCCGCGATAATCTATGCCGTCTTATTTTCGTTTGCAAAGCCCTTGGCCGAGGTGTTCAACAGCGGAAACAGTCCTGATCTTACGCTTACGGCGGCGGAGGGAATACGCATATACTTTTCCGCGCTGATATTTCTCGCAGTCAATGTGGTGACGTGCACATTTTTTTCTTCGACCGAAAGGCCATTGCCCGCACACATCATTTCACTCCTGCGCGGACTCATCGTGATAATTCCGTCCGCTTACATCTTATCCGCCCTCAAAGGTTTTACGGGAGTCTGGCTGGCCTTCCCCGCAACCGAGGCAATAACTGCCGTAGTCTGCGCGGCAATGCTCGCCGTATGGCTGAAAAAACATATTCAGCAGAAAAAATAAAATGCTTTTGCATGCGCAAAAAAACAATTCAACTATATTTTACATATTTTATGGTGAATTTACAAATAATTTTATATACTTTTCTTGACATTAAAAATAATTTATCTGTCTGAGAGAAAAGGCGCGGCAATAAAAACTGTATCTCCGCGCATTGCTTTAAACACGACAATAATATAAATGTAATTTATTGTAAATATAAGAACACATTATAACTATGGTAAACTTTTGCACAATCTTCATAAAACTGTAACCTTACGTCAATAATTGCGGAGTAAATTATAGGCATAAAAACAAAATGCTCTTTTGACAGAAAGGAGAAGTGCATATATGAATAAAGCAGTAAAAATTGCCGTAGTCACGCTGTGCGCGGCAGCTGTAGCAACAACTGTTCCCGCTCTTGCAGCATGCACATCGTCACAGACGTTTGTCACATCCGTTACAAAAACGGGCACAGACAGCACGGGGGATATTTACACCGTATATTATTCGGACGGCTCAACCAGCAGTTTCACAATACCTACAACTTCCGATACGCTCGCCGCTGACGGTTTGTATGAAAAATACAAGGAAGAGACAGGTGAGGACATTTCGTATGAAGAATTCCTGGAAAAGTATATGGCAGTCAACGCCGACACAACGGCGACAGTTACAAACTATTGTCTGCAATCAACACTTAAAATTTATTCGCAGTTTGTGGAGACGATTAATTTTCCTGGTAGCGGCTGGCACGTTCAGTCGCTGTCCGACTATGCTATATATACGGGCGCCGCAATCATATATCAGATGGATGAGAGCGCAGACGGGTACAGTTATCTCATAACCAATTATCACGTTGTATTCGATAACAATGCAGACGTATCCAAAAATGGCGGAAGCAAAATCGCGCTTGAACTGAACGGCTATCTCTACGGCAGCGAATCTAAACCTGTTCCGACAGAGGAAAAGGATGCAAACGGCTACACCGAATACGATTACGGCGAGTACGCCATTCCGCTTGAATATGTGGGCGGCTCCATTACAAACGACATTGCCGTTCTGCGCGCAAAAACTTCTGATATAAAGGCCGTGAACGAAAATGCCTGCGAAGTGAAAATAGCCGATGAGTACTACGTAGGCGAAACGGCGATTGCAATAGGCAACCCCGAGGACGGCGGCATAAGCGTGACCCGCGGCGTAATCAGCACGGTAAACGAACAGATAGCGCTGGCCATAGATGATACGACAAGGGCATACCGCTCAATGCGTATCGATACGGCGCTCTACAGCGGCAACTCCGGCGGCGGGCTGTTCAATTGCGACGGCGAACTCATAGGCATTACCAATGCGGGCAACGGCGATGACCAGAACATCAACTATGCCGTTCCCCTTGAAATAGTTACAGGCGTTGCAAACAATATAATCTACTATGCAAACGACGGCGACGACAGCACAAATGACGGATATGACATAACATTCGGTTTTTCAGTTGAAACGACTAATTCAAAGTATGTCTACGACCAGTCCGTCGGCTACGGCGAAGTGTTCGAAGATGTCAGCGTAAGTGAAGTAAATGAGGGTTCAATCGCCGAGAAGATGGGTCTTCAGCAGGGCGATATCGTTAAGTCGCTTATTATAAACGGCAAAGAGATTGAAATTGACCGTTCGTATGACATTTCAGACCTGGCGTTCACGGTACGTCCGGGCGATACGGTAAACTTTAAAGTCGAAAGAGCGGGAGAGAGTGTCACGCTCACCGAACAGACGATAGCTTTTTCCGACCTGACCGCTATCGATGGTTAAAACACTCATATGCATGCCATATTTATAACCCATTTATGCAAGAGGGCCGCGCAGTACTGCGCCGCCCGAATTGAAATTAAAAGCCGGCCCTGCCACCTGACATTTAGAAATAAACTTTATAATAAATG
>ERZ1090878.677-NODE-680-length-17780-cov-39.699859_pt1 | contig 17780 bp, 31 predicted proteins | sample MGYA00478473_ERZ1090878 | MGnify/ENA primary metagenome ERZ1090878 (study PRJEB33644, sample SAMEA5815720) | chicken gut metagenome | biome: Chicken; feature: Gastrointestinal Tract; material: Caecum | place: Ireland | collected 2019-01-01 | study: A study of the... | reverse complement strand
ACTGATTTGTAATCAGTGGGTTGCAGGTTCAACTCCTGTCACCAGCTCCAAGAAAAGGCCGAAGATGCGTTGAAAAAACTGCATCTTCGGCCTTTTCGCTTTGCGTGGAGCATCTTCGGCAGCTGAAATGGTCAAGTTTTGGTCAACTTTCCCTCAGAAAGGAGCTCTGCCACCCGCTGCCAGAGCTCCGGGTGCCGCCGGAGCAAAGCTATAAACTCGGCCTCCTCCGCCGTGAGCGGCCTGTCTTCTTCATATATGCTATCCATGTCCATGCCTCCCTTCGCCGCCCATTCTACTTATCAAAAGCTCAGGATGTGGCATAATGGGAGAACATCACGAGAAACGTTAGAAAGCCCGCCGGGGAGTGATCCTCGGCGGGCCTTTTTGTTTTATTTGGCTTTGGGATTTTTTTCCAGCATAACAAGGCATCTACACTGCTTTGAAAATGGAGGCAGGGTAACGCCTACCTTTGCTTCAGACGGAGAAAATACTTTTCCGTCCATTTTCTGGCAATCTGGACACGAGCAGGCATGGATTTTACAATAGCATTCAAGATCCTCTGCAACGAGGACCTCATAATAAGCACAGCTCCCCGCAAATCCAGAGAGCAACTCATCTTCATCTATCTGGTACCCAAAGTTTCTGAAGTCAGAGAAAACCACTTGATAATGATCTATAAAACGCATTTCTACAATAGCAACAAGCAGAATGCCGTCATCACATCCAACGTCATTTATGTATCTCCAGATGCCTTCTGGCCACTTCTGCCTACTAGAAGTCGATGTTGGAGAAGGCCGCAGCATCTCAGAGGCAGTTTGAAGATCTCCATGGGCAATAGGGCGGGTCAGCTCAATGGCACGGTAAAGACGTTTCCTGCTTTCAGCAGCGGAACAGAAGTCAACTACCTTTTTGCCGGCCGGCGTCATAAAGTAACGTGATTTGAAAGGGAAGGCTTTAAGGTCTTCCGTGCTGAAATTTTCCTGGATGCGGGAGACAAGCTCTGGTTTCTTGCCAACAGTGTCTAGCCCTTTTGATGCAAGAATCTTTCGGAGTAGGTCAACGCGGGCGCGAGGCAGATCAAACTCGGGTGAAGACTGCACGATATAACCGTGCTGCAGGTAGGCGTCAACTAGTTCTGGCGGATGGTTTTCTCTTGCTGTGTCAACATGGGAGTAGTCTAACTCGTTGATAATCTTTGCATCCGGTAGAAAAGCGTCATCTGTGACAGGCAGAGTTTCAGCCTCCGAAGCGTGGAGAGCTGCTTCAAGCTCGTCAATGTCCTTTTCAATTTTAGATAGTGCAATATGTTCTGGCTCCTTGGCCTGCTCCGGCTGAGGGGCTTTTTTTAATAATGAGCTGATAAAGCTACCCAATGACATAAGCGCGTTCCTCCTTTACTTGCCCTCTCCCGATTTTAGTACCGACAGTGCGGCCCGCTGCAGCGCCGGATCAGCCTCCCGGAAAGCCTTGAGCATTGCCAGCTCATCAGAGGATAGATCGGCAACTTGAATCTGCGGATTCTTGGAGGGCGGTACAAGTTCGGCTATGCTGATTTCAAAAAACTCCGCAATCTGTGGCAAGTAGTCGTTGTACGATTTGGCGCGCCCATTTACCCAGTTTGAAACGGTTTGTTTTGAAACGCCAAGGCAAGCTGCTAAATCACGCTGGGCGCCATGTCGCTGAGAAAGCAGAGATTTGATTTTTTCAAGTGTATAGTCCATAGTCCACCACAAAAGTACATAGAAATAAGACTTAAAACTTGTGCAAAAGATAGAAATACATAAATATGAGATTGTCGTCTTGAAAGTACATCAAATAGAGATTATAATACAAATGTAAACACAAACAGAGACAACCAAGGAGGAACACAATGAAGGCTCTGTACATCAACACCAATCGCTTGGGTTACACCCCCGAACAGTGCCCCCGGACCATGACGGTGGGGGATCTGATCGATTATCTGAGCGAATTCGATGAAGACCGGCGGGTTTTCCTCAGAAACGATAACGGTTACACCTACGGCATTGTGGATGAACGCGAAATCGTCATGTCCGAAGACCTGGAAGAAGACTGATCCGCCTGACGATGGCCGGGAGGCACCCGGCCGAAACCACCCGGCAGCCAGCCGGGCAAGGTCGCGGAAAGCCGCAGATACAGCAAAAGTATCTTATATAAATACGATTGCAGGCAAATTCCCCAACAACTGAACACCGTCCAGAGTGACTATCCCAATATCTAAGTGGTCAGGGAAGCCAAGGAAATGCACCCACAAGAATTCGCTGGATTGAAAGCAGAAATGGGCTGGAACCGTAGATCCGGGGGACCCAGACGAGCCGTGGAAGCCGGCCGAGTACGCAGAGGATGAACGGAAGTTACCGCACAAGTGAGAGCGGGAGGGGAACGTTTGAAAGGAGCTCAAAAATGTCCGCAAATGTTGAGACGATGATGTATGTCCGCGAGGTGCCCTGGCACGGCCTGGGCACGATGGTGGCCGAAGCCCCCACCAGCAAGGATGCCCTCCGGCTGGCGGGCCTGGACTGGAAGGTGGAGGGCCGCCCCATCTTTGATGCCGACGGCCAGGAGATCCCCGGCTTTGTGGCGAATACCCGGGACAGTGATGGTCAGGTGCTGGGCGTTGTCACGAACAAGTACCGGGTGGTGCAGAATGAGGAAGCCTTCGCCTTCACCGACCACCTGATCGGCGGGGAGGTTCGCTACGAGACTGCCGGCTCCCTGCGGGGCGGCCGTCAGGTATGGCTCCTGGCCAGGATGCCGGCGGCCAAGGTGGCCGGGGATGAAGTTGAACCGTATCTGTGCTTCACCAATTCCCATGATTGCAGCAGCTCGGTCAAGGTGTGCATGACGCCGATCCGCGTCGTGTGCAACAACACGCTCAATCTGGCGCTCAACAGCGCCCGGAGAACCTGGTCAATGGTGCACACCGGCGACATCTCCCGCAAGATTCTGGAGGCCCAACAGACGCTGGAGCTGGCCGACCGCTACATGGTCGAGCTGGACGCGCAGGCCCAGCGCTATGCCAACACCACCGTCCGGGAGAGCTGGCTCAACGAGATGCTGGCCGAGTGGTTCCCCATCCAGGAGGACGACGGCGAACAGCGGCAGAAGAACATCCAGCGGATGCGGGACGAGTTCATGGTGGCCTACATGATGCCGGACATCAAGCAGTTCCGCGGCACGGCTTGGGGCGTCATCAACGCCGCCAGTGATATGCTGCACAATACACCCCGGCGGAAGACCGAGACCTACGACGCCAACAACTGGTCGCGGATCATGGTCGGGCACCCGCTCTTGGACATGATCGTCAGCAGCTGCAGCAAGCTCTAAACTCAGTGAGCCCACCCGGCCGGGCTGGCGGCCGGGGATAAGGGCGATTACCGGTTTACCTCCGGTTTATCAGTGCGCCCCAGCAGGTAGTCCACTATTTCTATCCACGCCCCGAGAGGGGACGGCAAAAAGAGGTCACTTCCGGCAAGCGCGAAGAAAACTCATGTACTCAACGCTTTTGACAATTTCTTCATTGGTCAGCCCATCGGCTGCATCAAGTAGCTGTTGCAACGCAGGCGAAAAGCTACCGCCGTCGCGCTCTGGCGTTGGAGATCGGCCCAAGAGGTAGTCTACGGAGCAGTCAAGCAGGTCGGCAATGATGGCCAAATTATCTGCTTTTGGCATGGAAATTTTCATATTGGCTAAAGTGTTGACTGTAAGACCTGCTTCGCCAAAAAGCTCTTTGAGAGGGATTTTCTTCCTTTTTGCAAGGCATTTGATTCTGGTCGCAATATCAGCAGATTGGTACATAGAAAACCTCAGAATTTGTTGAAAATGCAGAAAATCACTAAATTAAGCGTTATGACTTGAAATCACTTAACTTAGTGATTATAATACATTTGTAAACGGAACTGTTTACAAGAGGGGAATGCCTACGGTACCCACCATCCAGCGCGTCTCCGGCATCATCTGTTTGCTGCATAACGATTCCTCCTTTTGATATAGGAGCTGCCAACGCCGGTCCATGCAGGGCAGGCTGGCCCGGCGGTCGTATAGCTTCAAGGTCCGACTTTCCATGATTGCATGAGCACTTCTTACAACTCACCCAAAACATGGAGACGCGCTGGATGGTGGGCACTGTATACAATACCCCTTATAATTCTATCTCAAAATCACACAAATGTAAACACATTTGCAAACCGAAAGGAGGAATAGATTTGCCCAGACATAAAGGATGTGGCCGCAGGGTTGAGATTCCTGCTTGGGCACGGCCGATCCGGCACGATATGGTGGACGCCAACATCACCATCACGGCGCTGGCCAGCGAGGTTGGCTACTCTCGGGCCTACATTGCGGACGTGATGAACGGCACCCGTATCAGCCCCGAGGCCCAGGAGAAGATCATCCTCTGGCACGAAAAGACTTTCCGTCAGCCTGATTCTAACACGAAGGAGGCCATTTGACATGGCAAAAGAATGCGACAATCCGTACAAAACTGCCAGAAAAGCGGCAGGTTTGACGCAGGAGCGGGCGGCGATGCTGCTCAATGTCTCAGTAGACAGCTTGCGGGATTACGAGGGCAACATCCGCCCGGTGCCCAATGATGTGGCGGCCGCCATGTGCGACGCTTACGATGCTCAGTACCTGGCGATCACCCACCTGCGTATGACCAGCATCGGCCGGCAAGCAATCCCGGCTTTCCAGCTTCGGGACTTGCCCGAGGCGGTCCTGAACCTGCTGAATGCAGTCCAGCAGTTCGTGGATAAGAACCCCACCATGATCTGCATCGCCGCCGATGGGGTAATATCCCCCAGTGAGCAGAGGGAGTGGGACAATATCATTCTTCTGGCGGACAACCTGCAGACCGCGCTCATGAGCGTGAAATTCGCAGTCGAAGGGAGGAACGAATGATGTGTAGCTTCAATGGCTGCTGGCGGAACGACGCCTGCATGGGTTGTGCCGCGATTGCTCTTGGCCGTATGAATTTTGACCTGGAGACGATCCTGGCAGTGCTGCATGAGATGCACTTTGCGTTCGATGACACCAGCGTAGAGGAAGCCGCAGAGCACCTGACAAAGATTGGAGGAAACTCATGAGAAATGTATCCCTTGCCCGGCGGGCATCCATCCTGATCCTCAAATGTGCTTTTCTGGCGTCCGGCCTGCTCAGCATCTGGCTTATCTGTGGCGCCATTGAGACGCCGGAGCTGTGGTGGCTGTACGCTATGGCCGCATTTGGCGCCTTTTGCGGTGCTTGTCTGATGCTGGGCAATGCCCTGGAGGCAGAGGATCGGCTGGAGGCAGAGGTGCCCAAGAGGGTTCCGGTGCCCAAGATTGAGCGGCACTGCACCCGGCACACTGTCAGATGAGGTGCAAACGGTGCCGCCGGAAGCTGAGAGACCCCGAGGCGGTTGCATCCGGCTATGGCCGAAAGTGCTACATCAAGGTTTTTGGGAAGCGACCCAAGGCAGAAAGTACAAAGCCCCAGCAGGGCAGGGCCGTCAGGACCACAGCCCCCGAAAGTGAACAGCTTCCCGGCCAGTTGTCGATCTACGATTTGGAGCAAAAAGAAAGCGCCGGCCCGGACGGCCAGCGCGAAACGCTGCAAAATGGATAAGAGCCTACCGTTCCCCACAAGCTGTCGGCTAAAAGAGGAAAGGTAAGCTCCCACCATACACATCCATATTGTAGCACGAAAAAGGCGCTTTTGCAATATGGAAAGGAGGAATAAACGGAGATTTGAGGCAGCCAATTATAGAGCTGCCTCTCTTTGTAAGCAGAAAGGAGCAGACGATGGATAATAGCGTGCGTTTTCCCCACATGGGGACGGTGCAGGAGGCGGCAGAGGCCTCTGGCCTGGCCAAGAGCCACATTCGCAGGCTGCTGGCCGATGGGACGGTGCGCAGCGTCAGGGCAGGCCGGAGGATCCTGGTCAACCTGGACAGCCTTGCAAAGTATCTGGATGCAGGTGATCCGCCGAATCCGAAAGCGGCTTTGCCCGGCATCAGCAGGATCAAGCAGTAAAGGAGTGCAATATGGAACCGAGAGTCAATATCAACGACCTGATCGTCGTGGAACAGTTGCCGATCATCGTGCAGCACCTGCGCGGGGTCAAGGCAAACGCCGAAAGGGAAGTGCAAGACGCCCTTTCGCTTGCCTGCACCGAAGAGACGGTGCAGGTTGTAAAGAGGCGCCGCGCCGAGCTTAACAGCGCATTCAAAGACTTGGAAGCCCGGCGGAAAGCTGTCAAGAAAGAGGTCATGGCCCCCTATGATACCTTCGAGGCGGTCTACAAGGAATGTGTGACCGATGTCTTCGGCCCGGCGGACAAGCAGCTTGCCCAGAGGATCGCCGAGGTAGAGGATGGTCTCAAGCAGGACAAGGCCGCCAAAGTGGTTGCCTACTTCAGCGAGCTCCAGCGGGCCAACCCGGAGCTGGAATGGGTTAACTTTGAGGACATTGGTCTCAGTATTACACTGAGCGCAAGCCTCAAATCCCTGAAAGCCAGCGTGAAGAAGTACATGGACGATGTGGCCAAGGATATTGAGTGCATCCGGGGGATGGCCAATGGTCTTGAGGTGCTGGATGAGTATAAGCAGGTGCGCAACCTGGCTGTCGCCGTTGGAACGGTACACAAGCGTGAGATGCGGATCGCCGCCGAGCGCAACGCCGCAGCCCAGCGCGCGGAGCAGGCCGCAAGACAGGCGGAAGCCGTGGCGGCTGTGCAGGAGGTCGTGGCCGAGGAAACAGTCCTGCAGCCGCCCGCTGAGGTCGAGACAGAACCGGAAGAAGCTGCCCCGGCGGCGTCCGAACGCAAGTTCAGTGCAACATTCAAGGTTACCGATACAAAGCCCCGCCTTCGCGCTCTGAAGGCGTGGCTGGAGAAGGAGGGCTATCAGTATGAGTGCTAAGATGATGCCGCGGCGGAAACCCCGCTTTTCGGAGGCAATCAAAACCAAGGATTATCAGTCCCTGATCTACAACACACTGGGGGATCCCAACCGTTCCCGGCGGTTCATCGCCTCCATCACTTCGGCGGTGGCCGTCAATGCCCAGCTGCAGGAGTGCGACGCCGGATCCATCCTGGCCGGGTCGTTGCTGGGCGAGTCGCTGGGTCTGCAGCCTTCGCCGCAGTTGGGCCAGTACTACCTGGTGCCGTTTGACTGCAAGGTCAAGGGGTCGGACGGCAAGGTCGTTTATCAGGTAGACGATAAGGGCAACTGGATCAAGGATTCCAGGGGCCGACTGGTTCCGCTCACTGAGAAAAAAGCTCAGTTTGTCCTGGGGTATCATGGCTATATACAGCTTGCACTTCGCACCGGCCAGTATCGTGACATGGGCGTGATGGAGATTCGCCAGGGTGAATATCTTGGCCGCGATTCTTCCACTGGCAAGCCCCGCTTCCAGTTCGAGGAAGATGACAGCCGCCGCATCGAGTTGCCTGTCATCGGGTATATGGCCTACTTTGAGTACCTAAACGGATTTCACAAGACCCTCTATTGGAGCCGTCAGAAGATGCTGCACCATGCAGATACTTACAGCCCTGCGTTCAGCGCCGAGGCATATCAGAAGCTCCAAAATGGGGATATCCCCAAGAACGAACTGTGGAAATACAGCTCATTTTGGTATAAGGAATTCGATGCCATGGCCGAGAAAACTATGCTGCGCCAGCTTATCTCCAAGTGGGGTGTGATGACTACGGACGTGACCACGGCCTATGAGCGTGACGGCCACGTTATGGAGATTTCGCCGGACGGTAAGAGCATCCTGCCGGAGATGCTGGCCCCGGATGAGCCTGAGCCGGCCGCACCGCCCCAGATCGAGAACGTCCCCAAGAGCATCGAGATCCCCCGGCCCGAAATGGATGAGGTAGTTGAGGCCGTTGACCTCAGCAGTCTGTGATGGTCAGGTACAACATCATTTCATCCGGCAGTCAAGGCAACGCCGTGATCCTCAACGGCTTTGTGCTGGTGGATTGCGGCGTACCCTACAAGCAGATTGCGCCATATGTTCCGCAGCTCAAGCTGGTGCTGCTTACCCATATTCACGGAGACCATTTCTGCAAGAGGACCCTGCGGCGGTTGGCGGCCGAGCGGCCAACACTCCGCTTCGGCTGTTGCCGCTGGCTGGTCTCTCCGCTGGTGGCCGCAGGGGTGCCGGAACGGCAGATTGACGTATTAAGGCCCCGCGTCATGTATGGGTATGGCCTCTGCAATGTGATTCCGTTTGAGCTTACCCACAACGTTCCAAACTGCGGCTATAAGGTGCATTTCCGCAACGGCAAGGTCATCTATGCCACCGACACCAATAACCTCAACGGCGTGCAGGCAATCGGCTACGACCTGTATCTGATCGAGGCCAACTACACCGAAGAGGATATCCATCGCCGCATCAAGGAAAAGCGTATGGCCGGAGAGTTTGCCTACGAAGAACAGGCTCTGCGGAATCATCTGAGTGCAGAGAAATGCACCGAGTTCTTGCTGAAAAATATGCGCGGCAACAGCGTATCGGTTCCGATGCACGTTCACGTCGACAAGGAGGCGCCAAATGATAGTCACCGCGAAAATCCTTCAGGGGGAGGGCAAGAAGCTGGTGGTATTGCCGGATAAGGATATCAGCCGGTATCTGGCACAGAAGCGCCCGTCCTGGGTCGAGATCAGGCTGAACGATGGGCGCACCATTTCAGCAGACCAGCGAAAGAAGATATTCGCGATCATTCGGGATATCGCAATCTGGTCGGGGGATGACCCGGAAAGCATCCGGCAGCTGCTCACGTGGGACTTCTGTGGGCGAAGCGGCCGGGAATGGTTCAGCCTCTCAGATACCGACATGACCACAGCCAAAAACTTCATCAACTATCTGATTGAGTTCTGCTTCCACTGGTCTGTGCCGACCAAGGACAGCCTGCTCAACCAGACCGACGATATCAGCAAGTATCTGTATCTTTGCCTCGCAAACCGCCGCTGCGCCATCTGCAATAAGCCGGCAGAGGTGCACCATGTAGACCGGATCGGCATGGGGCGCGACCGTGAGCAGATTGTCCATGTTGGACTGAATGCGGTTGCCCTGTGCCGGGCGCATCACGATGAGGCGCACTGCCGGGAGAAAGACCTTTTCGAAGACTACCACATCTACGGCATCAAGCTGGACAAGTATCTGTGTGATCGCCTGAATCTGCGCACGGAATAACGGGTCCGTCAGGAGGCAACCGATGGATAGACCGTATTTTTGCGCCTATCACTCTTACTTAGAGGCACTGGAACCACTCAACGACGCTGAGAAGGGGAGACTTTTCGTGGCATGCCTAACCTACAGCATGACGGGCGAAGTTCCGCAGCTCAGTGGGAACGAGCGATTTGTATTCCCGAGCTTGAGAGGACAGATTGATAGGGACAAGGCTCGTTTTGCAGAGCTTGACCGCAAGCAGGCCGAAAACGGGCGCAAGGGCGGCAGGCCTCGCAAGCCAAAAGAACCTGAAAACGAAGAAGAATCTTCTTCAAAACCCAAAAAACCCACGGCTTTTTCTGAAAACCCAAAAAACCCACCGGTTTTTTTAGAAACCCAAAAAAGCCAGGAGAAGGATATAGAGATAGAGAATAAAAAGAAAATAGCAGCTAAAGCTGCTACAAAAGAAAAACCGCCTGACGGCGGGCTGCTGCTGCCGCTTTCGCAAGAAGAAGCCCCGCATCCATCCCCGGAGGCTACATGGATAGAGCTGGGGCTGGGAAAGCGTATCAGCCCAGTGCTCAATGAGATGCTGACACAGTACCGGCAGGCCGGAATCACAGACGCAGTGATCGCTGCAGCCATGAAGGAAGCCGCTGAGTTTGAGGCCAAAGCGCCAGTAGCATATATCCGCGGCATCCTGGATCGTTGCCAGGCCCAGAGCATCTACACCCTGGACGCTTGGCAGGCTTGCCACCACGGCGGTGGTGGCAAGCGGGTTGACCGCGCCACTCCAAGCGGCAACGACTTTTTGGCTGACGCTATCACCCGCCCCCGCCGCCACAAGCGGACGGGGTGACCCGGGAAGGAGGAATGAAACATGGGGTCGGATGCCCGGCTTGTCCGTGGGGCAGCCCGGAAAGAGCTGGTCAAGGCCTTCGAAAGCCTCTGCGGCCGACATGGCCGATGGGAGGTCTGGGCTGATTGGATCACCATGTCGGCCTGCTCGATTTCCTGCGCCGTAGACGCGGCGCACAAGGAAGCCCGCGAGAAGCTCTATCAAACCACTCGGGCCAAGTACACCGAGGCCGAACTGCAGGTCATGGCCGAGATGCTGGGCATGGTTGTCTCGGCGCTGGATGAAGACCAGAATCAAGACCTGCTGGGTGAGATTTTCATGACGCTTGGTCTTGGTAATGAGCACAATGGGCAGTTCTTCACGCCCTACAACGTGTGCCAGGCGATGTCTCAGCTCACGATCGGAGACGTCGCGGCTCAGGTAGAGGCACAGGGCTGGATCTCAGCCGCAGACCCGGCCTGCGGCGCAGGGGCGCTCCTGGTGGCCTTCGCCAACGAGTGCCTGCGGCAAAAGGTCAACTACCAGCAAAGTGTGCTGTACGTTGCCCAGGACATTGACTTCATCGTTGGCCTGATGTGCTACATCCAACTCAGTTTGCTGGGCTGTGCGGGCTATGTGGTCATTGGGGATTCGCTGGCGCACCCGTCAACCGCCTACGACCGGCGGGGGCTGATACCGCGGGATGAAGGCAATGTCTGGTATACCCCGATGTATTTCCACACCATCTGGCAGTGGCGCCGGGCACTGGCGCAGGTGGACATGATGTGCAAGGCCAGTCAAGGGCCGGAAGAGCATCAAAATCAACCTGCGCCAGAAGAACCTCCAAAGAGGCCATGCAAGGGCGGCAAGGGTGAATCAAGGAAGAATGCCGAGGACGACTCAAAACGACGCCCACAGCCGCCTGATTTTAGCGCAAACGAGTATGGACAGCTTACGCTGTTCTGAAGGGAGCAAAAATGGACACCATACACACCACTAATGCCGTCGAATTCATCGACTGGCGTTTGAAAGCCAAAGAAAAACTTGAGAAGGAAAATGTGGACTTCAAGGGAAGCAGAGAGGCGCAGGCTGTTCGAGAGTACATCCTCAAAACGCTGATCCGGTTTGCAGATCAGGAGCCACGTTTTGCAGAGGTTATCTGCAACACGACCCGTACCCTGTCGGAGTGCTGCGCAGCTGTCGTACATAATGCTGGCCGTGTACTCTCAGATCTGGATGCGTACCGCCGTGCCGTCCAGTTTTACTTCCCCCATGCGGAAGTCGAATTCATGATGAATGTAAAGTTGACCGGGTCTGCACCGACCAAGGAAGAAATGCAAAGCCCGGCCAAGATTAAACCGGAAGAGGCGTCCTCCACACCTTCTGCATCAAAACCGGCAGCCAAATCCGAACCCAAGAGAGCGTTGAAAAAGAGGCAGCTGGATAAAAAGCGTGATCCCAAGGCCAAGAAGGTTAAGAAGCTCGCTCCCAAGCAGGAAGAGGACTTCATGCAGCTGTCGCTGTGGGGGTGAGCACTATGATTCTTGGAGTAAAGGCCTTCACGCCGCGCCTGACGGCAATAAGAGGTGCAGGAGAGTATCAATACAAGCCCGGGAAAAATATCACAGAAAAGGCCAAATGTGCCAATACCGGATTCCATCTTTGCGAGGATCCGCTCGATTGCCTGGATTACTATGACTGGGACGGCAAGAATCAATTTTGGGCAGTGGCAGCCGGCGGTGATATTGACGAGGATGGACATGGAACCAGGATCAGCTGTACAGAGATTACCTTGATCCGGCGCATAACGGAAGAAGAATTCTTGCTGCTTCATGCGAATTATGTAATGTGGCATCCGGCGGGACATCTCGATCAGAATAGGGGGCCGTTCCATATCGCATACAAGGGTGCCCCGATATCTGGCAAACTGGAGGACTGGTTGTGCAGTATCAACGGCTTTGATTGTGTGATCGCGCAGGTGGATGGAATTAAAGTTTTTCCTGATACAAGATACACCTTTGCCGAACTTAAGGAGGCAGCCAAATGAAAAAAGCAGATGAACTGATGCTCTACACACCGGCTCCGAAGCGGCCGCCGCTGGACGCCAGGCGGTGCATCTCAGTCGCCGAAGGATTGGGCCAGGGCAGGTATATTAAGGGCAAAACCCTGACCGTGGCAGTCTGGGATGACTGCAAAAACCCGTTGGTGGTCTGGCGATTCTGCGGGGATTATTGGACAGGGGAACTCCGCCGGGAAAAGAATCCTTGCAGACGATTCCTGCGTCCTGATTACATCGACACAGAACATGGCCGGTCGCTTCTGCGCACCGATGTTGCGGCCACGCAGCATGAGTCTGAGCTGCTGCAGAACTATTTTGACGATCACCGGACCGGGGATCTGATTCGAATTGTCGATAATGCTCTCTCAGCTGCCAGCCGAAAAAAGAGGGAAATCAGAGATGCCAAGCAGGCAAAAGAGACAAAGAAGATGCTTGCAACATTGCCCGAGATTCCGTGGGATATCCATAAAAGAATTTTGGCCTGCTGCCATGATGATGTTTTCCTGTGGATCACCAATACCAAAGAATCCCGCGTTTTCCCCGGCGGAGTCAAAGAGATGGTTCCGGTCCAGCGTGTGCGCTGCGACAGCTGCGGAGGGGAGTACAGTGTTGATGGCCGTGAGATGAAGCACAAAAAGATGGCCGCCTGCCGGTGCTGTGGAAGGACAATGCAGATCTACAATACCCAGTACTCTGCCCGCCGGGTATGGAGGGCCAGAACATTTCTTTTGAGCCAGCCGGATAACAATGCCGTGTGGGTTCGCCGGATGGTAGTGTATTTCAATTTTGAGAACCATAATGCAAATCTTGATATCTCTCCCGGGGATATCTGGTGGACTGATGGTGCCAGTGCGAAACACTGGAAAAAGAAATATTTCTTCAAGGATAACCAGTGGGATTCCCGGTATATCATGTGCCAAAGCAATGACATCTCCAAGGGGATGACGGCATCGACTGGTTATTATCAACCGAGAGTTTATGCCGCATGGGAACGCACATTTGAACATGACCTCCGAAAGGTCATGAAGTCTGGCTGGATCAAAAAGTACGACAAGGGCTGCAACTTCTACCGGGAAGTCAAATTTTGGGAAAGCTGCCGCCGGTATCCGATGGCCGAAAGCCTCATAAAGACGGGGTGGGCAGATGCCCTTGCAAGTTACCTCGATGGATCAGACGGAGGATACTGCAATCATCAACACCTGAAAATACACTCCAAAACATACTACGGAGTGTTTGGGTTGACCAAGAATGAGCTGGCCTTGATCCACGGAAGAAAAGACACCTTCACCGATGTGAATGAAGCCGTAGGCTGGAAAAAAGCTGGTCTGCAGATCACAGCAAGAAACCTTCAGATGGTGAGTGCGCTTTCAACCTATCGTGTCCAAGACATTCTGAAAGAACATGGACTATCCAGATCGCTGAAATACCTGAGACAACAGACACGGCGCATCACCGGAAAATACGATGGCGTTATCAGTCCCCGGGTCACATCGGACTGGATTGACTATCTGGATATGGCCCAAAAAGCAGGAATGAATCTGGCTATCGAAAGCGTCCTATATCCGCTTGACCTAAAACGCCGGCATGATGATCTGGTCGCTGAAAGAGCGCGACTGGCTAGGCTGGATCATCTCAAAGATGTGAGGCGGCAGATCGAGGAGGAAGCGGCCGATCTGGAATCTCGGTTTAGCATTGAGCAGATCATGCAAAAGATCAAAAAGACCTATCAATACGATGGAGAAAAATACCTGATTCGCGTACCAGATGGGGCAAAAAGCATCCTGGAGGAAAGCCGATACCTGGATCACTGCATCCAGCGTGGTACCCGGTATTTTGAGAGGATTGCCACTCGGGAAAGCTACATCCTGTTCCTGCGGAAAAAGGATGATCCGAACACACCGTGGTATACGCTGGAAGTTGAACCCGGCGGAACAATCCGACAAAAGCGCAGCTACAACAACAACCAGTTCGATGATCTGGAAGATGCCAAACCGTTCCTTGCAGAATGGCAGCTGGTCGTCCAGCGGCGCATGAGTGCAACAGAAGTTAGCCTGGCTGAAAAGTCCCGGGCGATGCGGGATCAGGAATTCGAAGAGCTGAGAAAGAAGGGCAGCGTCATTCGTACCGGATCTCATGCCGGGCAGCTGCTAGTTGATGAACTGATGCGAGACTTGATGGAGGTGGAACAGAGTGCGGGATAAAAAAGAGATTCTTTTAACGCCGGCAAAAACTGGGGTGGGCTTATCCGAAACAGAGAGACTGGAAGTTGGGCGTTTGATGCTCAAAGCTGGTTATCGGGTAACGCTCGTGAAGCGCCGGCCGCCCGGAAAAACGGCTGGCCCGCAGGAGCACTATATTGTCTTGGACAGATTGGAAGGAGAGCTATAATGCCGGATACACGCTATGGACACAACCCCAGCGGCGCCGCTGATCCGACCCGGACCAGGGCGGAAGAAAGTCTGGAACGTGATGAAAGGAGGGTCAGCGATCTGATCCATGTGCTGCGGTATGTGGCGGACGCCGCCGGTTTTGAGATTTATGGCAGGGTGACGCTGCTAGATAAAAAGACTGGGCGGGTGTTTAAGTAATGGTCAACACGGTGGGGCTGGATAAGGTCGATGTTTTATCAGCTCTTGGAAAGGCAGCCCGGTGCGCTTGGGAACCCGTTCGACCCTATAAACAATCCTGGAATCCAATTCCGAATTGCTGGTGCGCGATGATTGATGAAGTCTTCGTAATGGTTGATCTGAGAGCGGATGATGGATTTGACGAATCATCCTATGATCGGGCCTGCGGCCAAGGCGCTGCTCAACGGGCCATCAACCAGCTGAAGATTGAGCATTATCCATATCGAGGTCGAAGAAAATTTCCAACGGACGAGGATTTAGGAAACGAAATGTTTTATATGCCTTGCTGTATTAGGAGGGAAGGACAATGAGAAGTGTTCTGTTTAAGGCGAAGCGGCTGGATAACGGTGAGTGGGTAGAAGGAGTACCGGTTGATGTGACCCCGCTTGTGTGCTTTTCATCCGACAAAGTGAAGCAAGAAGTTGTAATGGTGAAGGCTGGCTTTGCAGATTGGGGAATGCCTAGAGGGCTGGAAGGAGCAAAAGTTGACCCTGCTACTGTATGCGAATTCACCGGACTGACCGACAGCGAAGGCAAAAAAGTCTTTGAGGGAGACATTCTCGAGTTCGAGGAACAGAACGAAGGGTACAAATGGATTGCCCGAGTTGAGTTCGGAAACCCGAACGGCACTTACACGTGGGGCTGGCAGCTTGTGTGGATGGATGGCGAAAAGCCCAACCCTGGCATTTTGCTGTGGTTCGACATGGAGGAAGGCGGAGCGTTTAACAAAGTGATCGGAAATATCCACGATAAGGAGGAATAACTATGATCGATTATAAACAGCTGGCGATTGACTGTGAAGAATATGCAGTAGCCTGCTACAGAAGCAAATTATGGGCTTTGTCACATCACGAACGGACCTGTCGGGATGCGATTTTGGAGTTGCAGAAGTGGGCAGACAACTTGGAATATTGCTTGGGTTATGAGCAGATCCGTGCGGCAAAGGCAGAAGCTGAGGCCAACAATCTGCGCAAGGCGCACTGCTACATATTGGTAGATGGAGAAGAACTGACGATTTCCCAGCTGTATGATCGGTTGGTTGAGACAAAAGCCCGCTGCGGCCGTCTGGAGGAAGCCCGAGAGAACGCCAACGAGGCAGCATCCAAATGGGAAGGACAATGCAAAATCCTGGAGCAGCGCATGGATGCAATCATAAAGCTGCTGCCCAAGGTTGACATAGGGTGTGAGCTGTGCTCCAACGCATGCGATACCAACGACCGTGACTGCGTTGAATGCAGAGTGGACTGCAAATGCCGGTATTGCAATAGCCCAGATGGACATAGCAACTGGCAGTTTGTTGGATGGGATAAGGTTTTGCAGGAGGATGACCATGAAAAATCGAACAACTGTGCGGCATGGGATGCTGCCGGACCTCAAATCCTACCTGATCCAAAGCGGCTGGACATTGGAACCGCCGGTAGGAGCTTATGAAGTCCTCCGAGCCCGTCGTCCGGGATATCCTCGACCGCTTCTCGTTCACGATCGGGCATCTGGGGGCTGTGGCTACAGCATCGACGAGCGGGACATAAAGGTCTATGCCGGATGGATAAGGAACCGTAAAAAACGTGGCCTCCCGGCTTACGCCACCGCCGAGGAATGGCATGAGTATTGGGTAGAAAGGGGAATTCAAGCAGATGATTAAGACGTTCGTTTGTGATCGCTGCGGTGCTGAAACAGAAAAAGACTATACAACCAGCATTTGGTGCGGCTGGATAGCAGGAACAGAAAAAATACCTCCCCGCTATGATCTCTGCCGGAATTGTGCATATGAGTTCAGAGCATTTCTGGGAGGAAAGATGCAGCCGGACTACCGCAAAGAGCTCGAAGAAATGCAAAGAGTGGTATGGCAGCGGTTGCAGGACCAAGATGGAGGACACGATGAAAGCTAAAAAGATGATCGTCGTGGCCGCGCTGTTTCTTGCCCTGTGCGGGTGTGGCACATCAGCGGCGGCCAGTGAGCAAGACTCGTGGGATAATGATTTTCAAATGGAACGGATAGCTGATGAAGGGAGCTTTGAAGTCTACCAAGATCAGAAAACCGGGGTACAATACATCGTATTTTGGCACAGTTACGGATTTGGCATCACGCCCCGCTACAATGCCGACGGCTCGCTTTACTGCGGAAAGGAGAGCCACAATGGATATTAAAAATGCAATCATAGCTGCGGCTGTTGTGATTGTTTTTTGCGCCGCCACCTGTATTGCGGTCTGGGGTCCGATTTTCCTGGTAATTTATACGGTGCTGGGACTGTGAGGGATGGATGACCATGAGCAACTGGATTGCGTTTCCAGACATCAACAAGCGAGCGTTGGAAATCGTTAAATACAACCTCGAAAACCCAGATATCGCCGTTGAAGAAAAAACGAAAGCCATACAGCGCGTTGCAGAAATGCGGACACACGATAATCTGACCAAGGCTGACCTAATCTTCGCGCTGCGCTGGCTTTTCCGGCATTACGACTTTCTGGAGGATTGACCATGCGAAAGATAGCAGAAATTAAGAGCGACAAACGTCTCCGAATTGTAGAATCCGGGTTTGATGGTATGGCCTGCTACCTCAACGACAAACGACACAAGCCGCGGGAGATGGCAATCATCGTATCGTGGGCCGGAGGATGGGAACACGTCAGCGTAAGCCTGCGCAACCGCTGCCCTACATGGGACGAGATGTGCTTGGTCAAAGATATTTTCTGGCGGGATGACGAATGCGTCGTGCAGTTCCATCCGCCCAAAAGCGAGTATGTCAACCTCCACCCGTACTGCCTGCACCTGTGGAAGCAGATCGGCGAAGCTGTTGAATTGCCGCCGAAGTCGTTTGTTTAGGAGGTGACCATCGTTGCGGCTCTGCAAATCATGCGCAGAAAAAACGTACTGCACCAAGATGTGCGACAGCTGGAAAATCTGGTTTGCAGTACAGTGGCGCAAAATGCGCGAAGATGCGGTTCGCATCATCAAGCGGCGTGACGCCAGAAAGGAAAAAGAAAATGAGCAAGTTTAAGGATGATCTGAAGCTCCTGGGTGAGCTGCAGGGCCTCATTGATGAGGCCAAAAAGACGGCCAATCCTCCTGACTACGCCAAGGATGT
>ERZ1090878.674-NODE-677-length-17808-cov-21.130400_pt1 | contig 17808 bp, 13 predicted proteins | sample MGYA00478473_ERZ1090878 | MGnify/ENA primary metagenome ERZ1090878 (study PRJEB33644, sample SAMEA5815720) | chicken gut metagenome | biome: Chicken; feature: Gastrointestinal Tract; material: Caecum | place: Ireland | collected 2019-01-01 | study: A study of the... | reverse complement strand
CATGCAAGGCGCTATTTCTCAGACGCTTTAAAAGCCCTTCCGAAAGCAGCACAAAAAACTGCAAAAGATACCGTTGCGTATGAAGCTGTGAAGCGGATCGGGGCCATCTATCATCTGGACAATCAGTTGGCTGCTTTGGAACCGGATGACCGAAAGAAACAGCGGCAGATCACAGTCAAACCTCTGGTGGAGGCTTTCTTTGCGTGGGTAAAAGAGATTCAATCTTCCAATCGTCTTCCCAAAGGGAAAACACTGGAAGGGATCAACTACTGTATCAATCAGGAAGAGGCACTGAAAGTGTTCCTGAATGATGGGGAAGTTCCACTTGACAACAACGTAACAGAAGGAGCGCTCCGCAGCTTCTGCCTGCATAAACATGCGTGGAAACTGATCGACAGTATCGATGGTGCGAAATCCAGCGCGATCATCTACAGCATAACGGAAACAGCAAAGGCGAATAACCTGAATCCGTTCCGTTATCTGGACCATGTACTGACAGTTCTGAAAGACCATCAGGATGATACGGATTACAGCTTTATTGAGAAACTGCTTCCATGGTCAGATCAGTTGCCGGAAATCTGCCGGAGCAAGTCAAAAACAACCAATCTGTAAACACGGCCGCCGGAAACGGCGGTCAAAAAATGAGCCAGTACTCATGGTTTACCGTGTACTATGTTTCCTGTATGGAATAGCGCATATGAAATATCAGAATGAGCGGATCACATATGAACCGGATCTGGAGTCTAAGCTGAAGAAGAGTAGCGACTGTTATCTTTGCGGAGAAAATTCTAAGAGCCTTGTGGGATATTATCGAAAGTACGGGGAGCTTCTTGTAGTGTATCTCCCAACCTGGGATATATGGCCGGTACATATTTTGGATGAGGATATTGATGCCGCCGGAACAAGCACTTTGATGGGAACAAGCCGGGACGGGATATACCGTTATAGTACGGAGATAATGAAAAGCCGTGGGATTTCTGAAATTTCGATACAAATAGCAGAGGAAAAAAGCAATACATGGAATGTAGAAATATTGGAAACCATGCTCTGTTCTCAATGTTTATCGAAAGTGACTGATACTTTAAAAATCACTTCAGAAAGAAAAGACTGCTTCCCTGAACCATTTTGTCTGGTGAATGCGTCAGATTTAGAAGTATATTCTTTGCAAAAAAAAGATAGAGAGAAAGTAATTGATGATTACTATGTATCTATAAATTTTGATACGGACGAAAAGAGTGTGTTGGCTGTTTATGCACCTGATAATCGAATAGCTCCTTAATGAGTATCCAGTGACCGTAAAGAGAATTACTGAGGATATGATAAGAAAGAACGCACTTGTGAATACGTGTAACATAAAATGCCTAATAATTCTATTTTTGTGAAAGTTTAATATAAATCCGTTATGTACTGCCGGTAGTACCTTTTTGGTGGAATTTTGTACTATTATCACAAAGAATAGTACTGAATGTCGTACATTCGGCAGGAGGATTTATGCAAAAGATAAAACAAGATGAAACTTTCGGTTTAGGAGAAAACCTGAAAAGGCTAAGGAAAAGAAAGAATTATACGCAAGAACAGGTATCTGCGAAACTGGAATTATATGGGATTGACATATCACGGGTCACTTACAATAAGATGGAGAAAAATTATTACTCGATCCGGGTAAAAGAATTATTGGCATTAAAAGAAATATTTAATTGCGAATTTGCGGATTTTTTCGAGGATCTTACACTGGATCATGACAGCAAAGAAAAATAAGACCTCCGTATGGACTTGGAATGAAAAGTGATACGGAGGTCTTTTTGAATGAGCAGGGTAGACGAAACTAACCATGAGGAGAACATTCGATGTTTAAAATTGCCATATGTGATGATGAAAGATATTTTAGGGAAATGCTGAAAAAAGAAATTATGAGTTTATATATGGGACAGGATGTGCTTTGCTTTTATGAATATGAATCAGGCGATCAATTGCTAAATAGTGATATGGAGGAAGTGGACTTGCTTTTCCTGGATATTCAAATGCCAGGTATTGATGGAAATGCTGCTTCTCATGAATTCCGAAAGGTAAATCAGAAAGCCATTTTAATATTCTGTACCAACTACCATGTTCCTACAGTTGAAAATATCAAAGCACAGCCGTTTCGCTATATCGTGAAGGACCTGCAGAATAAGATGCTGAAAGAGGAACTCCCTGATATTTTAGATAAATTGATAAAAGATCATCAGGATGAGAAATTAACAGTTACTATCGATGGAAATGTATTTAGAATACCAATGACGGAAATCATCTATCTGATCGTAGATGATAGAAAAACCAAAATCGTATACGATCATCAAAGACAAGTCCGTTATATATGGTGCAGGGAAAAACTAAAGGAGCTTTATCCTTTGTTGGACCATACTGAATTTGAGTATGCCCACAATAGTTACATCGTACATTTATCGCAGATCATGCGCATAGAAAAGAAGGTTTTGACGATGAGTAATAATGAAATTTTAGGGATTTCCCGGTCAAAGGCAAAACAATTTGATGCTGCATTTTCAAGATATTTGAGTAGGGAATACAGGAGAAAGTAGAATGCTTACGATATTTACAAAGGCTATAGTCTGCTGCTTTGAATTATATATGCTGTATGATTTAGGGAAGAATCTTCTATCTTTAGGAATGAAGAGCAAAAAAGCCATTCTTTGCGCAGACTTATTGATTCTGGCAGCCTATATCTCTTTAAATTATCTAAACCAATCATACCTGAATTTACTTATAGTTCCGATACTTTATATTTTGTTCTCAATCACGAACTTTAACGGTACAGTTTTTAAAAAGACCTGTATTGGTATTACATATTATATGATGTCTATGGTACCGGAATTTATTTTTGCCCTATTGATAAATATGGATGCACAGACGTCATTTGATACGGCTGTGCAAAGCCAATGGAAACAGATGGTTATGCTGATCTTTATGAAAACAATTACCTTTGTTCTAGTAAAGTGTATTTGTCAGGTTCATAAAAAGAATCTGTATGATAGGAGCAGGGACCGTAATTTTATAGCCCTGTTGGTGCTTCCATTCGCAACGATGATACTTTTAGTTGGTGTATATTATATTGATACAGAGATATCTGGTTTCGAGAGAGTCGTTTTGATATGTGGGTGCGGATTATTGCTCTTTTCTAATATCTTTGTTTTTTACCTTTTTGAGAAAATGTTATTAAATGAGAACAAAGCACAAAAACTGGAGCGGCTTTATGTAAAAAGCCAGGTAGAACAAAAATATATACAACAGATTGAGGATATCAACCGGTCCCATAGAACATTGCTGCACGATATGAACCGCTTTATCCGGACAGCAGCTGAACTTACCGCTGCGGGGAGTACGAGAGAGGCCCTATCCTTATATCAGGATATTGGCCAGAAGATACAGATATCAAAACCGACTGTATATACGAAACACAAGGTGTTAAATACAATTTTATCGGAAAGAAAGAAGAAAGCAATGATGAATCATATATCATTTGATATTGAAATTGATCCGGAGACGGATTTTTCATTTATAGATGATATTGATCTGATATCTATAGTAGGAAACCTTCTGGATAATGCCTATGAAGCTGCTGAAAAAGATAAAAACAGAGGATATATAAGGTTTTATGCCTATACCAAAAACCAAAATCATTTTTTGGTTCTTAAAATCTTGAATAGTTTCAAAGAAAGTCCAATATTAACAAAAAACGGGTATAAAACAAGCAAAGGTGACAGCCAGAACCATGGGATCGGTATTCATACAGTGGAACAGATCGTTAGGAACCATGATGGGAAGATGCAGATTGTGGTTGAAAATAAGGAATTTAGAGTGACACTCTTCTTCCCGATATTCTAAGAGTCATCCAATCGATGACTTTTTATTTTGCTATTTTTGCAGAGTTAGCTGTTGATTTTGTATCGTCTATTGGAAAATATTAGAATTTGATGTATAAGAGTATCAGAACTATATGAAAAGGAGAATTGTTCAATGTTAAAGAGAATCAAAGAGGAAATCAAAGAAAAAAATGTTAAAGGATTAAATAAGGTTGCAAGGTACGCGGCTATAAGCTCTGTCAATACCGCCTGCTCATGGATTTTTGACCAGCCCAAGGTTCCTGAAGAACTGAAGAAATTTAGGAAGTTCTAACAAATGGAAAAAGCTGTTAAGAGGTTTGTATCTTTCCAGATTAAAAAAGGCATTTTAGAGGAAACACAACAGGAGTTATATGAATATGCATATCGGATCCTGCTGGGCCGGACCATTGCTGTAGCAGTTCTTTTAGTGATAGGAATAGGGTTTCATACTTTAATCGAATTGATTCTGTTTAGTATTCTATTTGCTGCCTTAAGACAGTATGCCGGGGGATTCCATTTCTCTACTATGGATCGATGTATCGGTTTTTCTTCATTGATCATTTTGATGCTTGGTGTCATTCTAAAAAATGATTTCAGTTGCATGGATCTATTGGTGTTATCCGTACCGGAGATACTTTCATTTTTAATTATTTGGTTAATGAGCCCGGTTGACTGCAAAAATAAACGCTTAGATGACCTGGAGAAGATTATATACCGGAAGAGAGGGCGGATTGTTTTATTAACAGAAATTGGTTTGCTGGCTCTTTCCCTTTTCCTTGGGTTTGAAAAAACAAGTATATGCGTTATGTTCAGCCATATAGTTGTGGCAATTAGTTTAAGCATGGAATTTTTAAATTCCTATTTTTTTGAAAGAAGGGTTAGTAAAAACTAATTATAGGTAGTTACGGCTTATGAAGGATAAACATATAAATTTGCTTTTTAGTATGATTCAGGATGAAGAAAAGACTTTAAAAAAACAGGGATTTGATATTGATAAAAAAGAAATCGATGAAATGCTCGATGCAATTCGTAAAGTTATATTTGCAGACTACTTTTCCTGCCGCTCAAAAAGAGAATTTGTGGAGAGGACGGATCACATGCTTCAGCAGCTTCAAAGAATTTTTAAGGATATAGATTGGACTCTGGACTTTGAATGTCTGTCGCAAGAATTTCTCAAAAATTTACCAGATATTCGAAGCCTATGTCTATCCGACCTTAAAGCAGCATTTCAAGGAGATCCCGCCGCCAGGGATGAAACAGAGATTATGATGTGCTATCCGGGTTTCTATGCTGTATTTATACATAGGATTGCACATCTGCTCTATAAAATGAAAATTCCTTATCTTCCCAGAGCAGTGAGTGAACATGCTCATTCGATAACGGGAATTGATATCCATCCTGGGGCTGCGCTGGGAAAAAGTTTCTTTATTGACCATGGCACAGGAGTTGTGATTGGGGAGACAACCGAAATAGGAAATAATGTAAAACTATATCAAGGGGTCACACTAGGAGCTTTGTCTACTGCTGGCGGGCAAAAAATGAAAGGCTCAAAAAGGCATCCCACAATTATGGACAATGTTACGATCTATGCAGGCGCCTCCATTTTAGGCGGAAATACAATCATTGGGGAGAATACAGTGATTGGCGCCAATGCTTTTATTACTTTCTCTGTCCCGCCTAATAGTAAAGTGAGCATGAATCGTACATAGCGTGATATTTTTGAAATAACGAGTAAGGAGCATAGTTATGAAACGTGCAGGAGAATTGATAAAAGGAATCGACGTATGTACTGAGGAACAATGGATTCTTTTTTGCTTTCCCTTTGCTGGCGGAGGTGCTTCGGCATTTTACTCATGGAAAAAGTTTCTGCCGGAATACACTCCAATCTGTCCTATTCAATTACCTGGGAGAGAAGAAAGGATAACTGAAAAGCCATATACAGACATGAGAATTTTAGTCACAGACCTTAAAAAGGAAATCCTAGATAGAAATCCTCAAAGAATAGTTTTGTTCGGTCACAGTATGGGAGCGAAAATTGCATATGAAGTGGCGAAAGAATTAGAAAAAGAAAATGTTATTCCAAAGCTTCTTATCGTATCCGGAAGCCGGCCGCCGCATATGAAAGAACCAAATCCGATTTATCATCTGAGTGACAGAGATTTTAAAGCAGGGATTGGTAGATTTGAAGGGACTCCAAAAGAAATCATGGAGAATGAAGAATTATTGGATTTTTTTCTACCTATGCTGAGAGCTGACTTTACAATGGACGAAACATATCAGACAAAAGAATTGAAAAAACTGGAATGTCCGTTAATAGCACTTGGTGGGTTACGAGATCATGAGGCGGATGAAGAAATGATAAGAGGCTGGAGTGCTTTTACGAAGGGCAACTTTGAATCCAGAATGTTTTCCGGAGGCCACTTTTTTATACGAGAAAGTGAAGAAGATGTTCTCAGGTATATCAAAGATAAAATTGAGGAATATCATAATGGCACAGATTAGAGTCTTTTACGAGTCTGATAGAAACCAGCCATTTTCTTTACACCCGGAAGAGGTACATCTTTGGCTGATCCGTTGGCGTAAAATAGAAAACTGGATTGTGAACCATTGGAGTCTTTTAGAAAAGCCGGAAGATAGGTATGTTGAAAAGTTTAAATTTCAAGAAGATCGGTTTCGAAGTGCTGCAGGGAAAATTATGACCAAGTTATTAGCCTCAAAATATCTGCATATTCCCCTGGAGCGTATTCCTATCAGGAGAGGAAATTATGGGAAACCGGAAATCGTATTAGACAGAAATCCACATTTAACCTTTAGCCTTTCTCATTCTGGCGATTATGTTGTACTGGCTTTTGGCCTGAAAAAATCAATAGGCGTTGATGTGGAGCAGATAAAAGAATTGCCGGAGTATTTAGAGTTAGCAAAACATTTTTTCACGCAAGAGGAATTTAATGAAATAAAAGAAATCCGGCACTTCTACAATTACTGGACTGCAAAAGAAGCATATGTAAAAGCTCTGGGGGTTGGATTACAGAAACCACTAGATTCCTTTTATGTAAAAAAAGATTTTATTATTGAAAAAGGCTGCCGACTTGACGATTGGAAAATATATCAGACTGATCAAATACCGGACTATGCCCTAAGCATAGCAGTACAGGAGGAATAGAGTATGGAAGGTACAAAAAGGTATAAAAAAGATTATAAGCGGTATGAAAATCTTGAAGGCTGGGAGAGGCGGACAATCAGTGATCAGCTTCATACATGGGCTGAAAAATATGGGGAGAAAATTGCGGTTACTGCTGCCGATGGAGAAATCAGTTATAAAGGCTTAGAGCGCAGGGCCTCAGAAATTGCCAGTGCCTTTCTGAATCTGGGGATTCAGAAAGGCGATAAGGTGGTAGTTCAACTCCCGAACCGGCTGTCCTTTGTTGAAGTGTTATTTGGTTTAGAAAAGGCAGGCGCAATACCAATTTTAATGCTTCCGGCACATCGGGAAGCCGAAGTAGAAGGAATTATTAAACTGGCGAATCCAAAAGCATATATCGTAGCAGAACAATATATGGGTTATAACTATCTGTCTTTGGCGACTCAAATGAAAGAAAAATATTCCTGCTTACAATATATTGTAGTTGATGGATCCAATGGCGGGGATCTTATTCTGGATGATCTAAATGGAAATATATGCAGAGAATATCCTACAGTGGACTGCTATCAGCCTGCAGTACTGCTTCTTTCTGGAGGAACTACTGGCATACCAAAACTGATCCCGAGAACGCATACAGATTATATATACAATGCAAGGATGTCGGCAAAGCGTTGCAAGTTAAGTGAAAATGACATATATCTTGCGGCTTTGCCTGTAGCTCATAATTTTCCTCTTTCCTGTCCGGGACTCCTCGGAACCCTTGATGCAGGCGGAAAAATCGTCTTATCACCTACGACAAGCCCTGATGATATTTTATCCCTGATCAGTGAGGAGCAGGTTACGATTACGGCTCTTGTACCTGCTATAGTAGGCATATGCATGGAAATGCTGGAATGAGATGAAGATTATGATATCTCCAGTTTAAGGATCCTGCAGGTAGGAGGCGCAATGCTGGAAGATTCACTGGCGGATAAGATCATCCGGGAATGGCCGTGTAAGTTAATGCAGGTGTTCGGAACTGCTGAAGGTTTGCTGTCTTTTACCAGTCCAGACGATAACGACAGTTTAATTGCCAGATGTCAGGGAACCCCTATTTCTCCAGCTGATGAGGTGAAGATTGTAGATGAAAATGATGTGGAAGTTCCAGAAGGAGTGTATGGAGAACTATTATCCAGAGGACCCTATACAATTGACGGATACTACAAAGCGGAAGAAGCAAATCAGATAAGTTTTACAGAAGATGGCTTTTACCGGACAGGGGATAAGGCTATGTGGACCAAAGAAAAGCGGCTTCGTTTAGGTGGCAGAGTCAAGGAGCAGATTAACCGTGCGGGAGAAAAGATCATGCCATCAGAAATCGAAGGCTATCTTTGCCAGCATCCGGGTATAAAAGAAGCTGCTGTAGTGGGAGTCCCGGATGAAATCCTTGGGAATAGAATATGTGCATTTATTATGCCGGAAGATGATCAAAAAGTTGATTTGCTGATGATCCATCAGTTTTTGAAGAAAATGGGAGTGGCCTCTTATAAAATGCCGGATCAGGTAGAACGTATTGATTTTTGGCCGCTGACCAGTGTGCAGAAAATTGATAAAAAGGCGTTAGTACTAATGGCGCAGGAGAAATAGTGGAGGAAAGCCAAATGGACTATTTACAGGTAAAAGAACAGATAAAGCAGAAACTGCCTAATCCAATAGATTTTAAAGATACAGAGAATCTTCTGGAATTAGGACTTAGCTCTCTGGTCATTATGAGATTAGTGAACCAGTGGAGAAAACAGGGGATTAAAGTATCCTTCGGATCTCTGATGGAGCATCCAACATTTCAGGAGTGGTGGGAACTTATCCAAAATGCAGCAAAGAAAACTACCCCTAAAAAATCAAAAATCAGTAAAGAAAAAATCGATACAGGAGATATGTACCAGGAATTTCCACTTACAGACGTACAGTACGCTTATTGGGTTGGAAGAGACGACGGACAGGCATTAGGAGGAGTTGGCTGTCATGCATATTTGGAATTCGATGGAGAAAGCGTAGATCCAGAGCGTTTGCAGAGTGCGTGGAATATCGTACAGTATCATCATTCTATGCTAAGAGACTGTTTTCCTGGTAATGGATTACAGAAGATTATGAGTAAGCCTTACAGCGAGAAGATCCGAATCAATGATTTCTCTTCACTCTCTGAGGCAGAGGCAGAAAAGGCGGCTTTATCCGTAAGAGACAGGCTTTCTCATAGAAAACTGCAGATAGAAAAAGGCGAAGTTGCAGGAATAGAGCTTACACGATTGCCACAAAGGAAAACCAGGGTTCATATAGATATCGATCTGCTGGTCGCTGACGTTCAAAGCCTTCACATTATACTGCGGGATCTTGCAACTGCTTATCATGGAGGACAACTTCCGGATGAGTCTAAAGCCTGGAATTTTGCTGCTTATCTGCAGGAGCAAGAGGAAGAGGAAAGCGATGAAAGGGAACAGGCGAAAGCATATTGGAAGAAGAGGCTGGACGTTCTGCCGAAAGGACCGGAGCTTCCGATGGCAAAACGACCGGAAGAAATACGGCAGCCAATTTTCAAAAGAAGAATTGTAAGAATCAGAAACGGGGAGTGGGAGAGGCTGCAGGCAAGAGCAAAAGAATATAAGACTACGCCGGCAATGCTCCTTCTTACAGCGTATGCAACTGTGTTAGAGCGGTGGAGCCAAAATAAACGGTTCTTAATTAACATTCCATATTTTAATAGAAATACAGAAAAGCAGGGGCTTGAAGAGGTAGTTGCTGATTTTACGACACTGCTGCTTTTAGAAGTGAACTGTGAGGGTACCCCGACATTTCTTGAACTGTTACATAGAATTGAAAAGCAACTGCATGAAGATATGAAACATACAGCTTATTCCGGAGTGCAGGTTCAAAGAGATCTGTCACGGATATATGGGGAATCAGCGGTAAGTGCGCCTGTTGTCTTCGCTTGTAATCTGGGCGCTCCTCTGATAGATTCTGTATTTAAGAAAAGCTTTGGAGAGTTCTCCTATATGATTTCCCAGACTCCGCAGGTTTGGAATGATTTCCAGAGCTATGAGGACGAGAAAGGTGTGCAGCTTACCTGGGATAGTGTAGATGAACTTTTTCCTGAATCTATGATCCAGGATATGATGGACAGCTTGAAGATTCTTTTGCATGATCTGGGGAAAGAAGACTGGAACCAGAAATTTGATGTGCTGCCAGAAAACCGGAAGAAATTTTTAGAAGAGTCTTGCGTGACAGAAGTACCGGAAAAACCGCAATGCCTGCATACAGCCTTTCTTCAAAGTGCTAAAGAAGATCCGGGGAAGGCTGCTTTGATTGACACAGGGAAAGGATATACGATTACCTACGGGGAGTTAAAGGAAAAAGCACTTGGAATTGCGAAGATGATCTGCGGATATGGAATCACAAAAGAACCTATAGCTATTACTCTTCCACGTGGATATGAGCAAATCACAGCAGCATTAGGAATCCTAATGTCCGGAAACTTATATATACCGGTTAGCCTGAACCAACCAAAAGATCGGAGGAAGCTTATCCATGAGAAAACAGGTGTAAAATATGTAATTACAAATAATGTATGGAAAGATCAGATTGAATGGCCGGATCAGACAGAACTCCTTAATTTTGATGAGATAGATGGAACAGAAAGTGCTAAGCTTCCGGAAGTGTTTCCAGAGGATAGTGCGTACATTATCATGACTTCCGGTTCTACTGGAGTTCCAAAGGGAGTTGAGATTGCACATGGAAGTGCATGGAATACAATCCAGGACATTAATAAAAAATATATGATTTCTTCAAAAGACACTGCACTGGCCGTATCTGCCATGGATTTCGACCTGTCTGTATATGATGTGTTTGGCATTCTAGGTGTCGGCGGATCACTGGTCCTGCTGCCGGATTCAGAACGGAAAAATGCAGATTACTGGATTGAACAGATAAAAAATTATCATGTGTCATTTATTAATTGTGTACCTACTTTACTGAATATGTTGTTGATTCGTGCGGAAGCCCTGCAAGAAAAATTGCCTTTACGGACTGTGCTGCTTTCTGGTGATTGGATTGGGTTAGATCTGCCGGAAAGAGTGGCTGCATTGACAGATTCCTGTGAATTTGTCGCTTTGGGAGGAGCAACGGAAGCAAGTATCTGGTCAAATTATCAGGATGTAAAACTGCCAATACCTGCTGGCTGGAAATCTATCCCATATGGCCGGCCTCTGGAACATCAGTCCTACCGTATTGTAGATGAATATGGCAGAGACTGTCCATATTGGGTTCCCGGGGAACTCTGGATTGGCGGATATGGTGTAGCAAAGGGATATAGAGGCGACCGTAAATTAACAGAGCAGAAATTTATTTTGGATTCTAAGGGCAGATGGTACCGAACCGGTGATTTGGGTAGGTTTTGGCAGGATGGAACGATAGAATTTCTTGGCAGAAGAGATTACCAAGTGAAAATTCGTGGGCATAGGATTGAGCTTGGAGAAATTGAACATGCAATTGGAACATGCAAAGGTGTGGACCAGGCGGTTGTAGATACGTTTTCTGATGGAAATGGAAATAAGTCACTGGTTGCCTATATAGGCGCACCTTTAGAAAAAGATTCTGGAATTGTCTCTTGCATTAAAGGACAAGATATTTTCGGCGAAACTTGGGAGCAAGTTACTGAAGTTTTGAGTAAATGGAATCCGGAAAGTGAGATGGAAGAAGCGTATAAAAGATTTATAACTTACGGAAATCAATGCTGTATTCAGACCATGCTTGCTATATTAGAGGAAATGGAAATTATAACATCCGATAAAAACTCCTGCTCTAAAGACGAGATTTTATCAGATGTATCAATCGACCAGACACAAAAACAAACAATCATCCGCTGGCTGGAAGTTCTGTTAAAAGAGGATTTCCTCAGAGAGGAGAAAGGGAAATTTGTTCGGACAGATAAGCAAATACATTTTTCGGAAAATGTGGCAGAAGTAAACGAATATCTGCAGAAGCTGAAACCATATATCAAAAAGATTGTAACAGGACAAGAAAGCCCGTTGGATGTTTTTTATGAAAAAGATCCAACGCTTGCTCCTGCAAAATTGATAAGCAGGGTTCCCGGACATGAGAAAATCGGAGAAATCCTGGATTACATATTAAAGCAGCTTTGCAGGATCAATACGAAAGAGCCGATTCAGATCCTGGAGATCGGTACCCGAGACAGAAGGATGACAAAGAAGTTAGCCGCTCAGTCAGAGAATACTTCTATAGCATATACTTATGCAGATACTTCAAAATACTTTCTGCAGGAGACGAAAGATGAGCTTTATGAATTTGAGGGAATCGAATATGAAACACTGGATCTAAACAAAAGCCTCGATCAACAGCAGATACAAAAACATAGATACGATATTGTGATATCTGCTAACGCATTACATCGGAACCAAGATGTGACAGATGCATTGGAAAAAATCTCGGATTTCTTAAAACCCAACGGGGTATTTCTTATGACAGAGTTCATAGATACTATCTATTTACAAGAATTTACAGCTTCCTTCCTTGAAAATGGATTTTCTAATATCAAGGATAAAAGAAAAGAGACGGGAATTATCATGCCTGACTATGACTCATGGAGAGAATATCTGGATCAGGTTGGATTAACCGAGCGCTTTGCGGAGATGAGAGGATATGGAAGTGCTATATTTGTCTGCAGACAGAGAGGAAGCCTTCTGGATTATGATGCAGACAAACTTAAAAACTATTTGTCAGACAAACTGCCAGACTATATGATACCCCAGAATTATCATTTTATGAACCAGCTTCCAACTCTCTCAAATGGAAAAATTGATCGTAAGACATTACAAGAAACCTTCAAAGGAGAGCGTGTCGAAGTAAGATTTTCACGTGCTGCTACAGAAACAGAACGTACATTATTGGCTATTTGGGAGAAACTGTTTGGGTACAAAACACTTGGTATTGAAGACAATTATTTCGCCTTAGGTGGAGATTCCCTAGTGGCAACAAGATTGATTTCTGAGATACAGAAAATTTTTAACTGTAAGATTTCCATTGGAGCAATTTTCGAAAATCCAACAATTAAGGCGTTGGCAAAGGTTATTGATCAAACAGAACATGAACTTTCTTCCACTCTGGAAATCCGGCCAGATCTCATAAATAGATATCAGCCATTTCCGCTGACAGATGTTCAGTATGCCTACTGGATTGGAAGAAGCGGCCTATATGAACTGGGAAATGTCGCTACACATTGCTATTTCGAATTGGATACAGAGAAACTGGACATAAAAAAGGCGGAAAGAGCATGGAATATGCTGATTAAACGACATGGAATGATGAGGGTGATTATCCGGCCGGACGGAACGCAGGAAATTTTGGAAAGTGTACCGGACTATCAGATCAAAATTCAAGATGTACATGCGCTGGACAAAGCAGGAAAAGATCAGGTTTTATATGCTAAAAGGGAAGAAATGTCCCACCAGGTTATTGATACAGAGAACTGGCCGTTGTTTGACGTGGAGATCACAGAACTGGGAGAGGACAGGCAAAGAATTCATATCAGCTTTGATAACCTTATTTTTGACGGCTGGAGTATGTTCCACATCTTAAATGAATGGACGGAAATATATAAAACTGGTTGCGCAGGCAAAGAAATCGATCTGTCTTTCCGGGATTATGTACTGGGACTGGAAGAGATAAAGCGTTCGTCTGCCTATGAAGTAGATAAGAAATATTGGGAAGATAGAGCGGACAACTTCTCCCCAGCACCCAATTTTCCTTTGGCAAAGACGGAAAAGCAGATTACTGAACAGCGTTTCTGCAGGCGCAGTGATAGATTATCTCCAGAAGAATGGAAAACTTTAAAAGAACTTGCAGGAGAGATAGGAGTAACACCATCTGTGCTGCTGATCAGCGCTTACGCAGAGACAATACGATTATGGAGTAACAATAAAGATTTTACTCTTAACCTTACCCAGTTCGATAGAAAACAGATCCATCCGGAAGTCAATGCGCTTGTAGGGGATTTTACAACATTAACCTTATTGGAAATCCATGATAATGAAGGCAAAAACTTTGAAATGCGTGCAAGGGCGATCCAGAAGCAGCTTTCGAAGGATATGGAGCATTCTTCTTACAGTGCGGTCGAATTGGAACGTGAGTTGAAAAAAAGACAAGGGAATCCGCAAGGATCGATCATGCCTGTTGTATTCACCAGCGGATTGGGCGTTGAACAGTGGAATGAAGGAAAGTGGCTTGGAAAACTCCATTACAACATTTCTCAGACACCACAAGTTTGGCTGGATCATCAGGTAGTGGAAATGGATGGAGGACTTTGTTTATTCTGGGACTCCGTTGATGAGCTTTTCTATCCGGGAATGCTGGATGAAATGTTCCAGGCATATACAGGGTTACTAAAGAAACTGTCTAAGAGACCGGAAACCGTGAAGAAGCCAACGTTTAGTTTGGTGTCGGCAGAAATTTCAGAGGCACGATATAAAGCAAATGAGACAAGCGTAAAGTTTGAAGACAAAACTTTAGATGCCCTTTTTTGGGAAGCGGCAGAAAAGTGGCCTAACAAAGAGGCATTGGTCTCCACAAACCGGAGGATGACGTATCGGGAGATACAGGAAGAAGCACTATATATTTCAGAACAGCTGCGCCAGTTAGGCGTAAATAAAGGAGAAACTGTGGGCATTTTGATGGAAAAAGGCTGGGAACAGATCGTGGCTGTTTATGGAATCCTTTTTGCAGGTGCGGCTTACCTTCCCATTGACATTCACAATCCCCAGGAACGTATAGAAAAGATTCTATCTGACAGTGATACAAAAATCATTCTTGTACAGAACCATGCTGAGGATGAGCAAAACAAATGGAAGAAAGCATGGAAATGCATTCCTGTTTGCGGAGTGAAATGTGACCATGAAATTCTGAAAGAGAAGAATACGCCTGAGGACCTTGCGTATGTAATTTATACTTCTGGATCCACGGGAATGCCAAAGGGGGTAATGATCACACACCATAGCGCAGCCAACACCATAATGGATATAAATCAACGGTTCCAGATTACAGAAAAGGATACGGCTTTTGGCATCTCGAATCTGCATTTTGACCTCTCTGTTTATGATATCTTTGGAATTTTAGGAGCAGGTGGGAAATTAGTGCTCCCGGATCCTAAAAAGATAAAGGATCCCGCCCACTGGATTGAATTGTTAAATTCAGAAGAAATAACTTTCTGGAATAGTGTTCCGGCATATGTTGAAATGAAAGTGGAATATGAAGAGTATAGAAAGCTGGTCAAAAAGCAGTCCTTACGCCTGATCTTGATGAGTGGTGATTGGATACCTGTTTCTTTACCGGACCGGATTCGCCGTATATTCCCTGAAGTTAAGCTTGAGGCATTAGGGGGTGCAACAGAGGCCAGCATCTGGTCGAACTGCTTTGAGATTCCAGAAAACATCCCTCAAAATTGGAAAAGTATACCTTATGGGAAACCTCTGGCTAATCAGAGATATTATGTTCTGGATCAAAATATGGAAAACTGTCCGGACTGGGTACCGGGAATGCTTTACATTGCTGGAGATGGCGTAGCACTAGGATACTTGAATGATGAAGAAAAAACCAGAGAAAAGTTTGTATTCTGGGAAAAGACTGGTGAACGCTTATACTGTACCGGAGATATGGGACGATATTGGTGTGATGGGAATATTGAGTTCCTTGGAAGAACAGACCATCAGGTGAAGATCAATGGATATAGAGTAGAACTGGGAGAAATTGAAGCTGCATTGAATAGTGTTAGGGGTGTTAAAACTTCAATTGTAATAAAAGAAGTGATAGATAATGTTGACACATTAATAGCTTTTTATATAAAAGATGAAACTACTCAGCTTACAAATACAGAAATTAGTAATTATTTATTACAGTGTTTACCTAGGTATATGATACCTTCTGTAATTTCAGAAATGTTAGAAATCCCATTAGGAGAAAATGGAAAGATAAATCGAAAAGCCTTAGTGGCGCAAATACCTATTTACAAAAAGGGAAGTAGTGCCAATACAGAACAAATAACGCATGAAGAAGAAAAAGTACTGAGCATATGGAAAGATGTATTAAATCAAGAAGTTGGCTTGGATAGCGATTTCTTTGAAATGGGTGGTAACTCTTTGCAAGCAATTAAACTAATTAATAAGTTATCAGAGGAATTAATTAGGGAAGTATCACTAGGTGATTTATTTGAAAACCCTTCAGCAAGGAAAATGACAAGATGGTTAGGAGGATATAATGAATAGCAAATTAAAGGTTGTAGTTTGTGGCAGTACTTTCGGGCAACTTTATTTAAAAGCTTTAAGAGAAAGAAAAGAGAACTTTGACATAGTAGGATTGCTTGGAGCTGGAAGCGATAGAAGCAAAAGATGTGCAACAGAATATGGTATTCCATTATATACGAATATAGAAGAAATACCTAGTGACGTAGATTTAGCATGTATAGCAGTTAAGACATCAGTGTTTGGAGGAAAAGGTACAGAAATTGCGTTGGAATTTCTAGAAAAAGGAATTCATGTGATTCAGGAACATCCCTCTCATCCAAAAGACATGGAACAATGTTATAGAGCTGCACGTCAGAAAAATTTAATATATCATATTGGAAATTTATATCCCTATTTAGAAGATGTACAGAGATTTATCAAATGTGCAAAGTATCTTAATAAGCAGGATAATTTACTATATATTGATGCAATATTTTCAGGACAGGTTTCATATCCGCTAATAAAGATACTACAATTGTCAATGTCCAATATTCAAAAATTAGAAATAAAAGAATATGGAGTGTCGGAAGGACCTTTTCAATGCCTTCAAGGTAAATTAGGCGGCGTGCCTATTTGTATGCAAATAAATAATGAAGTGGTACCAGAAGATCCTAACAATTATATGCATTTATTGCATAGAATTACTTTTTTCTATAGCGGTGGACATCTTACTTTAGAAGATACATTTGGTCCATTAATTTGGCATCCGAGGATGTATATACCGATTAATACATCACTTAATGGATCCTTAAATGTAATATTTCCCGAGAATGTTTATCAAAATACAGGATATATACTTTCTGAAGCAAATAAGAATAAAACATTTGAGCAGATACTTACTGCTGTATGGCCAATGGCTATACAGCAGGATTTGATGAAAGTTTATAAGCAAATTGTAGAGGAAAAGATTGAAATAAGCATAGGACAGAAAGAACTACTATGTGCTCGTCAGTGGAATCAAATGACAAAGGAATTTGGCTATTCGCAAGTAGTATCAAAACAAAAAATAGAACTGATCACTGGCAAGGAGTTGGGGCAAGTTTGCGAAAGGGAATAAGATGAAAAAAGTTTTTGATTCGGATATTTTAAAATTCTTAAACGATTTATGGGAAAAGGGAATCTATGTTTGGGAAGAAAATGGAATATTAAAATATAAATGTAAAAAAGAATTAATTTCTAAAGAACTAGTGGAAGAATTGAGAGCCAATAAGTTAGAAATTATAGATTTTTTTAAAAGGACTGAAAAAAACAAATTTCCTTTATCTCCGCTCCAATCGGCATACTTGATTGGAGAGGAGACAGACTGTGAGCTTGGAAATACGAATGCGCATTATTATATTGAATACGAATCATCATATATCGAAATAAAGCGATTAGAAATGGCCATTAATACTTTAATTGATAAACATGATGCATTACGAATGGTGGTATCAAAGGATAAGAGCAATATGATACTGGACAAACT
>ERZ1090878.673-NODE-676-length-17837-cov-9.768474_pt1 | contig 17837 bp, 15 predicted proteins | sample MGYA00478473_ERZ1090878 | MGnify/ENA primary metagenome ERZ1090878 (study PRJEB33644, sample SAMEA5815720) | chicken gut metagenome | biome: Chicken; feature: Gastrointestinal Tract; material: Caecum | place: Ireland | collected 2019-01-01 | study: A study of the... | reverse complement strand
GTTTTATTTGTATAAATAATAAAAATGATATTTCGATCATAGTTTTGTTATTTTATGATGGGATACCCTGCTTCGGACGAACTGCGTTTTTTTAAAGAACAGAATTGCGATGCAATACCTCTGAGCAAGACACCGAATAGCGGCTTTGCTTTGTTGATTTTTCTAATAAAGTTTGACAACTTAGCAAAATAAGGGTATAGTATGAATCAAGGGCAATGGTGCTTCAGCTTGAGGCTGAAGCACCTGATTTTTATTTTTTTGATGTGATAAAAAGTGAAAGCAATAGCGATCATGTTAAAAGAGGGAATATGAGTGAAAAAAGCTATGAAAAAGGATATTTTAATTACCGGCTTTGCCATGTTTGCTATCTTTTTCGGATCAGGAAACCTGATTTTTCCGCCACAGGTCGGATTGCTTTCGGGACAATATGTATTTTGGGCGATCGGAGGATTGGCGCTATCCGGAATCCTCTTTCCGATGCTGGCAGTGGCCTCGGTGGGAAATGTGGGCTATGGCCTGAAGGATATGATGAATCATGTCACCAGCTGGTGGCATTATCTGTATATGGGGCTCGGTCTTCTGGTGGTGGTCTTCGGAACCATTCCCCGCTGCGGCGGCGTCGCCTTTGAGACAGGAATGCAGGGGATTTTCGGGACGATGCCTGTATATGCCAGAGTGCTGTTTTTGCTGGTGTTCTTCGGCGTTTCCTATTATTTTGCCATGAATAAGTCGAATGTCATCGACCGCATTGGGAAGTACCTGACGCCGATTCTGCTGATTACCCTGCTGGTGGTGATTTTTCTGGCGATCTTCCACCCCCTCGGCGCCATTCAGGGCGGCACCAAATCCAGCGGTGGTCAGGCTTTTGTCGATGCATTCCTGACTGGATACAATACCGGCGATGTGGGAACAGGCATCATCTGTGCCGGCATTTTTATCACTGCGTTCCAGCAGAAAGGCTATACCAAAAAAGAAGAACATAAGAAAATGATGCTGGGGATCATTGTGATCGGCTTTCTGCTGCTTTTCATCGTATATGGCGGCCTGGCCTACCTGGGCGCGCAGGGAGCGGGGCAGTATCCGACAGATGTAGACACGACTTATCTTCTCACCGATTTGGTGAAAAGGCTGGCAGGTTCAGGAGGCAGCATGGTGTTGTCCCTGATCGTGATTTTCGCCTGCCTGACTACAGCGGTGGGCATGATTGCCACAACCGGGGAATGGGTAGAGGAATGGTCCAAAGGAAAAGTGCCTTATAAAATCGCTTCGCTGATCATTACGGTCGCCATCTTCCTGGTGTCTTCCACGGGCGTCAGCAATGTGCTGACGATCTCCGGCCCGATTTTTACGATTGTGTTCCCGATGTCCGTTGTCATGATGGTATTGGGCCTATGCAAGAAAATCGTGCCAAATGACGGGGCGTGGAAGGGGGCCGTGATCGTCGCGGCGGTCATGTCCCTGTTTGATGCATTGAATGTGGCGAAGTCTTCCGGACTGATAACCGCAGATATTTCTGGCATTATGAACTTGATCAACAAGATCCCCCTGGCCCAGCAGGGCTTTGCCTGGGTGGTGCCTACGATCATCGGCTTTTTTGTAGGCGCATTGATTTATAAAGTGACAGGCCGGAAAAGCCTTCCCTATGCCATATAGGGAAACAGAAAACGCGATCGATTAAACTATGGAGGTGTCATACAGAATGGACAGCTGTATTTATGAAAATGGGAAAATCTTCACGTCAGACGTGGAAAATCCCTATGGGGAAGCCATGCTGGTGGAGGATGGCGTAATCCGCTGGGTGGGGAAAAAAGAAGAGATCCCCGCCGGAAACTATAAACGGGTGGATTTGAAAGGGCGCCGGGTGCTCCCCGGCTTTGTGGATGCCCACATGCATCCGGTCATGCTGGCAGATTACAGCAAGCAGATTTCAGCCTTGCCGCCGAAGGTCCATTCGATTGAGGAATTGATTGAAGAAATCCGCAAATGCAGAGAGCGCCAGGGCCCAGGAAAATGGTGCCAGGGATGGGGCTATGACGAGGGCAAGTTCGCGGAGCGCCGCTCCATCAACCGCTATGATTTGGACAAAGGCTGCAGCGATTCCCCCGTGTCCATTATCCGTACCTGCGGGCACATCCGCTGCGTCAACAGCAAGGCGCTGGAGATCGCTGGGATTGACCGGAACACCCCGGACCCGGAGGGCGGCGAAATCGAGCGGGATGAAAATGGTGAGCCGACAGGCGTGCTCAAGGAAAACGCCCGAAATCTGGTCACCCCCTTCCTTCCGGTACAGCAGCGGGAAGATACAGTGCAAAATCTTGTGGAACTGGGGAAACTTCTGACTTCGCAGGGCATTGTGGCCGTGACGGATATGGGAAACCTGGATGACGGGGATAATTACCCGCTTTATCAGGATGCGGCGAAAAAGGGGTTCCAGCAGGAAGTCGGGGTCTACTATATGTGGGACTTCTATATGAACAGGAAAGATTTTACCATTCCCCGGGAGCGTCTCGATAAAAATCAGCAGATTTTTGCTGCTGGACTGAAGCTGATTGGGGACGGAAGCGTGTCCGGAAGGACCGCATGGATGGCAGAGCCGTATCTGGACACAGACTCCTGTGGAATTTCCGTATGCACCGATGAACAGATAGAGACAGCCATTGCTTTCTGTAAGAAATATGGCTGCCAGCTTTCCATGCACGCCATGGGAACCAGGGCAATTTCCCGCGTTGTGGACCGGGCGGCCAAGGAAGAAAAGTGGAATCAGGGGGAGGAACCCTATGTGCGGGTAGAGCACATTACGCTTCCTTCAGAGGACAGTATCCAAAAGGCTGCGGAAAAGGGAATCGGCTTTGTCACGCAGCCCATTTTCCTTTATGCAGAGATCGAAAGCTATCTGAAAAACCTGGGCGTCGCCCGCATGAAAACCTGCTATCCGGTCAAAAAGATGTTGGACAGCGGCGTGCGTCTGTGCTTTTCTACAGACGCGCCTGCCACTTCCTGGGCGGTGCCGTCCGATCCCTTCCCGAACATCAAAGGCGCTGTGACCCGCCGGGCCTATGACGGCACGGACTGCGGCATTGATCAGGCGGTGGATGTGGAGACGGCCATCAGCCTTTATACACGGGAAGCGGCAAAGATGGTCGGCTTTGAAAGACTGGGACAGCTCCGGGAAGGCTATAAGGCGGATTTCATTGTCCTGGATAAAGATATCCTGGCGATTCCGCCAGAAGAGATTGATACCGTACAGGTTGACGAGACCTATATTGACGGTGCCTGCGCATACCGCAGAGGTTCAGACGCGCAGCAATGAATAAGGAAGGAGAGCAAGTATGTTTACATTACCAAAATATCATGAGCCGGATTTCAATTCGGAGCAGCTCAAGAATGCACCGGATGCAAAGTGGGAGGAGGTCACAGTAGAAGGCGTCGCGCCGGAGAATTATCACAGCACCTCGATGTATCCGGAATATTTTAAAATCAATGGAGAATGGCTGCTGCCGGAGCGGTCCCGGATGGATTCCAGTGTGGTGTATTGTGAGGATGGCACGCTAAAGGTGGTGGAAAACCGGAATCTGAAGGTCGGCGACCGGGTGATTCTGGGCAGAACCGAGAATGGTGAAGACGGCATTTACCTGCACACCACGGGATTTGAAGAGCCGGGAAGTAGTGAACACGACCAGTTTGTTTTCCGCCAAGGCAGGAGCCGCGAAACTTCCTATGCCAGAGACTATGACCGGCTGTTTGAGCTGCTGAATTACGAGCGGGACCACGGAAATATCCTGTGGGTGATGGGCCCGGCTTTTGCCTTTGATGCAGATGCCAGAAGAGCCATGAGCGCCATGATTGATCATGGTTATGTGGACGGGCTGATGGCGGGAAATGCCCTTGCCACCCATGACCTGGAAGGCGCCCGGTTCCATACAGCCCTGGGACAGGACATTTATACCCAGAAAGCGCATGCCAACGGGCATTATAACCATCTTGATGTGATCAACGAGGTGAGAAGAAGCGGGTCCATTCCGAACTTCATCGAGGATTATCACATCGACAATGGCATTATGTACAGTTGTGTCAAGAACCATATTCCCTTTGTGCTTACGAGTTCCATTCGAGATGACGGTCCACTTCCGGAAGTTATTGGGAATGCCTATGAAGGGCAGAGCGCGATGCGGAAGATGGTGGAAAAAGCGACTACGGTCATTTGCCTGGCCACGATGCTGCACACCATTGCAACAGGGAACATGACGCCTTCTTATACGGTTACAAAAACCGTGCGCCCTGTATTTCTGTACACAGTGGATGCTGATGAATTTGTGGTGAACAAACTCCTGGACAGAGGAAGCCTTTCCGCGACCACCATCGTCACGAATGTGCAGGACTTTATCATGCTTACGGTAAAAGGCCTGGGGCTTCTATAATATTTCTATCAGAACAGAAACCGCCCATGAAGCAAGGTGCATTTGCTTCATGGGCGGTTTTTATGGATATATCGCAAATCATTTCAGCGGAATTGGTGATAGAATCGGACCGTGCCGATGGACACAAGGCAACGATCCAATCGTTTTTAGCGCCAAGCATTGCAAAAATACTTGACCACTGAAAAATCATTTTCCCTTGTTCAGGCTTGATTCATGTCAGACAAAATCCCGCCGCCGAGAACGCGGTCGCCATCGTAAAAGACAGCCGCTTGGCCGGGCGCCGGGGCGCGCTGTGGGGCGTCGAACTGCACGTGGAGCCGTCCATCCGGCTGCGGAGTCAGCAGCGCCGGCGCAGGCTTGGCCTGATAACGCACCTTCACCTGTGCGCGCAAAGGCGCGTTGGGCGCGGGGATGGATACCCAGTTGGGGGCATCCACCCACACCTCGGCGCGGTACTGGCTGCCTGCGGGACCCAGCACTACGCGGTTGTGGACCGCATCCAGCGCAGTCACATACATCGGCTCGCCAAACGCGATCCCCAGGCCCTTGCGCTGCCCGACGGTGTAGTGCGTCAGGCCTCGATGGCGGCCCAGCACATGGCCTGCCGCGTCGACAAAATCGCCCGGCGCGCTGTCGTGGCCGTTTTGCTTGCACAAAAAGCCCGCATAGTCGTTGTCCGGGACAAAGCAGATGTCCTGGCTGTCCGGCTTGTGCGCCACGGGCAGGCCCGCTTCTTCGGCGAGCCGGCGGACTTCTGGCTTTGGCAGGCTGGCCAGCGGCAGCAGCGTGTGGGCCAGCTGCTCCTGCGTCAGGGAATACAGGACGTAACTCTGGTCTTTGCCGCACGGCGAAGTCAAAAGTTCCCACCGCCCGGTATCCGGGTTTTCGGCCACCCGCGCATAATGGCCGGTCGCGATGTGGTCATAGCCCAAAAGCTGGGCCTTTTGCAGTATGGCGCCGAATTTCAGATACCGGTTGCAGCGAATGCATGGGTTTGGCGTGCGTCCGGCATTGTATTCATCGACAAAATTGCGGATCACCTTTTCCGCAAACAGGTCCGTCATGTTGAAAACCAGGTGATCGATCCCCAATGCATAGCAGACACGCCGGGCGTCCTGCACGTCAGAAAACGAGCAGCACCCCCCCTCACGCGGCGGCGCGTCCGGATCGTCCAGATGAAGGCGAAGCGTGCAGCCGGTCACTTCCCATCCAGCTTTTTGCAGCAAAAGAGCGGCGACGCTGCTGTCTACGCCGCCGCTCATGGCGACTAAAACCCGGCCCTTCACGCCTTTGGTGCCCCGCTTTCGGGCGAGGGCGCCGTTTCTTCATCCGCCGCTTCGGTGTCCGGCGCCACCGCTTCGGCGGGCGTTGGCGCTGCGGCTGCCGGATGCGTGATGACCTCTGGCTGCCGCACGGAATCTACTTCGATGTTGTCCGGGTCGTGGGCAATCGAAGAGGGCGTGGTGTCGTATTTATCGTACGGGGCTGCTTCAGAATCCGGATGGATGCTGACGCTGTAATTGCAGGTGTCGCAGTCGCTGGTGCAGCCCGCGCAGCTGTCATCGTCGGGCTTTTCGCTTTCTTCCCGCAACTGTTCCATCTTATCAAAGGCGCGCTGCAGGCGGCGGTCGCTTTCCTCGATGGATGCGCACAGCGGCTCGGTTTCGTGGTTTTCCGGGTCACGCAGGTTCTCGTAGTAATATTTGCCCAGCGCAACATAGGCCCGAGCGCTGTTTTCGCGCTCGTTTTTGATGATAATGCCCAGGCGGTTGATCAGGGCTGTCCGGCGGTTGCGGTTCAGCAAGTCGCCGATGGCGCCGGTCACCTGGTTGCCAATCATTTTCAGAATCCCCATAGCTCCATTCCTCCATCGCCGCGGGATTGCGGCACGCATTCCTTTTTCATCATTATACCCCAAGACAGAAAAATTGAACAGAGGTTTTTGGGCTTTTTTGCTTTTCAATCAAAATAAAATTTCTATGGCCGGGAAATTGTGGTGGGATTTTGTCTGCAAACGTGCTATAATAATACAGATACCAATTCGGAACGGGTCAGCCCGGTTGCAAGGGAGTGCTTCGATATGTCTACACAAGTCAGTAAGGATGTCTGCTGCCCGCAGTGCGGCAAGCCGGTGCGCACGAAAATGTGGACCGGCGTCAGTGCCGACAGCGAGCCGGAGCTGCGCGCGCGTGTGCTGGATGAAACGTTTTTCGATTGGCAGTGCCCGCACTGCGGCTATCAGGCGGAACTGGTGTATCCGTGCCTTTATCACGACCAGGAGCGTAAATTTATGGTTTATCTGGTGCCGGAGGGCAACGAAAAAGAGCTGAAAAAGGTGGATGTGGACGAGCGCTTCCCGCAGCTGGGGGGCGTCAAAAAACGCGTGGTCGTCTCGCCGATGGAGCTCAAGGAAAAGGTGCTGATCTTTGAGGCGGGCCTGGATGACGTGGGCGTGGAGCTGGTCAAAGCCGGCATCGCTGCCGCGGTCGAGGAGAAAAATGGCGTGAGCGTGGAGGCGGGATGCTTCTGCTTTGCCAATCAGGAAGCCGACCGGATGGGCTTTCTGTTCTTTGCAGAGGGCAGCGGCGAGCCGATGAAAAAAGCCGCACGTTTCATGACCTACCAAAAGGCGATGGAAATCGCCAAAACGTGCGAATATGACCCCGGCGACGACTTTGCCAGGGTGGACGGCCTGTTGGCTGCCCGCCTGCTGGAGCGTTACCAGCGGATGTAAAATAAAAATACACATGCAGAAGTGCCGGGCGTTTGAAACCCGGCACCTTTTTATGTTCGATTATAGATATAGAATCTTATGGGCAAGTTTGCGCTTTGCCTTGGGCTTATAAAAACCCCGCGATCAGCAAAAGCAGGATGCCGGCGGCGAGGATGGCTGCCTGTAGGGCCGCCGGAAGCCAGGGCAGGGCAGCGCCCTGTTTGTGGATGCGTTTGCGGTGCAAAATCTTTCCCATGCGAAGGGCCCCTTTCCTGCGCGCTTTTTTCTATTTCCAGTATGCATCAGAACCATGAACAGCCTGTGACATGAATCTGACGGTTTTCTGACACTTCCTTTCCTTTTTCGAACGAACGCGGCGTTTGGGCTGCTTTTTTCGAGTTTCCTCCTGTTTTACGTAAAAAATCAGAAATCATCTATAATTTTTCAAATAAATGTGCTATACTTTATGCAAAATGAATGAATTTGCAGGCGCACAGGGTGCGCGGGGAAGGAGCACAGGTATGTTTGAGCAAGCGAGGACATTCCAAACGACATTGGGCGGCAGGCCGCTCTCCATGGAGACCGGCAAGCTGGCGCAGCTGGCGAATGGTTCGGTGTTGGTGCGCTGGGGCGACACGGTGGTGCTGTGCACAGCCACAGCCAGCGCAACGCCGCGCGAGGGGATCGACTTTTTTCCGCTTTCTGTCGATTATGAGGAAAAGCTTTATGCGGCCGGGCGGATTCCCGGTTCCTTTTTGCGCCGCGAGGGCAAGCCGCCGGAGGAAGCCATTCTGGCCGGCCGCGTCATCGACCGCAGCATCCGGCCGCTGTTCCCAAAGGACATGCGCAACGACGTCAGCGTCGTTTGCACGGTCATGAGCCTGGATCCGGACTGCCCGCCGCAGACGGCCGCGCTTTTGGGCGCGAGCGCGGCGCTGTCGATTTCCGACATCCCCTGGGGCGGCCCGATCGCGGGTGTGCAGATTGGCCTTGTGGACGGCGAGCCCGTCATCGCGCCGGACAGTGCGCAGGAAAAGCAAAGCCGACTGGCGCTGACGGTCGCGTCCTCAGCGGAACGGATCGTGATGATCGAGGCCGGGGCCGATATCGTCAGCGACGAAGAGATGTACGGCGCTATCCTGGCGGGCCACGAAGCCAATCAGCCGCTCGTGCAGTTGATTGCGGACATGCGCGCAGAGATCGGCAAGGAGAAATTCACATACACCGCCGTGCATGCCAGCGACGAGATGCAGCGCGAGGTCATGGACTACGCGATCGACGCGGTCCGCGACGCGCTCGATACGGACGATAAAAATATCCGCGACGCGCGGCTGCAGCCGATTTACGAGGATGTGTTTGCACATTTTGCACAGCAGTACCCGGACAGCGAAAAGGAACTCGACGAATGCCTTTATAAAACGCAGAAATATGTCGTGCGGCGGTGGCTGCTGGACGATCAAAAGCGCGTCGATGGCCGCGGCATGGACGAGATCCGCCCGCTGGACGCGCAGATCGATCTGCTGCCACGCGTTCATGGGTCCGGCCTGTTTACGCGTGGACAGACGCAGGTGCTGACCAGCGTGACGCTGGGGTCCGCGGGCGACGCGCAGACGCTCGACGACCTGGGCGAAGCAAAGGAAAAGCGCTATATGCACCAATACAATTTCCCGAGCTACAGCGTGGGCGAGACAAAGCCCAGCCGCGGGCCAAACCGCCGGGAAATCGGCCACGGCGCGCTGGCGGAGCGGGCGCTTTTGCCAGTGATCCCGACGGTCGACGAATTTCCCTATACCATGCGTCTGGTCAGTGAAGTGCTTTCCTCCAACGGTAGCACCTCGCAGGCGAGCGTGTGCGCCTCCACGCTGGCGCTGATGGCCGCGGGCGTACCGATCAAGGCGCCGGTCGCGGGCATCTCCTGCGGCCTGATTACGGAGGGCGACCGCTGGATGACCATGGTCGATATCCAGGGCCTGGAAGATTTCTTCGGCGATATGGATTTCAAGGTCGCGGGCACCAAGGAGGGCATCACCGCCATCCAGATGGACCTGAAAATCGAGGGCCTGACGCCTGCCATGGTCAAGGAGGCCCTGTATAAGACGCATCTGGCGCGCAATCACATCATCGACGATGTGCTGTTGCGGGCCATTCCCGCGCCGCGCAAGACGCTGTCGCGCTGGGCACCGAAGATGCAGTCGGTCCAGATTCCGGTTGACAAGATCCGCGAGGTGATCGGTTCCGGCGGCAAGGTGATCCGCCAGATCTGCGAGCTGTGTGGCGTGACGATGGATGTGGAAGAGGACGGGCATGTGTTTATCTCCGGGACAGACGCTGACGGCGTTGCGCGAGCAGTTGGCATTGTGGATACGATTGTGCATGACCCGAAGCCGGGCACCGTCTACCGCGGCCGCGTGACGCGCCTGATGCCGTTTGGCGCTTTTGTGGAGATCGCCCCCGGCAAGGAAGGGCTGGTGCATATTTCAAAGCTCGATAAAAAGCGCGTCAACAAGGTGGAGGACGTAGTCAAGGTCGGCGATGAGGTGACAGTGAAGGTACTGGAAATCGACGACAAAGGCCGTTTGAACCTGATGCGCCAAGTCGACTGAATTTTACAGCACAGAAGAAATGGCAGCCGCTCGCTTTCAAATTTTATGGAAGCGGGCGGCTGCCGTCTTTTTCTATTGTCAGTGGCCTTACGGCCTTTCGTTTATTTTCCGAGCAGGGCCTTGCTGCCGGCTTCCAGCTTCTCGATCAGCGCCTTGCTTTCAGCCTCGTCCTTGCCCTTTGCAGAGAGGTAAATCTTGATCTTCGGCTCTGTGCCGGAGGGGCGTACGATGGCTTTGCAGCCATTCGCCAGGCGATATTCGAGCACATTGGATTTCGGCAGATCGATCGTGTTCTCCTTGCCGCCGTCGTCGCGGATGCTCCGCTGGTAGTCGCTCCAGCCGACCACCGGGAACCCGGCAACTTCCTTGGGCGTATTGGCGCGCAGGTGGTCCATGATCTGCTGCATCTGCACCATGCCGTCCTCCCCCTCAAAGGCGAAGTTCAATAGACCGTTCTGGTAATAGCCGTACGTCTTGTAAAGCTGCTCAATGGCGTCGGCCAGCGTCATACCCTTTTTCTTGTACCAGCTGGCCATCTCGCAGATCAGCATGGTGGCATCCACGGCGTCCTTGTCGCGCACATAGCCGCCGGAAAGATAGCCGTAGCTCTCCTCAAAACCGAGCAGGAAGCGGTCCTCCTCGCCCTTTTCTTCGAGCAGGGCAATCTGGTCGCCGATGTACTTGAAGCCCGTCAGCACGCGGTGCATCTCGATGCCGTAATGTTCGGCTACCGGGTCGACCATGTCCGTGCTCACAATCGTCGTTACGGCGACGGGCGCCTTTGGCAGGCGGCCCTGCTCCTGTTTGGCGCTGGCGATAAAGTCGAGCAGCAGGACGCCAACCTCATTGCCGCTCATCAGGCGGAAGCCGTCCGCCGCTTTGACGGCGATGCCGCAGCGGTCGCAGTCCGGGTCCGTGGCGATCAAGAGGTCCGCGCCTGTTTTTTCGCACAGATCCAGGCCCTTTTGCAGGGCTTCCTTAATTTCCGGGTTTGGATAGGGGCAGGTCGGGAAATTGCCGTCCGGCCATTCCTGTTCCGGCACAACATCGACCTTCTGGACGCCCAGACGCTGCATGATGCGTGTGCAGCAGACGCGGCCCGTGCCATTTAACGGCGTATAGACAACATGCAGATTATCGCAGGGCACATCGAGGATGCGTTCGGCATAAACTGCATCGAGGAAGGCATCCTGGACGGCCTCCGGGATCAATACAATCAGGCCCTCTTCGACGGCTTTGTCATAGTCCATCTGCCGGATATCCTGGAACAGATCCGTGTGGTCGATTTCCGACTGCACATCCACAGCCATCTGCGACGTGATCTGGCATCCGTCGCTGCCATAGACCTTATAGCCGTTGTATTTGGAAGGGTTATGGCTTGCGGTCACGTTGATGCCTGCGTCCGCATGCAGATAACGCACCGCAAATGACAAAGTCGGCGTCGGGGACAGCCACGGATACAAATGTGCGGTGATGCCGTTTGCGGCCAGCACCCGCGCGCTTTCCTTGGCGAAAACGTCCGACTTGATGCGGCTGTCATAGGCGATGGCCACACTCGGCCGCCTGCCGGATACGTGTTTGTTCAGGTAATTGGCAAGGCCCTGGGTCGCCTGGCCGACGGTGTAGATATTCATGCGGTTTGTCCCCGCGCCCAACACACCGCGCAGACCTGCTGTGCCAAAGGCCAGACTGCGATAAAAGCGGTCGTTGATCTCGTCTTCTTTGCCGGCAATCGCCTGCAGTTCCGCGGTCAGGTCGGGATCCGCCAGCGTTTGCGCACACCATCTCTCATATTCCGTCATCTGTGTAAACCTCCCGTCTGTTCGTCCAGGTCGCTGTCCTGCTTGCGGCCTTATATCCATTCAGTTTAAGATTATCATCATAATGCCTAATTGTCAATTACCGCAAGCGCACAATTTGCGTCACAATGCCTGCGGGGGTGACATCGACAAAGCCATAGGTGGCCCCGGCGCCATGCAAGGAGCCGGGATTTAAAATGTAAAGGCCCTCGCGGTATTCGGAAATGGGCATGTGGGTGTGGCCAAACAGCAGCACGTCGGCCTTGGCGGATCGAGCACGCAGGATCGCCTCGTACTCGCCATCTTTGACGCGTTCTGCCATGCCATGGGTGCAGTAGAACCGCTTGCCGCCTAACTCCACCACGCGCAGCGCAGGCAGTGCGCTGCCCCAGTCGCAGTTGCCGCGTACCAGATAAAATTGCCGTTCCGGAAAAGACGCCTGCGCGTTTGCAGCCTCCTCGGCGCCATCGCCCAGGTGGATAATCACTTCTGCCTTTGGCTGTTCCAAAATCGCACGCTGCAACGCCCAGGCGTCTCCGTGCGTATCCGAAACCACTAAAATCCGCATGTTGGTACCCCCTTCTTGCGGAACATATTTGCCCCCTGTGACACATATGCTTGCATGTATCCACCCATGCAAGTTGTAAGGGAGGGATGAATGATGCAACAAAAGACCATGCCCACCGGCCTGCCGCCTGAGGACGCCAAGAGCCGTGCACAGGCGCAGGCACTGCTGCAAAAGCTGTCGCCCGCCGATAAGGCGCGCGTGGAAGCTGTGCTCGCGGATGAAACCGCAACCCGCCGCCTGTTGGAATCTCCGCAGGCGCAGGCGCTCTTGAAAAAACTGACCGGAGGGAAGTGACACCATGGAAGATCTCGCCCAGCAGCTGGCCGGCGTGCTCAATGACCCTGGGGCTATGGCGCAGGTGCAGGCCGTTTTGCAGTCGCTGGGCGGTTCCCAGCCCGGCACAGGCGCCCAGTCCGCACCGCCGCCCAGTCCGCCGCCAAGCCAACCGGCCAGTCCACCGCCTGCTCCGACGGCTCCCGTGCCCGCTGCGCCAAATCCATTGGCGGCATTGGCGGGCAGCGGGCTGGACGCCAATCTGCTTGGCACGCTGACAAAGCTCGTGCCCATGCTGTCTTCCATGCAAAAGGAGGATGACACCACCCGCCTGCTGCATGCGCTGCGCCCGCTGTTGAGCGAGCCGCGCCAGAAAAAACTGGATGAAGCCATGAAACTGCTGCGCATGATGCGCATGCTGCCCATGCTCAAGAACACGGGCCTTTTGGGCGGGCTGCTGTAAATCGTGAAAGGAGGGTGCGCTGTGGCGGAAAATTACGACCAGATGCGCAGGGACGCCATTCACCGTGCCCAGGAAATGCAGCGGCGCGCACAGCCGCAGGGCAACCGCCGGCCCCCGCCCGGCTATACGGGCAGCGCCATGGCAGGGGGCGGCACGCCCAAAAAGCAGGCCGCCGCGCCGCCAAAACCCGCGCCGCCGCCGGAGCCGAAGCCCAATCCGGAGCCCAAAGTGGAGCGGCCCGCCGCACCCGCTCAGCAGCAAGGCGCACAAGTGCCCGCCAGTGCGCCGGCGTTTTTTGATGCGCTGTTTGCTGACAAGGAGCGCAATCTGGTGCTGGGGCTTTTGCTGATTCTGATGGAGGAAAAAAGCACGGATCCATCGCTTTTGTTTGCGCTTTTGTACTTGCTGCTATAAGGCCGGCGGCCAAGAAAGATGGCAAAACAAATTGAATTGGGCCGAATGAATCCCGGCAGGAACGCGCTGCTGGGGTTCTTTTTATGGATGCAAAAGGCTCATTCGCGCACCTGTCCGGTGCCGAGCACCAGAAACTTCGTGCTGGTCAGCTGCGCGACGCCCATCGGGCCGCGGGCATGCAGCTTTTGTGTGCTGATGCCGATTTCCGCGCCCAGGCCGAACATGCCGCCGTCTGTAAACCGCGTGGAAGCGTTGACATACACGGCCGCGCTGTCCACGCGCTGCAAAAATTCCCGCGCGCGGGTATAATCCTGCGTCACGATGCATTCGCTGTGGCCGGTGCTGTAGCGCGCAATGTGCTGCAACGCCTCTTCCATGTCTTCGACCACCCGCACAGCGAGGATGTAATCGCCATATTCAGTCTCCCAGTCAGCCTCGGTTGCCGGAATCACCGACGGGCCCAGGATCGCCTGTGTGCGGGGGCAGCCGCGCAGCTCCACCGGCTGCACATCCAGCCGGGCCTTGATGATGGGCAAAGCTTCCTGCGCAATGCCTTCGTGCACCAGAATTGTCTCGATCGCGTTGCAGACGCTCGGGCGGCTGACTTTGGCGTTATAGATGATATTGGCCGCCATGTCGAGATCCGCACTTTCGTCCACATAGACGTGGCAGTTGCCCGCGCCTGTCTGGATGACCGGCACATGGGAATTTTCGACCACGCTCTGGATCAGCCCCTTGCCGCCGCGCGGGATCAACACATCCAGATACCCGGTCAGCTGCATCATGCCCTGTGCAGACGCGCGGCTGGTGTCCTCCACCAGTTGGATGCTGTCGCGCGGCAGGCCGGCCGCTTCGACGGCATCGCGCATTAGATTGGCGCAAGCTATATTGGAGTGGATGGCCTCCTTGCCGCCGCGCAGGATCACCGCGTTGCCGGCTTTCAGGCACAGTGCTGCCGCATCCGCGGTGACGTTTGGCCGCGCCTCAAAGATGATGCCGATCACGCCCAGCGGCACGCGCACGCGCCGGATTTCCAGGCCGTTTGGCCGTACGCTGCCCTCGACCACCTGGCCGATCGGATCGGGCTGGGCGGCCACCTCGCGTGCGCCCTGCGCCATGCCGGCGATGCGCGCGTCCGTCAGTTTTAGCCGGTCCAGCAGCGCTGGGCGCATGCCCGCTGCTTTGGCCGCGGCGAGATCCTCCGCGTTGGCGGCCAGAAGTTTCTCCTTGCCAGCTTCCAGCGCGTCGGCGATTGCGCGCAGTGCAGCATCTTTTTTTGCGCCCGCATTGGCGAGCACTGCAGCCGCAGCTTTTGCCGCTGCGCCCATTTCCTGCAATGTCATGAAAGAGCCTCCTTCAAATATGGAAAATTATACCATCCTGCATTTCTCAAACCGGTATGCCGATTTCAAAATCCATCCAGATGGATGGATCACGTATTTTTACGTATTTTATGGATAGGAAACGATATAAAGCGAAAAATAAGGGTAGATAAAACCTTCAGGCGGGCAAAAACGTTGTGCCCATCACGACTCCGTCAAAAAGCTGGTAGAGCTGATTCGGATCCGCGCCGGACATCACCACGCACGGGATTCCCGCGCCGTTGGCAATCTCCGCAGCGCTGACCTTGGTCGCCATGCCGCCGGTGCCGCGCGCGCTGCCAGCGCCGCCGGCCAGCGCGCGGATCGCGTCTGTGATGCCGCGTACTGTGGGAATGCGTTTGGCGTCCGGCGCAACCCGCGGATTTTTGTCATAAAGTCCGTCGATATCGGTCAAAATCAGCAGCAGATCCGCCTCAACCAGCGTGGCGACGATCGCGGAAAGCGTGTCATTGTCGCCAAATTTATCGCCCGCCAGTTCGTCGGTTGCCACGGAGTCGTTTTCATTCACAACCGGGATAATCCCCATTTTGATCAGGGCCTGAAAGGTATTGATTGTATTTTTTTTGCGGATGGGGTTCTTCACCACGTCGCGCGTGAGGAGCACTTGCGCGACGGTGTGGTTATATTCGCCAAAAAATTTGTCGTACATAAACATCAGCTCACACTGGCCCACCGCTGCCACAGCCTGCCGCTGAGGCACCTGCTCCGGATGCGCGCCCAAGCCCAGCTTTCCGCGGCCGACGCCCATCGCGCCGCTCGTGACCAGCACAACTTCCCGCCCGGCGTTTTGCAGCCCGCACAGGACTTTGCACAGTTGCTCAAACCGCCGCAGGTTCAGCCTGCCGTTTTCATAGGTCAGCGTGCTGGTGCCCACCTTGACGACAACGCGCTTTGCTTGTGTGATGAATGACATAACGAATGATTTCCTCTCTATTCAATTTTTAAAAATTTTGCCAAGCCGTACAGCCGGCCGTTTGATCGGGAGAGCTGGCGGCATTTTCAGAATTTGCCTTTATTATACCATACTTTTTCACCGTGTTGTGGCGAATTTCCAGCCTCAGACGAAATAAAACAGCGCCGCGCGGGGCACACTACTCCTAAAAAGGAGGGATCTTCGCATGATGGACAAAATTGCACTCGTGATCGCCATCATCGGCGGTATCAACTGGGGCCTGATCGGGCTGTTTCAGTTTGACCTCGTCGCCTGGATTTTTGGCGGCGCGGCAACCGCCGGCGCACGGATTGTGTACGTGATCGTCGGCCTGGCGGCTTTGTGGTGCATTCACATTTTGTGTGAGCGCATCGTTTCGCGCCGTGCAGAGGTGACTGCCTGAACACAATATCTATGATTTGAAAAGCCGTCCGTTTCCACTTGGGGTTTCCGGTGGGAACAGACGGTTTTTTTGCGTGCGACGTAAAACGTAAAAACCAACAATCCGTGCAAGCAGATGCGAGAATTGCCTAAAGATTTGGCGAATTTCCGCATTGCGTTTCATGTTAAACGTCTTTATACTGAACGTGTAATCGCAAATACAAGATTTCGGAAAGGCGGATGACTCACATGCAGCAGACGAATTGGTGGAAAACCAGCGTTGTATATCAGATCTACCCGCGCAGTTTTATGGATTCCAACGGCGACGGAATCGGCGACCTTAACGGCATCACGTCGCGGCTGGACTATCTGGCAAAGCTTGGCGTGGATGTGTTGTGGCTGAGCCCTGTTTATCAGAGCCCCAATGATGACAACGGCTACGACATCAGCGACTACCGCGCCATTATGCGGGAATTCGGAACCATGGATGACTTTGACAGGCTGTTGCGGGAAGCGCATGCGCGCGGCCTGAAAATTGTGATGGACCTCGTTGTCAACCACACCAGCGACGAGCATCCCTGGTTTATTGAGAGCCGATCTAGCCGCGAAAACCCCTATCGCGACTACTATATCTGGCGCGACCCTGTCGACGGCCACGAGCCCACGCAGGTGGAGAGCTGCTTTTCCGGCAGCGCGTGGCAGTATGACGAGACGACCGGGCAATATTACCTGCACCTTTTCAGCAAAAAGCAGCCGGATTTAAATTGGGATAACCCGAAGGTGCGCGACGCGGTGTTCGACATGATGGACTGGTGGTGCAAAAAGGGCATCGACGGGTTCCGCATGGACGTCATCAGCCTGATTTCCAAGGCACCGGAATTTTTCCAGCCGTCTGAGAAGGGCCGCGAGGTGGGCGCCGCAAACGGCCCGCACGAGCACGAGTACCTGCAGGAGATGAACCGCCGCGTGCTCTCACACTACGACCTGATGACTGTCGGCGAGTGCCCCGGCGTGACGGTCGAAGAGGCGAAAAAGTATGCCCGCAGCGACGGCAAAGAGTTGAATATGGTGTTCCAGTTTGAGCTGATGGACGCCGACGGCAATGAAACCGGCAAATGGAACGACCGCAAGCCGCAGCTCTCTTATATTAAGGAAAACCTCACGAAGTGGCAGCTGGGCCTGCGCGGATCGGCCTGGAACAGCCTGTTTTGGGACAACCACGACCAGCCGCGCTGCGTCTCGCGCTTTGGCGACGACTCCACCGAGGAAAACCGCGTCCATTCGGCCAAGATGCTGGCCACCTGCCTGCACATGCTCCAGGGCACGCCGTACATCTATCAGGGCGAGGAACTCGGCATGACGAATTATCCGTTCCAGTCGCTCAGTGAATGCCGCGATATCGAGGCCGTCAACGCCTACCACGAGTTTGTCGACGAGAAAAAGCAGTTTACCCCCGACGAGATGATGCGCTACATCCGTAAGGCGAGCCGTGACAACGCGCGCACGCCGATGCAGTGGGATGCTTCCGCCAATGCGGGCTTTACAACGGGCACGCCGTGGATTGCCGTGAACCCGAATTATACGACCATCAACGCGCAGGCGGCGCTGGCGGATCCGAATTCTATCTTTTACCATTACCAGAAGCTGATTGCGCTGCGCCACACGCTGCCCGTGGTGACGGACGGCGACTATACACTCCTGGAAACGCCGGAGGCGCTGTTCTGTTACACGCGCGACGACGGCAAGCAGGCGCTGCTGGTCTGCTGCAATTTTACAAGCCAGCAGGTTCCCTACGCGGTGCCGCAGCGGTTTGCAAAGGCGCAGCTGCTTTTGGGCAACTACAGTGAGGCGCCCGGGGATAGGATGCAGCCCTATGAGGCGCGAATTTACCT
>ERZ1090878.671-NODE-674-length-17851-cov-45.277928_pt1 | contig 17851 bp, 22 predicted proteins | sample MGYA00478473_ERZ1090878 | MGnify/ENA primary metagenome ERZ1090878 (study PRJEB33644, sample SAMEA5815720) | chicken gut metagenome | biome: Chicken; feature: Gastrointestinal Tract; material: Caecum | place: Ireland | collected 2019-01-01 | study: A study of the... | reverse complement strand
CCCTGGGGGTACGCTTCCGGGCTCCACACGTTCCCGTTGATCTTCGAGACATAGTGCTGCCCGTTGTACGTCACCTTGTCACCGGTGTTGTAGCAGTCGTGCGCCCCCGTGGGCTGGACCCACGCCGGCCACTCCTCCGGTTCCGGCGAGGGCTCCGGTGTCTTTCCGGCCTCCAGTTTTTCCACACGGGCAGACAGCGCCTTAATCTGTGCAAACGCCTGGTCGATCTGCTCCTGGATGGGCGCGTAGGTCTGCTCTGGGGTGGCGTTCTCCCGGGCCAGCTCCACCAGCTCGTCCCGCTGATCGTCGTCCAGGTCCCCCTGGACCCACAGGGTGTCGATCTTATGGAGCATGTCGTTGAGCTCGTAGCGCCCGGAGTTGATAACGTCCTTGATGGTGTCGTACATGGTTAACCTCCAGTCTGTAAGTTAAGGAGCTGCTTCTGGAGCTCCAGGATTTTGGCCTCCAGGATTTCCTCCCGGGTGGGAGGGGGCGCGGGCATAGCCGCCAGGTCGGCGGCGATCTCCTCTTCGGTGCGCTCCACCACCCGGCCCCGGTCCAGCTTGTACCGGTGGATGCCGTTGTCGTCGTAGAGAGGCCCGTCTAGGTAGTTTCCCTGGGCGTGGTGGTATTTGTCCCCCCAGCCCTCGTCGATCTGCGTCCAGCCCGCCGTGTCGGCCAAAAACGCGCTGGAGTTGATCTCCAGGACGCGGTTGGAGGAGTCGACGCGGATGTATACGATGTATGTATCCATAATGTACAACCTCAAACAATATTAGCGTTTAAAAATGCATATCCGGTTGTGCAACGTAGTGTACAGGGACTTTCATTTCTCGCTTCGGATGGGATTACAAAATTTATGCTCACTCCGTATTCCAGTGCGTTAATATGAGATACAGCGGTTGGGATAGCAAGATCAGTTGTAGTAAGTATAGATAATCCTCCGATGCTCCCGTTTATAAATCCAAGCGTTGGATTAGTTCGCATTTTAATTGGAGTTGGGATTAAAATTCTTGCGGACGCGCCTAAAATATAACCAGACCCAATAGGGGCGTAATTCAGCGATTCTCCTTGTGGCAAGATCAGCTGTAACCGTTTGCATTTCAGCTCTTCCAATGGGTCTGGCCGCTCTAAAAGCACCGGATTACCGCTAGAGTCGATGTATCCAAGAGTTTGATTTTCCCCCTCCTCCATCTTTACCGCCATTACCTGCGCTGTCGCAGTTTGACCAGATACACCACCTCCAGGATAAAGAAGAAATTCGAGGAGATCTCCATCAGATACCTGGAGGCCATGTATGGTACCAGATATAATTACCCAGTCAGATGATGCAGGGATGTTAAAGTAATTGGATGCTCGTTTGGATTCGTTGTATAGGTTAATGCGAAACTGACCCCCTGGGTTTTTGACCAGCGCGGAAACGGTAATGGTTTTCCCGTTATACTGTTCCGGGCTCTCAATATAATTTTTTAAATAATCAAATCCGGTCCCAGAAAGCAACACTCCATCGTCTGTTACCTGGACTGTAAGTGTGGCGGAACTTGATTCCCAGCAGTCCACAGTCGGTACGATGCCTGTATAACTGGCCTTCCCCCTCTGGTTGATCTTGAAAAACGGATTGACCAGCAGATTCGGCCTCACCCCCGCCCCAAGCGCCGCGATAGCCCCCTGGGGCGTGGAGGCTCCGCCCAGGTTGCTCACCGTGTCGTCGATCTCCTGGGCGGTGTGGTCAAACTCGGTGACGTTGTACGTCATGCCGTTTTCCACGATTGTACTTTGATGTGCCAAAATATCGCCTCCTCAGTAATAGACCAGGATGATGCCGGGGGCTCCGTCGCCTCCTACTCCCGGTAGACCGCCGTCTGCAAACTCAGAGTCCCAAAAACTGAGCGGTCTAGATGTTGCGCCTCCTCCGCCGCCTCCGTTTCCGCCGTAACCACCAGACCCTCGCACAGCAGGAACCGGAGGGATTGCTGTCGCGTCGGCTCCATCGCCGCCTCGCCCGCCGCGTATGCGCTCGTCGTTATCTGCCGCACGGCCTTTTCCGCCTGGATTTCCGTTCTGGCCAGCCGCAGGGCCTCCGCCGTATCCACCAGGAGCCGTTCCCGCGCTCCCTTCAACCGTTTCTCCCTGCGCGCCAGGCACATAGGTTACGCCCTGCCACACAACATTTTCCCCGGGCGCGTCAGCAGATGCACCGCGGCCCCCAGCGACCCCAGCAGGCCCGGGCGTGGCATAGATGTTCCCGCCAATCAACGGCACATACCCAACTTCGGATTGATAGCCGTTATCCGAACTGTATTGGCCAAACGTGGATGCGGTCCCGGCCTGTGCCGGAGCAGATACAGTAATATTACGACCCTCATCAACTGTAAACTCCTCTCCAGCTCCGCCCTGTCCGATACGGCACTGGATCACTTGTCCGGCGGATAGATTGATTGTAACAACTAAAATTTTCCCGCCGTTTCCAGGAGCCCCAGGAAGTCCGCCTTCACCCGGCTCTCCAGCGCGCCCAGGATCATCGTAGCTGTTAAATCCGGGCGCATCCTCGCCCTTGTTGCCGATATGCCCGCCATCTCCCCCTCCGATGACCACTGCCCGGGCTTTGCCATGCACGCCCGCCGGAGCCGTCCACGGACCTGTGGCCGTGATGACCGCCACTTTGGTGTAGTAGTTTCCGGAGGCGCTGGGGATGTAGCCGTTGATGATGACTGCGCGGGCCTTACAAATTGCGCTCATGGTCATATCCAGAGAGGCAATATAGCCGGAGGTCGGGTCCCCAAACGGGTCGTAAAACTCCACAGCGTCGCCCGGGCGCTGGTTGGTGACCACGATGTCCGTCTCCACCTCTTTGGAGTGGCCGTAGTAGGCCATGACCCGGTCGGCCACGTTTTCGGAGTTTAGGAGGTTGACCAGACCGCAGGCATTTGACTGTACCACGTTGGGAGCCGCGTTGGTGGTCTGGGTACGGGAGATGATCCGCTGCGTGTGGCTGTACCGCTGGCCCGTGAGCGTGCACTGGGAGGACTGGCCCAGGACGGCGTAGTTGGCCCCGGACTCCAGGATGGTGCCGTTGGTAATTTGCAGGTTATGGACCGGCTCGTCAAACTCCACCAGCACGGCGGTGAGCTCCTGGCCCTGGGGAGTGGTCATGGGCTCCGCCGCCGCCTCTCCGTCAAACAGGGTGACCGTCTCATCGGTGTCCAGAGCGATATAGGCGTGCTCCGTGATGTTGACCTGGGAGGCCGGGGACAGTCCGGCTACGCTGCCGCCCATGTACACGGCGCTGGGGTACAGGTCGTACGGCTCGTCCGCCTCACTTGGCACGATGGAGAGGTCACCGTTTGCATCCTTTTGGCACAGCCCCCCTACCGAAAACAGCACGTTGCGCAGGTTGTCCCGCCTGGTGGCCTTGGGAAGCCATCCATACATGGGGGTGCCCCCCAGCTCAGAGTCCAGGGTGTACGGGATGATGCCGTGGATGATGTCCGCCACCAGCTCCGCCAGGGTCTCGCCGGTGTAGATGCCGCCGTAATGGTAAGAGCTCAGCAGCAGGCCGATGCCGGAGATGCAGCTAAATTTCCACTGCTCCCGGCCCGTGCGGGTGATGGTCTCCACATACTGTTTGGTGATGAGGTCGTTGTCATGGTAATACCGCACAATGTCGCCGTAGTTGTAGCGGTTGAGCCCGTACCGGTCCCCCTGGGCCACCAGCAGCGTCCGGGCAATGCCGATGGACCCAGGTCCCTGGGCCACCACAAACTGCCTATCCGCCGCCAGCAGCCGGGTCTGGAGCCGCGTGTCCCGCACCACCGCCGTCAGCGTGTCGGCGGAGAGGGATTCCATGGTCAGCGAGTCCGCCAGCACCGCCGAGGCGGACATGATCCCGTCTCCCTGATAGGTCTGGCTGCCGTACTCCAGTTTGTCGTTGACGTTGGACACTGCTCCACCTCATTTCTCCGTAAGAGTCAAAACAAGTGATTTATAAGCGATTCCGCCACCAAGGAGAGGGATTCTTTTTGCGTTCCCGATGCTGGGTATCATTATTTTTGTCGATAAATCCCCTGTGTCTGGGTCGTCATACTGTACAGATACAACCGGAAGCTTGGCAATTTTACGGATAAGTTTATATCGTTCTTCTGTCAATAAAGATGATGTATACACCATTTCATCTTTTGTATCTACAAGGTCAATAATTGCAGATCCATCCTGAGCCGTTCCACTGTTTGGACCTTCAATTTTGCTAATTCCAAACTCTGGGAGATACGGAGAAAAATCGTTTGAAAAATCAGTGCCATTTATAATCAATGTCATGCTATTTTGCCTCTACAAGCGATGTGCCTCTTAATATTGCTTCTTTCTGGCTATACCGATATTGCTTTCTAGCCAAAATTGCTCCATCAAGTTCCGCCGTTAAATTAATTATTATATCCTGCGAGTTATATCCCTGTAATGCAGATAGATTTTTACTGGAATTAGCGGATACTGTCCCAAGCCCGGAGGATGCAAAGTCAACATTGGCTGTTCCGAAGTCCATGCCATTTTTCACTCTGTTTGTAACATTTTGTACGTCAGACATGAGGCCTGGAAGCCCGGCTTCAAGGCCTTGCCCGCCACCCTCCATAACATAGCGGAATACCTGCTTTGCCCACTTAGAGGGGGAATGTTCATCGAACCCGTCAGAACCGGTGAACCAGCTCTTGATAGTGTCCACCACGCCGGAAACTTTATCCTTCAGCCACTGAACCTTGTCGGAAATACCATTCCATAGGCCCATAAGAAGGTCCTGACCAACTTGCCGCATTTGTTCTGGAATACCTTTGAGCCAGTCAACAGCAGTCTGCGCCGCATTTGGAATGGTTACAGTAAAGAAATTAACGATAGTGGAAACTGCTCCGGAAATCGTGCTTGTGATTTTGTTCCAGGCGCTTTGTACTCCCGATCTAAATTCTTCATTTGTGGCGTAGAGTGTCAGCAATGCCGTTCCAACTCCGGCAATCAGCGTCGCAACCAAAACAAACGGGTTTGCGTTCATGACTGCATTAAGCGCAGTCTGTGCTATTGTCATCCCTTGCGTTGCGTTCTTCACCGAATCGATAATTCCAGCAATAGCAACTGCCGCCTTGTATGCTACCGTTGCCGCCGTAACTCCGGTTATAACCGGAAGCAACGTCTGAAACGCGGAAATCAATCCTTGGATAGCGGAAACCACGTCCTGCGGGTCGATATTATTGATGAACTCCGTAGCCTGCGCAGCCGCTTCTGTAATGGCTGGAGTAAAGGATGACGTGACCGCAGTTTTAATATTCCCGATTGCTGCTCCCAGATTAGCCGTGACGGTTTGCATTTGGCTTTGACTGTCTCTGGATGCAACCAGGGCTTCATTGTTTCGATAGAACGAATCAGCGGCGGAGTCATACTGGGCCGCCAGTGTGCTCATAATGAGCTGGTTCCGTTCGCTTTCCGTAGAGCATTCCGCTAATTTCGTGTTAAATTCGTCTTCGGAAATTCCAACCCAGTTCAGAGCGTCCGCCAACACGCCGGTCACGGTCCCCACGTTGGCGGTCTCATTTGCCGCCTCGATCAGGCCCTCAATGGGCAGAGAATCACCAAATGTACCATTGACACCGGCGGCAATGTTGGTCCAGACGGACACATCCTCCGCACTGTCAGCTAGACTTGCCAGGAGCTGAGATGCCTCGGTCGCCGTATCGGTGTCACCCAATATTCCGTAAAAGGCCCTGTACGCTTGCTGGGCAGTGTCAACACTATATCCAGCCGATTCAAACGCAGTATTTAACCGCCCCATTGCGATCCGGTATTCCTCGGTAGACTGCTCCAGGGCTAAAAGTCCACCGACTGCCGCGCCTGCCGCCGTAGTAATTGCCCCAATTCCAACCGCCGCAGCTTTTCCAGCAGATGCAAGGCCGCTTTTCAGCTTGGAGGCGAGGCTGGAGCCGCTTTTTGTTACGTCTTTAACACCGCTGTCATATTCGCTGGTGTCCAGAGTAATCCGGGCGAACAAATTGAAAGAGGTCCATTAGGACTCACCACCTCCTTCCTTATATCTCCAGTGAAGGTTTCTGCATGTTTTGCACTTCCCACGGAGCGCATTAGAAAGTGATTCCAAGTCACACAACTCTAAAACGTAGAAAGAAAACGCATTTTCTCCATACTTTTTCCAAGCCCGTTGCAGGTGATCGTTGCAGTGTTTTCCATTCTCCAGCGAAACTCTGTGTTGCCTCCATCGTCGCTCAATGTGCCTTGCCTGCCTGATGTACCTTTTCCCGTTCGCTGTATTTTCGATGCAATAAATCCCCGTCACTTACTCGCCGCCCCCAATCCTCGCAATTTTGTCTTTCATCTTCCCGATGATCTCGTCTGGAGTTCTCGTTTCTTCCGGCCTCTGGTCCTCCAGATCGAGGTAGCGAGCTTTTATGTAGCTTCCGCCTGCATATTTCGCCGTGTTTTCTGTAATTGCCTTTAAAGCATCGGTTACATATATCCGATACGCTTTTTCCCGCATCTGCTTTTTTAGAAGGGTTGGAAGCGCAGAAAGTAGCGCTTTCGCACCCATCCTTGGAGCGGACAGAAGGGCCAGCGTTACGCCGTCTCGTCCTCCTGCCCAAACGATTTGAAAAAATCGAGCAGTTCCTTGTCCTGGAATAGGTCGCGCACCTGTTTCATGGTCTCTATGACTTTCTGCTTGGCAATCTTATCCAGCTCCGTCTCGTTGAGGACAGATAGGACGCCGAACACGTCTTCACGGTGATCTTTCAGCAGGATTGGAACTAAAGTGGCGTACTTGTGCGCCGCAAAGGTGTACAGCTCCGCCGCACTCTTACCCTTGCTGTCAAACTTATTGGCCAGCTCGTCCAATAAGGATTTGTCCCCTGTGATATTGGCAATATAGGGGGTAAGCTCGCACAGCACGTCCGCTGCCCGCTCGGTGCTCAGTTCAGACAGTTTCATCAGGCACTTTCCTCCACGGCAGGCGCGGCGCTATAGAACTCCATTGGCATGGTGTCCTGCGCATCAATAGAAACATGGCCGGTCAGCTCCACAGATACCTGTCCTTTGCCGTTCTTGGTGGTCTGGAGTGTAAATCCGCCAGTGGAAAGAGCGTTTTTCAGGCATACGGCCACCATGCCGCCGTCCGCCCGGTCGCCTACCCACCACAGGTCGGAGAAGTCTGTCTGCTTGAGGTCACGCCGGGGCACAATCTTATTTCCAGTCACGTCAGCCGCTCCCAGCGACAGCCGAATGGATTCCGGGGACGTTCCGAGTGAGGTAAAGGACATCTTGCACTCCCAGCCGTCCAGATGCTTGAGCTCCATCATATTGGTAGGACAGTTATCCACATCCTCGCCCATGTCAGAATAAGTAGGATCGCAGGAAATATTGATGCCGCCGGTGGTCGGGCATACAATATCTTCATCTGCCGGAGCCGTCGGTGTCGCTGGGGTGAACTTCTTCAAAATCACGCCCGCGTCAAGCTGCATTTCCTCGAATGTGCTTTGCGGGATTACAGTAAATTTGCCCATGTGGGCCTCCTTTCTAGCTGAATGTCAGATATTCAGCAGTAATATTTATGTATCTTCGTTTAATTGCGGGATCTTCCTCATATGTGAGGCTCTGGCACCATGGAGAACCTCGTTTCAGCCAGATGTAGCCCTCTTCGCATGGGATCAGTACGCCGCTGTATCCAATGCGCTTAGACAGTTCTTGCGCCGCTTCGTCCGGTACAGCCTCGCTCTCTGTGCGGAACCACAGGTTGACGGTCAGGCCGACTTCGCCCAAGTCAAAAGCGCTGTCTATGTACTCATATGTCCCGTATGGAAACTCCACATCGTCTGGAACGGCGCTGGCCCGGTAGAAGTCCATGAATCTGTTAAACCAGGAATAGAGGGCCTTGTTTTTGGTCATAAAGCGCCCGCCTCCTGCCATGCTTTAATCAACTTTGGTCCTTGCTTGGCAATCCAGTCCACCATTTCCTCGTTGGTAGCCCACTCGCTATTTTCAGCAAGGCCACTCTCAAAAAGAAACGCATGGACAATCTCGTGGCGGATATTTTTTCGCTCTTGCAATTCCAGTTTCCCTTTGCTGCCCGGCTCCCCCCTCTTGTAATTCTCAACTACAATTTCTTTCGTGGTTTCATCACAGAAGCCATCACAGCCTTTTAGGCGGGATTCTTTTTCTTCTGAAACAAAAGCGATGCTGTATTTCGTACCTAAAACATTTACATTCATGTGGTCAGCGCCCACCTCTCCGCAGTGAAGTATTTCAGTGGCAACGTGGACGAGCGGGGCGCAACCTTTTCCTCTGGGTTTGAGGTAACCCGGTAGGTCTGGCCGGTCTCCACGTCCTTGAATACGTCGTTGTACTCGATGGGAAAATCCCGGTCAACCAGGGCGGAATACAGGCTGGTCACGCCCTCTTTTTCCGCCCTCCGGGCCTCCATGGAGGTATCCAGCGCCTGATAATTGGTGAACTCCGTGCCCTCCGTCCACTCCACGATGTAGCCGCCCGCACCATCCGGCACACGCTTTTTCTCCATTAGCACACAGGTGCGTGCAAAATCATCAAGCAAAGACACGTTCTCACCTCCACGGGTTGTCTTTGTGCGGCTCCGCCGGCGTCATGTGGGGATTTGGGTTTGCATATTGCCAGCTCCCCGCTGGTTTTTTCCAGGGGGCAAGCTGGGCGGCGAACACGTCTCTCCAGCCCACCGCAAGCCCTTTGGAGTTTGTGGCCTTGGAATAGCTGTACCCGCCAAAACTCTCGCTAGTATACGGGCCGCTGTCTCCGTTCTTGGCCTGCCATGCTGTGATTTCATCCACAGTGGACAACAGCGCTTTCGGGAGGGCCAGCGCCCATACAGAGCCGTCAAAGGTTTCATCTGTCAACATTATCTCTGTTCCGCTTTCGTCAAGAGCCGCTCCGTCAGCGTATTTGTACACGCCATCGTTGAACAGGCTCCCCACAATCCGGAAATATTGCCCATTTACGAGGAAGGGCAGCGTGAGCTTCCCGTCCTCGATGGTGTATGTATCGTCATACCGGCCCACGACGAACCAGTTGTTCAGATACATCAAAACGGTTTCAAGCATCACGCCGCCCTCCTATCACTTTCTCGATCTGGTTTTTGCTTTTGCCTGCGGTTCAAATGTTGCCCCAGAGAATGTGAATGTCACAACGCTGGCATCTTCCACAAGCACCTCAAAGGTGTCATCCTTTGTCACCCGGAATACAATGTCCGGGTCAAAGGCAATCTTGTCCTTTGTGGTCTCTCCGTTTTTCTTGAAGGTCATATTGGTCCCGGTTTTGGTCAGGTGGAAGGGGAAGTAATATCCGCTGTCCTCGCCCGGCAAACTACTGAACTCGGAATACCCAGTCACATAGTGAAATGTACCAGTTACAGAACCATCTGCTTTTACTGTCAGATCATCACCGACCAATTCAGAGACCTGTTTCCCCAATAGGGTCTGACTGCTGGGGAAGAGCGTTAAAGTGTCAGACCCGATTAACCCCCCGCCGATACGGTAATCTTGGCAATGCCGTCCAGATACTCAGCCCACAGCTTCATGCCCATGATGGCGTAGCTCTCTCCCACAGCGGTGGAGTAGTTGCCCTGGGCGTGGAACCCGATCAGGTTGGTCTCACCCTGAGTGGTGTAGTTCAGGCCCAGGCGGGCGAACTCGCTGTCGCCGGGGTCGGCATAGTACAGATCGATGTTCTCCACAGGCGTGGCAATCACGGTGTTGCGCGCAATGGCGGTCTTGCCGGACACGCTGGCAGGCAGCAGGAACAGGGTGCTGTAACCCATGAAATTCTGGATGTAGTTAATTCCAAACTGGGTCTGCACAGTGATGTCCGCAGCGCCCAGGTAATCATAGGCATCCAGGATATTGGCAAAGCCCACAACCTGGGTCACGTCCTTAGCCATGCCTGCAAACTTGTCCAGCACCTTGCCCTGTGCCTGGGCCAAAGCGGCCTGCCAGGTGGTGGCGGTGCCAGTCAGCGTACCAGTGTTCAGGAAGGTGTAAAAGTCACCAAGCACCACATTCTGCAGGCTGGTCAGGAAGGCGTCGTCGCTCTTTTCCACAGCGATAGCAGCGCCGTACTTGTCCACGTCCTCAATGGGCACAGCCTTGGCGTATTTCTTGATGGTCAGATCGTCTTTCTTGGTGGCGGTGATGGTGGTTTTGCTGTAGGGGATCACCTCACCGGCACCGACGTCGCCGGATTCCAGCGCCACGCTGGCGGTGTAGGACACCAGCTGCGTGCCGGGGGTCTTGCGGATGGGCCGCATGATTCCCAAGATGTTGCGCAGAGAATCCCAGTTATCATTGAATCGGGTGACGAAATCTTCTTCGCGGGCCGTCACGCTGGTATAGACGTTCGGCAGCGAATCGCGGGGGGCGGTGAAGCTCTCAACGGTAGTAGCAGCCATTAAAAATCATTCCTTTCATGTCGTAGTCTGGTGGTTTTCGATTAGTGCTTGCTGGCGCTCGGCAGCAGACAAAACATAACGTCCGTGGTCATCTTTTTTATAGATGTCTGCCTTTGTCATCGCGCCGCCGTTGTTGTTTGCCGGGGGGTTGGAGGTGCTTGCACCCCTTGTTTCCGTGGTGGTGATGAAGTCCGCCCACTCGGTCTTGATGGCCTCTGTGAGCTTGTCAGCGCCCTTGATGGTCCCCTTTTCGTCCAGCTCCACGCTGTCCACATCAGAGACCTTCAACACGGATTCCAGGCGCTTCTCACTTACCCCAGCTTCTTGCAGGAGCGCCCGATAAGCCTTTTCCTTGGCCGCATGGCTCTCCTTCTTGGTCTGCTCGGTCTTGTAGCCCTCAAATTCCTCTTTGATGGCCTCGTATTTCACTTTCCACGAGTCTTTCTTGCCCGCTTCCAGATCCGCCTGCGCCTTTTCCAACTGCTTCTGTACTTCGGGCAGGGCTTCTGCGTCGGCCTTATACTTCGCAACGTCCGCTTTCAGGCCGTCCACGGTCTCGCTGTGCATGGAAATGATCTCGTCGATCTTTTCCTCGTCGATGCCCATCGCTTTCAGGGCACGTCTGGTTAAACTCATACTCAGTCTCCTTTTCTTCGGCCCGGTTCTTCGGGGCGACTGTGATATAAAAACCGCGTTGCTTTGCGGGTTTTACCAAATAAAAAAGGGGCCAACCACCGATAAATTCTCGGTAGTTGACCCCAATGGTCCTTCTCTAACTCCAATCAGTTAGAGGATTGATATTGAATTGTTCGCTTGTCCTCCAGAACGATGTACCCATCGCCCTTTTTCCGAACAATTGCGTCGTTTCCTTTTGAGATAATGGCCTTGATAATGGCCCAGGCTTTTTCATCCATTCATTGCATCGCCTCCCACTATGTGCGGTTAAACAGTTCGTCTATACCAATAAATCCGTTTCTCTGATACCTTGCATTGACCGTCTTAAAGTCAAGGTTAAATATCTCGCACCATTCAGTCAGAGTTCTCGTAGAGTTTCCTATAGTAATGTTGATATTTGTACTTCGATTTCTGCTTTGTTCTTTTTGTGTGGCCCACCGACAATTTTCTGGTGTGTAGTCCCCGTCGTTGTCAATGCGGTCTATTGTCAAATCATCGTTGTAGCCGCTGGACAGTGCCCATGAATAAAAAGCCTCAAAACTTTCCTTCCATTCGTCGCAAACCTTAATGCCTCGCCCACCCCATCTATCATATCTTGGGTCATGTGAGTTATAGCAACGGCCTTTCATGCCTTGCCATTCCTGATAAATGCGTGTCCCACTCATTTTGTGGCGATGGTGCTTTGTCAGGTTTACTTTATCTTGTGCCTTTTTCAAGCACCCGCAAGATTTGATTGCCCCGCACAAGAGACTATCAGATCGGACCGTTTTCATGTTTCCGCAATCGCATTGGCAAACCCAATAAGTTTTTCTCGTTTCTGTTTCCGCTATGCCTATCACAGTAAGCAGGCCAAATTTCTGCCCGGTCAAATCGCGAACTTTACTTTTATCTTTCATGTTCCCACCTCGTATATAATTGTACCATACTCGGCGGAAAATGTCAATAATTATGCGTTCTCAAGTTCAGTTTTTATGATGGATTGGTATTCCTTTGCGTGGTCTGCTACCGCTGGTTTTAAGAAAGGTTGCGCTTTATTTCCTCTTGTCCAATGCCAATTACCATTTGCATCTTGATAAACCCAAGGTGTCGGTCTACCTCCCTCCGCGTATATGCCCGTCGCCAATTCAACGTACGGAGCGTACGAGGTGTTGGACCCAATGTACACCGCCGGTTCTCCATCATCCACTTTGTGGGAAATGCTGTTTCGCAGATTCCCCGTATCTACTGGCGCAAGGTCTTTTGCATACCCTTCCGCCTGTTCTCCACACCGTTCCAATGCCCGCAGAACAGCGTCGTGAAATTCGTTCAGCACATCGGCGCTGTAATCGTTGAACACAACGCCTCCAAGGTCAGGCACGGCTTTCACCCCCATAAATTTTATAAAATTATGAAAATAATGCTTGACATTTACATAGCAGTATGGTATTATAATACCAGAAAGAGCAAGGAGGAGGACATAAAAGTGAAGGTTTGCAATGAGATGATCGCCCGGCTGAAAGAAGTAGCTGAGGAGCTTTATTACGACTACGAGGTGGTCGCTATCCGGGTGCAGGATCCCAAGTTTGAACTTGGTGAGATGGACCACAAGTCCCACGTCTGGGTTGATGGAGATGAAACCGACGAAGAACTTGACGGCGTCTGTGGTATTCGCTCCAACATGGCGGAGATCGTGTTTAACTCCTTCTTTTCTTGCGTGTATCCCGGGGAACATGTTGCCATTATCGCGGGCAACCGTTACACCTGCGGAGAGGATCGCGGGGAAGTTATCATCGAGGACCCCGTGGTGGTGGAGGTGCTGGCATGACGATCCGTGAACACCGCAAGTCTAAGCGCTTAACGCTTCACCAGCTTTCCTCTCTGTCTGGCGTATCTGTTACACAGATTCAGGCGGTAGAGACCGGAAAGTCAGACCCCGGCAACATGTCAGCAAAAAACCTTTTGGCAATCGCAAAAGCCCTTGACGCGAACCCGTTTGAACTCATAGCGTCGTCCGAATAATGGGCGGCGCTATCTGCTTTTCACCCATCTTTCCCACTGTTCGTATGTCATTTCCTCCACGACCACATTCCGCCCGGTTTTGGGGTCGCGTACCCGCATTTTTCGCGGTTCCGCCTCAATTCCAGGCTTTTCCACTGTGCGCAGAGTACAGCGGCAGTTATAAGTTAAGGCGGGTTTTGCTCTTGGGTCGCCCGGATACCGGATTTTACCCAGCTCCGACGAAAAACTTTCATCCCAATCCACCGTCTGCCCGTCCAGCTTCTGGTGTGCGTGTCGGGTGCGTCCATCTTTGGTTGCCACCCACCGCTTTCTCACCTTGATGCCCATATCGGACGCAGCTTTATAGCTATCCATCCGCCCGCCGTTCTGAGCGCTGGTAATGGCTGTTCTGGCCGCTCTGACGGCGCTAGCGCGGTTCATTTCGCTTACCCTTGCTTTCAGGTCGGTAGCGATCTTGCCCACGCTCTTGCCCTGTAAAATGCCGCTTGTAACGCTTTTCTTGATCTGCCTTTGGCCGTATTTCAAATCTCTGCCGCGTTTGATGGCTCGCTCTTTCGGATAATACGGCATAATGTCCGGGTCATCCTTAATGAGCCTTTTTACCGTGGATTCATCCCACAGGGTAAAGCCAATGTTACCGGCCACCTTCTCGATGGTGTACGCGGCGTAGTTTCGATTCAGGGAGTAGACAGACGGCGTTGCGTCATTGACATAGGATGCCGCCACTTCATTGGCTTTTGTGTACCGTTCGGCCACCTTAACGGCCAGATCATCAAATCGTTCTCCACGCCCGATCTGATTCAGCCGCCATTGCAGATAATCCTGTTCGGTCCAGATTTTCCCGTTGATCTCCGTTCCGATCAGCTTTTTCTTTTCTTCGTCCCGCTTTGCAAATGCGACGAAGTAGTCTATTACTGTTTTCTCCAGGTCATCCCACGCTTCCCGGTACACTCTGGCTATCCTGCGCTCCAGCTTCTCCAGTTCCTCGTCCGTCCATCGATGGGCAAGGTCTCTTGGCATTATTTATCACCGCCTGTACCTCGGGTCTTCCGCCATTGCCTCCACAACCCTCAAAAGATATTCCTTTCCTTCTGTATTAAATTTTCTGTATTTTTGGAGGATTTCTTCTGAGGAAAGCAATTTTCTAGAAAGCATTAAAACTTGCATTTGATTTTCCGGTGTCAACTGCTCAAAGTTCTTTAGCAGTTCTTCACGGCGCAGTTCCTTGCTCTCCGCCTCCAATACTCTCGGGTCTATCATTTGCATTTTCGTTTACCCCCTGCTCCACCACGTCCAGCCGCTCCATATCCTCTGCGTCCCGGCGCTTCAGGATTTCGTCTACCTCCTCCGGCGTCAACCACGGCAGGTGCCGCAGGACGGCTTCATCATCCAGATAGGTCGCGGCAGTGAGCACCATCTGAGTCTCCTCCAGTTGATTGGCGATCCGGTTCCACTGGAAGGACGGCGTGTCGTCGATGCCAATCAATTCCAGCAGCTTCCCAATAAAGTCACGGATGCAATACTCAAAGTCGCCGCATTTGTCATCCTGGCTCTGGTAGCCCATTCTGATAGCCGTAGCGGTCAGGTTTCCGCTCATGATCTTATCCATGTCCACAAGCTGGAAATCCTCGTACAGGTCACTCCGCAGCCTTGTAAGCATGGCTTCCCGTGCCTGGTACGGGACATCCAGTGTGTGAGCCTCTGCCCCGCCTCCATCATCGGAATCTACCACAGAGGCCCGCAGCGCCCGCATTCGGTCAAGAAATCGAGCAATGTCTACATCGTCCATGCCGCCAGAGTTTTGCAGAACCCAGAAAATCCCGCTGGAATCGTCAATTTCGTTGGCAAGGCCGGATTTTACAAAATCGTAGCAGTCAATACTTTCCCGGATTCCAACCAACTCGCTTTGTCGGATATCGTTTGCATACATCGGAATAATTGGGAACCCAGGGTAATTATCTCCGCCTTCTACAGTCTCTCCATCCACATCAGAGCGACGGACAGTCTGTAAATATGGTCTCTTTTCCTGCTTAACTCGCAGGCCGTCCTTTTTCGTCTCGATATACTCCGTGTACCCGTCGATCTCATAGAGAGTGTACCGCTTTGTCTCCGTACCACTCAGCGTCCAGTACCGAATACCGGCCTTGAGAAATCCGTCCTCCTCGTCATACAGCGGAACAAATCCCGGCTCATTCGGCGTGTCCGCGTAAGAAAACACCTCCAAATGGTCTCTGTTCCAGAACCCAAACGCCACCTTGTCCACCATGGCTTTCTTGGCGAGCTGCGAAATCCGGCTGTCAAAGGTGTCCCCCAACCGCTCTTTCGTTCTATCCTGCTCGAAGGTGACGCCATTAGAAAGCACATATTGCACCTGTTGGATTACAAAACGGCGAAAGAACAGCGTTTTCAGCTTGTAGTTGGCAGAAAACAGATCCGGATATGCTTTCCCGCTCGCGTCATACAAAAACTTCTGGAACTTCTCAATGGTCAGGTTGTGCTTTGCGTAGTACGCCTCCGCAGCAGCGGCAATCTTATAATCATCGCTGGAAGTATGGTCTCTTACTGCGCCCTGAACGAATTCCATGCGGTCTTTTTCGTTCTCACCCACCGCCAGCAGGTCTTGATATGTCCTCAACATCTCACCTCCGTGCATAAAGAGGTATATAATTATTTTTGGCCGGTTGTCCAGGCCGCCTCCAGATCGGCTCCGTAGCATAGCGGACGGCGTCAATATGGTGGTTGTCTCTATCAGGGTATCCGCTGACAATGTCGCCGTCTTTCGTCCGTTCGTATTCGTATTCCATGAATTCTTCACAGGTATCCGGGCAACGCTTTGGGTCTATGACAATAGATTTCAGGGATTGCAGCCACTTCATGGAATACTCCACACTTCCCGGCCCTTTGATTGCACCCGTGCAGTGCAGACCGAATTTCTTATAGTCCGCTACGCTTTTCGGCTCCGCGCTGTCTGCAACAATGCGGTCCTCTCGGTTCAATCCCTTTTTCAACAGCAGATCAGCGGTTTCCTGGTTGCCCAGCTTGTTTCGGGTCAATTCGTCAAAAATGTACAACGTCCTCCGCGCGGCGTCATAGTGGCAGCGGTTGAATGCCCACGGGTCCGGGAAATATCCCCAGTCAACGCCATTGCAAACACGGTCAAATGTGGAAACCTCATCGTCTGTCAGCTCTCGAATGTCGAGATTTTCAAAGACATTTCCTCCCGTACCAACCGGAATCCCGAGATATTCATGCTGATAGGCTCGCTCGTCCGTCTCTTTGAGGTATTCCGCTTCTCGCAGGAACTGTTCTCCCAACCACTCTGGCGGGGCTTCCAGGTATGTACTCTTGTGGCATAGCCTGTCCGCTCTTTCCTCCAGACTGTCCTTGTTTGCCCAGTTGTCCCGGCTGATAGGCGGGTTATAGCTCTCAAAGTTCCAGAACTTAGAGCCGCCGCGCATTGTGGACTGCAAGATAGTTCGGATTTCCGCACGACCAGCAAACTGGTCCTTCTCCTCGAAGTGCGTCACAGCAATATACCCAAACGGGACCTTGATGGACTTGATCTTCATAGGGTCGTCAGCGCCGCGAAACATGATTTTTTGCCCTGTCGGCTTATATACCAGTTCCAACGGCTGTACCTTGGCCGCCCAGTAATCAGCCATGCCAAGCTCACCAATGGCCCATAGATATTGAGCATAGACGCTGTCCCGAAGAGTGTTCCCGACTTTGCGCAACACCAACGCATGGGTGTTTTTGTTTGTTAGCAGGATCAGCGGAACTAGGAGAGAAACGCAAGAGGATTTCAGCGAACCACGCCCACCAGACAGATCATAATGAGTGTGGCCATGTTGGAAAACATCACGAGCAAGCAAGTGGAACGCTGGGCCAAGAACTGTTGATAACCTGATTTCAGACATCAATAATCACCTTGGCTTCGTCCTCTTCTCTGCTCTGGTCTCCAATCAGGTCAAACAGCACCTTCGCTGCCTTGGCGTCTCCCTTTGCAGCCTTAATAGATAGCCCGGCGATGATCGCCATTTGATTGTCCACGTCCTCCGGAGCCACGCCGTCACGGGCTAGCTTGTTCCACGCCCGCTTGTCGGAAACAGGGAGAGAGAGGTATAGTTCCGCCGCTTCTCTCAGGCTTTTCTTCCTTCGGCGGGATTCGCCGGATGCACGGCCTCCAGATGCGCGGATCTCTCTCTGTTCTTCCTCTGTTCGTTCATCGAACGGGATAAGGTTCTTTTCATTCGGCATATCACCACCTACTGTTCATAGATTTGGTACCGCCGCCGCCCTCATGCGGACGGGGGCGACGTATACAATGCCCTGCTGCGTTGCAAGCCGCCATCGCCTTACGGTGATATGGACCAAGACCATTGTCATGCAGGGCCCTGGCACGGGTGGAAGGCTCTGTTCCCCCAACCTCCGGATTTGGAAACCGGCGCTCTCCATTGAGCTACACCCGCATATGGCGCCCGATCGGGGACTCGAACCCCGCTGATGTGGATTTTAAGCCACAAGCCAACTCCTATCTGGCCGCACTCGGGCATATATAGCCGGTCACCCCGGCTATCCTGCGGGTTTGTTCAGGTTGTCCGCTTTCCTGTTGGATTGAATTGGGATTCGGTCACCACCCTGTGAGCATCTAAACCCTCGGTAAGCTCTCAATGGAGCCGAGAGGCGGTATTGAGCCGCCACACGTCCACGGCGTTGTCCATGGCC
>ERZ1090878.665-NODE-668-length-17934-cov-7.492421_pt1 | contig 17934 bp, 14 predicted proteins | sample MGYA00478473_ERZ1090878 | MGnify/ENA primary metagenome ERZ1090878 (study PRJEB33644, sample SAMEA5815720) | chicken gut metagenome | biome: Chicken; feature: Gastrointestinal Tract; material: Caecum | place: Ireland | collected 2019-01-01 | study: A study of the... | reverse complement strand
GAAAGTCCGAGCATCGCAGGGCAATGATGCCTGCTAACGGCAGGAGGAGGCGACTTCAAGGAAAGTGAACAGAAATATACCGCAGAGTTTTACTCTGTAAGGTTGGAATGGCGAGGTAAGAGCTCACCGTCGCTTTGGTAACAAGGCGAGCCAATTAAACCCCATCAGATGCAAGATTGGGTCAGGGGCTGCGTTTAATCGCGGGGCTGCCCGTCCGTCCCTGGCTGTTAATATCGCTTTAACTTATCGGTGACGATAAGTATAGATAGATGACCGTACACGACAGAACTCGGCTTACAGATTAATCTCGGATTCCTTGTTTAAAACTTACGGCGGCGCGGAAATAACTTTCTGCGCCGCGCCCCGTTTAAAGATATTATATATATTATGGTACAATCTTTACCGTGTATTCATACTCGCACGGCGTATTGAAAACGTCTGCGCGTACCTCGTCCGCAAGGCAGTCCGAAAGGTAGCATCTTCGCGCCGTATCGTCAAGCGAGCGCGTATCGCTCATGCTTACGATAAGCGGCAACGCCGACTTGCCCAAAGCGGCAAAGATTTTATCTTTCATGCTTTCGCGTACGGCAAGCGGCTTTATATAAGTTCCGTGTTCAATGTATTTTTTAGCGTCGGCGGCGTACAGTTCCAGCGCGTTTGCGGCAAGTATCCGCCTTATGCGCGAGGAGGTGTACCTTCGTGCGGTACATTCAAAGATAATCTCTTCTGACGGACGGTTGCGCAGACCGCGCAGTTTGTTTTCCAGTCCCTCGCTGCAACCGAACACATCTTTCAGCTTGTCGCCGCCTGAAATAAGCGCATACCTTGCAACGGCGTCCCAGCGCTCCTTTGCACAAGCCGTGTCGACTTGGGAAAGCGCTTCGGCAACAAAGCCGGGCACATTTTTAAGCGCAGATTGTTCGTTTATGTGCGCGCGTATCGCGCTTGCGGAAGAGAAGTCGGAATACAGCTTTTCGTCCGAATATCCGCCGCCAATGCGTTCAATCGGCAGAATGTCGATTTGTCCGCCGCGGGACAAAACAGAGCACGCATACCTTACGGCAAGCACGCCGTTGGGGGAGGAGATGAGCTCTGCGTTGCCTCCGCACTCTTCAAGCGCTCTGACTGCGGCACGCTTGTAGCTTTCGCCGCCCGCAAGGCAGGCTTTGAGCCTTGCATTGTATTGCTCGCCCGAAAGTATTTTCGCAGCCTTAAGAATGTCTTCTTTGTCGGCCTTTTCGCATCCGAAAGCCAGACAGCAGACTTCGGGTATGGAGCTTAAAATGCTCACCGCGCCCTCGGCAAATACCTCTGCGGGAGCAACGGAAAAAGCTGCAGGCAACTGTATTACGCAGTCCGCGCCGCCAAGCACGGCGTGTTCGGCTCTCAGAAATTTCGGCAGTACCGCGGCCTCTCCGCGCTGCGTGAACGACGCGATCATAATGCACAGCACCGCGTCGCAGCCCGAAATGGCTTTCGCGCGTTCGATAAGATATTTATGCCCGTTGTGAAAGGGATTGTATTCGCATATTATGCCGCAAATTTTCATAATGATACCGCTAAAATATCAGTTTTAACCTTTACATTGCAAAAATTTTATTATATAATAGTACAGTAAATGACCTGCGGGTAACCGCTTTAATGGCATTATATATCAAAAACGTTGATAAATAAAGTGTTTTAAGGAGAAATTTCAATATGGCATTACTTGATGACATCAAGAAGAAGGCAGCCTCCCTTAAAAAGACAATCGTTCTCTGCGAGGGCGAGGACAAGCGCGTGGTTGAAGCCGCTGCGCAGATCACGAAAGAAGGCATAGCTAAAATCATTCTTATCGGCAACGAAGAAGAGGCAAAGAGGGTTGCACCCGGCGTTGACCTTACGGGCATCACGCTTGTGGATCCCCTTACTTCCGAAAAGACTGCCGAATATGCAAAGATACTTTACGAAGCAAGAAAGGCGAAGGGCATGACGGAGGAGCAGGCCGCAGAGCAGGCCAAGGACAGAACGATGTTCGGCGCGCTCATGCTCAAAGCAGGCGACGTTGACGGCTACGTATCCGGTGCCTGCCATTCCACGGCGAACACTCTTCGTCCCGGACTTCAGGTTGTAAAGACCGCTCCCGGAATAAAGACCGTTTCCAGCTGCTTTATAATGATTGCACCCGAAGGCGGCAACAAATACAATCCCGACGGCGTTGCAATTTTTGCAGACTGCGCAATCAACATTGAACCCGATGCTCAGCAGCTTGCCGATATAGCAATTTCTTCCGCAAAGACTGCAAAGACGCTTGCAGGCATAGAGCCCCGCGTTGCAATGCTTTCCTTCTCTACCAAGGGTTCGGGCAACGACGACAAATTCTTCAAGTCCGTTCCCAAGATGCAGGAAGCTACAAAACTTGCCAAAGAGATGGCTCCCGAACTCGCTCTCGACGGCGAATTCCAGTTTGACGCGGCTGTCGCTCCCGAAGTAGGCGAGCTCAAGGCTCCCGGTTCCAAGGTTGCAGGCCACGCAAACGTATTTATCTTCCCCAACATCAACGCAGGCAACATAGGTTATAAAATTGCCCAGCGTTTCGGCGGTTATATGGCCATCGGCCCCGTATGCCAGGGCTTTGCAAAGCCCCTCAACGACCTTTCCCGCGGCTGCAATGTGGACGATATAGTTGCTACCGTTGCCGTTACGGCGCTTCAGGCTGAATAATCGGAGATGGAGAGAATACAGAAATGAAAATACTTGTAATCAACGCAGGCAGTTCATCGCTTAAATATCAGCTTATAGACATGGAAACGGAGGGCGTTCTCGCCAAGGGCGGATGCGAAAGAATAGGCATCCCCGGTTCCGTTTTGAAGGCAAAGGGCAACGGCAAGGAAAAGGTGTTCAACCAGGATATGCCCACCCATAAGGTTGCCATAGAGCTCGTGCTTGAAGCTCTGCACGACGACGAAATCGGCGTTATCAAGTCCATGAAGGAGATTGACGCGGTAGGTCACAGAATAGTGGCCAGCGGCGAGTACTTCAAAAAGACTACGCTCGTCACCCCCGAAGTCATGAAGACCCTCGAGGAAAAGACCTTCGAGCTCGGCCCCCTTCATAATCCCGCAGCGGCTACGGCAATCCGTGCCTGCATGGAGGTTATGCCCGGTACGCCCATGGCGCTCGTTTTCGACTCTTCATTCCATCAGACCATGCCCGAAAAGGCATATCTCTACGGCATCAAGTACGAAGATTACAAGGCATACGGCGTGCGTAAATTCGGCGCACACGGCACCAGCCATAAATTCGTATCCCAGGAGGCTGCAAAGTTCCTCGGCAAAAAGCCCGAAGAGCTTAAAACTGTCACCTGCCACCTCGGCAACGGTTCTTCCATTTCCGCAGTGGACGGCGGTATCTGCGTAGATACTTCCATGGGCTTTACCCCGCTTGCAGGCGTGCTTATGGGCACCCGTTCGGGCGATATAGACGCCTCCGCAGTTGAATTCCTTGCACGCAAAAAGGGTCTTTCCCACGCCGATATGGTAACTTACCTCAACAAGCAGTGCGGCGTTGCAGGCATTTCCGGCGTTTCCAGCGACTTCCGCGACCTCATTGCAGGCGAAGAGCAGGGCAACGCAAGGTGCAAACTCGCACTCGATATGTTCTGCTACCAGACCAAGCGTTTCGTGGGCGCTTATGCGGCCGTTATGGGCGGCATCGACTGCCTTGTGTTCACCGCAGGCATAGGCGAGAATACTCCCCGCGTGCGCAAGGGCGTTTGCGAAGGCCTTGAATTCCTCGGCATAAAGATGGACGAGGCTAAGAACGAAGCAAAGAATGACGGTTCTATCCGCGACATTTCCGCTGCCGACAGCAGAGTCAAGATACTCGTCATTCCCACCAATGAAGAGCTTGTCATCGCAAGAGAGACGGCTGAACTTCTGTAAAAAATTGTATAGCCGTTTACAAAATAAGTTGACAAAAATTCGGCTATATACTATAATTGCATAGTCGGTTCGGTATGATTATTGACATTGCCAGGCAGATAGCCTTAAAAAATTTCCGCGGCAGTTTCAGCTTTGATTATGACTGCCCCAAAGACCTCGTTATTCTCCCCGCAGCCTCAGTGGAAGGCAAAGTAAAGGTGGAGGGCGAGTATGAAATATTTGAAGACAATTCCGTCGGCGTACATCTTAAAATAAGCTATCTTCTTGTCGGGCAGTGTTCATATTGTCTTGAACCTGCAAAAAAGCAGATAGAGTATGAACAGGATATCCTCTATCTTACCGAGGACGACGGAGAAAATTATTCGTATAACGGCTTGAAAATAAATCTTACCACTGCCGTAAACGATGCTGTTCTTTTCAGTCAGCCGCAGGTTCTTTTGTGCCGCGAAGACTGCAAGGGCATAGAGATTAAATAAAGAATAACAATAAAGAGGTGTAGATATGGCAGTACCCAAGGGAAAACAATCTAAGAGCAGAACCAACAGCAGGTTTGCAAACTATAAGGCAACGGCTCCCACTCTGGTGGAGTGCCCTCATTGCCATTCCATGATGCAGGCGCACAGGGTTTGCGGCAACTGCGGTTACTACGATAAGGTTGAAGTTGTAGCCGAAAAAGAAAAGAAGAACTGATTTCAGTTTCAATTAAAAACCGTTCGGCGGGCTGCTTTTTCAGGGCGGCCCGCTTTGGCGTAGAATTTTATGCGTAAATATTGCATAATTATCCGCAGTAAAAGCTGTCTGTAATTCAAGCAGACAGCTTTTTGCATATTATTTCTATTCAGAACTGTTTGTCGCTGAGAGGTAAAGAGTTTTTAAAGGCAATCTGACAATATTAAAAATTTACTCATAATTAAAATTTATTTGCAATATAGTGTATTTCAAATAATTGACAATCGTCATTGCCGTTGCTATAATTAAATCATATAAAAAAAGTAGGAATTAACGGAGAACATAATTTGAACAACACATATTCGGTCAGCGGCATGACCTGTTCTGCCTGCTCATCGGGAATAGAACGCGTGGTCGGCAAAATGGAGGGAGTCAACAAGGTTGAAGTCAGCCTTATGGGTAAGTGCATGACTGTAGACTTTGATGAGAATACTGTCTCCGAGCAGGCCATATTCGAGGCTGTGAAATCGCTGGGCTATGGAATATATCACGAGGGCGAACAGCCCAAGGGTAAGGAAGTTGCGCAGGATAAGCGGCTGTTTGTGCGCTTTATAATTTCGCTGTGCATACTAATTCCGCTGTTGTATGTATCCATGGGGCATATGGTTTCCTTCCCGCTCGGCGCGCTCTCGCCCGAGCGCAATCCGCAGTGGTTTGCCTTTTATCAGTGCATACTCACGGCGGCGGTGATAGGCGTAAATTTCCGTTTCTTTACAAGCGGCGTTAAAGCGCTGATTAAAAAAGTGCCCAATATGGATACGCTTGTTGCGCTCGGCGCAGGCGTTTCGTTCTTGTATTCGTTTGTAATGATGATTCTCATTTTCGTGCACGCAGGCGAAGATGTTGCGCACGGATATGCAATGAACCTATACTTTGAGTCGGCGGCAACCATTTTAACTCTGGTTACGGTAGGTAAGTGGCTGGAGGAAAAATCAAAACGCCGCACGGGCAGCGAGATTGAAAAACTTCTGCGCCTTGCGCCTGACAAGGTTACAAAGGAAGTGGACGGAAAACTTATCGAAGTACCCGTCTCGCAGGTTGCGGTAGGCGATATCCTCGTCGTAAGGCAGGGCGAATATATCCCCGTAGACGGCGTGATAACCGAAGGCAATACCTTTATAGACAAATCGGCAATAACTGGCGAAAGTCTGCCCGTGGAAGTGACGGTCGGCGACCAGATAACTTCCGCCGCACTCAACAAGAGCGGCGTGATAAAGATGCGCGCACAGAGAATTGGCGCGGATACTACGCTCTCAAAAATCGTTAAAATGGTGCGCGAAGCGGGAGCATCCAAGCCGCCCATCCAGAAATTTGCCGATAAGGTTGCGGGCGTGTTCGTACCCGTCGTTACTGCCATTGCCCTGCTTACTTTTGCAATCTGGCTTATAATTGACGGCAAATTTGTGCCCGAACATTGCGTTACATACGCAATTAGCGTACTGGTTGTATCCTGCCCGTGTGCGTTGGGCCTTGCAACGCCCGTTGCCATAATGACTGCGACCGGCAAGGCGGCGTCTCTGGGCGTGCTGTATAAGGATGCCGAAAGCCTGCAAAAGGTATGTCACGTCAACGCTGTTCTTCTTGACAAGACGGCCACTTTAACGGAGGGCAAGCCGCGCGTTACAGACGTGCTCACTTTCGGTACGGACGAAAAGAAGGCGCTTTATATTGCCGGCGGAATTGAAAAAAATTCCAATCACCCGCTTGCAAAATGCATAACCGACTACGCGGGAGAGGGCGCTCAAACGCAAAACTTTGAATACATTGTGGGCAAGGGCGCCAAAGCCGTTGTTGACGGCACAACGTACCTGCTCGGAAACGAAAAACTTGTATCGTCTGCAAACATAACCCGCAAGGTAAAGGAGTCGGCAACTTCTCTTTCGATGCAGGGCAAAACGGTAATTTATCTTGCCGACGAAAAGTCTGTAATTGCGCTCATTGCCGTGGCCGACACTCTTAAGGAGGGCAGCCGCGAGGCCGTTGCTCTGCTGAAAGACCGAAATATGCGCGTTGCAATGCTTACTGGCGACGAAAAGAATGCCGCAAAAGCCATTGCCGACAGCGTAGGCATAGACGATTTCATGTCGGACGTCATGCCCGAAGATAAGCTGCGTGCAGTCACAAATCTGCAGCAGGTAGGCGGATATGTCGCAATGGTGGGCGACGGCATAAACGATTCGCCCGCACTTAAACAGGCCGATGTAGGCATTGCGATAGGCAGCGGCACGGATGTAGCCATCGATTCGGCCGATGTTGTGCTCGTAAGCGAGGATATGCGCACGCTTGACGACATGTTTGAGCTCTCCAAGGCCACCGTGCGCAACATAAAGGAAAATCTTTTCTGGGCATTCATTTACAACGTTATAATGATTCCCGTTGCGGCGGGCGTATTTGCCTGGGCAAACTTTACTTTCACCCCCATGATAGCCGCGGCCTGCATGTGTTTAAGCTCGCTTTTCGTTGTATTCAACGCACTCAGACTGCTGCGTTTCAGAAATAAAAGACGTAATAAATCCGTGGCTGAACCTGTAACACCTTCGGCCGCGTCAGATAAATCGGAGGACGGTTATATGAAAACGATAGTAAATATAGAAGGAATGTGCTGCGAACACTGCGCAAAGCGCGTGGAGAATGCTCTTTCAACGGTATCGGGCGTGGTGAGCGCAGACGTCAAACTCAAGAAAAATCTTGCGGTAATAAGAAGCCGCGAGCCCCTTTCAGAAGAGGATATCAAAAAGGTGGTTTCCGACGCGGGCTACACTGTAACTTCTGTTGAAGTAAAGTGACAAAGTTACGCACTTTGTGACAGTATATGCGTTAATCATACATTGACATATAAACATATGTCGCCTTATAATTATATCAAGGTAAAAAAAGACCTTAAAAAGTATAAAAGAGGCGATTATATGCAGGCTGTTTGCGAACAGGACACAATGTTGTTGGACAGACGCACAAAAGAACTTATCACGGAGTATGTGCCCGAAGGCGACGTGCTGGAAGGTATTGTGTGCTTTTTTTCGGTATTTGCCGATGCTACGCGCGTGCGCATGCTCTCCGCGCTGGCCATATCCGAAATGTGCGTCACAGACCTTTCGCGCGTGCTGAACATAAACCAGACAACCGTTTCGCACCAGCTCAGACTGCTTAAAAATCTGGGCATTGTAAAGAGCGAACGGCACGGCAAAATTATCTTTTACAGTCTTGTAAACGATACGGTAAACGACGTCATGTTGAAGGGCGTAGAATTTTTAGGTTGCTGAAAAAAGCGCGGAGTAAAAACCCGCGTTTTTTTATGCACCGAACAGCTTGTAATATTGCAAAAATATAAGCTTTTGTGTTATAATATAAAAAGTAATTGTCGGTTGAAATTATATGGATGTAATAAAGGAAAAATTAAAACTTCTGCCGGATAATCCCGGGGTATATATAATGCTGGATAAGTATTCCAACGTTATATACGTGGGCAAGGCCCGCGTTCTGAAAAATCGCGTGCGCCAGTATTTTCATTCTTCGCCCAAACCCGACAAGGTTATGCGTATGGTGGAAAATATCGCCGATTTCAATTACATCATAACCAAGACGGAGCGCGATGCGCTTGCGCTTGAAAACAACCTGATAAAAAAATACAAACCCAAGTACAACATACTTTTAAAGGACGATAAAACATATCCCTATATAAAGGTTGACCTGCACGAACAGTACCCCGCATTTTACGTTACGCGCAAGGTAAAAAAGGACGGAGCGCGCTACTATGGCCCGTATATGGGCGGCGTAAGCTACAAAGACATTCTTGAAATACTTCAACTTACATTCAGAATAAGGCTGTGCCATACCGCCATAACGGATAAACCCAAAAGGGAGTGCCTTAACTTTCACATAGGCCGCTGTCTTGCTCCGTGTGCGCATAAATGCACGCGTGAAGAGTATGCCGCCTGCGTAAAAAAGGCCGTCAACTTTCTCGAAGGCAATTATAAGGACGGCGAGGCTGTACTCAAAGAAAAAATGCTCTCTGCCGCCGCGGGCGAAAATTTTGAACTTGCGCTTGACTACCGCAACAAGATAGAGATGCTCTCCAAGCTGGAGGCGCGCAGAATCACATCGCTCTCCAACTTCCTCGATGCTGATATAATTGCTTACACCACAAACAATCTGTATTCTGCCATAAACGTGCTGATAACAAGAAAGGGCGTAATGCAGGGCGGTACCAGCTACGCGCTTGAAGACGCACACTCATCGGACGCCGAGGCGCTTTCGCAGTTTATATCGCAATACTATGCGGACAGGCTGCCGCCCTCGGAAATAATTACCGAAAGCTGCCTTGAAGGCGAAAAGGAGCTTTTGGAAACCTTCTTTAAGGAGAAGTACGACAAGAGCGTAAAAATAACATTTGCAAAGCAGGGCGTAAAGGCGCAGCTGCTGCAGATGGCGCAGGAAAATGCTAACGAGTACCTTGCAAAGTCGATAGATAAAATCAAGCACAAGGACGATATGACGATAAATGCCTGCAAACGTCTGCAGGAGGTCTTAAAGCTGAAAAATTATCCGCGCCGTATGGAGTGTTACGATATATCCAACATAAGCGGCGTGGACAAAGTCGGCTCAATGGTTGTATTCATAGACGGCGAGGCCGACAGAAACAGCTATCGCAGATTCAGAATAAAGACAGTTGAGGGTGCAAACGACTTTGCGTCTTTGCAGGAAGTACTCACCCGCAGGCTGAAAAAACTCGGAACGGACGAGGAAGAGCGCTTTCCCAAGCCCGACCTTATCATAATAGATGGCGGCAAGGGACAACTTTCTGCGGTTGAAGAAATATTCAATCAGATGGGCATTTCGGGGATAGAGCTTATCTCGCTTGCAAAGCGGGAAGAGGAAGTATTCACGCTCACTTCCGAAGAGAGCATAAGAATTGACCACCGCGATTTTGCGCTTAAAATGTTGCAGAGAATAAGGGACGAGGCGCACAGATTCGCCATAACGTATTTTCGCAATCTTCATTCAAAGCGCAATCTTGAAAGCGTGCTTTCTGAAATAGAGGGCGTAGGCAAAAAGAAACGAATGACCCTTATGGAGCGTTTCGGCACAATTGACAAAATAATGAATGCAGGCGAGGAGGAACTGGCCTCAACTGAAGGGATTGGTCCCGTGCTTGCAAAGAACATAAGGAAATATTTTGAAGAAAAATTATGAGTAAGGTAAAATGCGGTCTTATTGTTTCCGACTTTGACGGAACGCTTTTGTCCACAAAACAGACCATATCGGATAATGTCAAAAACGCCATAAACGAATATGTGGCCGCGGGCGGAATATTTGCCGTATGCACGGGCAGAATGCTTGCATCCATTCTCCCCAGGGTGCGTTCGCTCGGTTTAAAGGGACTCGTGGCCGCCTACCAGGGTACTGTGATAGCCGATATCGAAAGCGGTCGGCTCATAAGAAGCGGCGGCTTTACCGTTGACGAGGGCGTGGAGATCTGCCGCGTGCTTGAAGACCACGGCGAGGCAATAAATACCTATGCCGACGACGCCATGTATACCTCGCTTGCGGGCGACGATAAACTTCTCAGCGTATACGAAAACGTGACGGGCATAGAGGGCGTGCGCGTAAATGGCAAGATGTCCGAATTTGTAAAAGAACATTCGCTTAGCTGTCAGAAGATTGTCAGCGTTGTAATGCCCGATAAAAAACGTGCGCTCTACGATTATCTGGTAGAAAAATTCAGCGAAAGATTTGAAGTAACTTACAGCGCGGCCGTGCTTGTGGAGCTCTCGCCCAAGGGTGACGACAAGGGCGCGGCGCTTAAATACATTGCCGACTACTATAAAATTCCGCTTGAAAATACAGTTGCCGTCGGCGACAACCTCAACGATTTGCCCATGATAGAGGCAGCGGGAACGGGAGTGGCCGTTGCAAACGCACTTGAAGAACTAAAAACATATGCCGACGACGTCTGCCCCTCGTGCGACGACGACGGTATTGCATTTGTTATAAGAAAATACGGACTTGCATAGTACTATGTGTGAAATACTTGCCCCTGCGGGCGATAAAAACAGCGCTCTTGCGGCCATAAACAGCGGAGCGGACGCAATATACCTCGGTCTGAAACAATTTTCCGCAAGGTCCTCCGCCGAAAACTTTGACGAGGAGCAGCTCAGAGAGATAATAAATTATGCCGCACTATTCGGCGTGAAAGTGCACGTTGCAATGAACACGCTTGTAAAACAGAGCGAGGCGGAAAGCTTTATCCCTGCCGTAAAACGCGCGTGGGAGCTTGGCGCGGACGCCATTATAATGCAGGATATTTTTATCGGCAGAGCAATACACGAAATGTATCCCGAAATCGTGCTGCACCTTTCCACGCAGGCAGGCGTGTGCAATATATACGGCGCAAAACTTGCTAAAAAATTTGGATTTTCACGCGTGATTCTTGCGAGAGAGACGGCGTTTGAAGACATAAGACAGATTGCCTCCTTTATGGAAACGGAGGTGTTCGTTCAGGGTGCGCTTTGTACCTGTTTTTCGGGACAGTGCTATCTTTCTTCGTTTGCGGGCGGCAACTCGGGCAATCGTGGAAGATGCAAACAGCCCTGCCGCAAGATATATTCAATAGACAGAAAGGGCTTTGAAGAGCCCGCTTACCGCATTTCTCCCTCCGATTTAAGCGTAGGTCAGGATATTTTAAAACTGATTGACGCGGGCGTATACTCCTTTAAAATAGAGGGCAGAATGCGCCGCCCCGAATATGTTGCCGCCGCTGTAGGGTATTACAGAAATATTATAGGCGGAAGAGAGGGTGACCTTTCTGCACTCAAACGAACTTACAACCGCGGAAATTATACCAAGGGACTTGCTTTCGGTCAGGATAAATCGTTTCTTTCGCCCGCAGTTCAGGGACATATCGGCGAATATGTGGGGACGGTAAAGGTTGTAAACGGCAGATTTTTTGTAGAAAATTCCCGCAGATTTGTAAAGGGTGACGGCTTTAAAATTCTCCGCTCGGGTAAAGAGGCGGGAGGAGGCGCATATGAAGGCGACGGCAAGGGCGGTTTCTACATCGGCTCTTCCGCAAGACTGAAAAACGGCGACAAGGTATTCGTCACCACCGACGTTGAGCTGAATTCCCGTCTTGTTTCGGGCAAAAGACTGCTCGGCGTGCGCATAGAGGGCGAATTTGCAGAAGGCAGACTTCCCAAGGTAAAGATAAACGGATTTGAGTTTGAAGGAAAAGAGACGCTTTCCAAGGCTGAAAACAGACCGCTTTCTGTGCAGGATATAGAAAATTGCTTTAAAAAGACGGATAAACTGCCTTTTGAAGTAAGTTTCGGAGAAATATTCACCGATGGCAGACCCTACCTAGGCATGGGCGCGCTCAACGCGTTCAGAAGAGAGGCGTATGCCGCATTTGTCAGTCGGATAACATTCAAACAAAGAGAAAACTTTGAAGAGCAAATAAGCCTTCCCACAGTTTCACTTTCCGTAAACGATAAGCGCGCCGTAATCTGCGAAGATTTGCGCGGAGTTTCGGCAGATATAGGAATTTTAAAATTAAATAAGTTTGACTGCGATGTTTCCGCGTTGATTTCCGATTTTGACGGGGAAAAATTTATCTTTCTTCCGCCGTACCTTTCGGGAGCAGAAATTGAAAAAATAAAACCGCTTTTAAGCTTTTTCGACGGAATTTATTGTGACGGTTTTTATTCTATGGAGCTTGCTATGCAATGCGGAAAGAAGTTGTTTGCGGGTACGGGATTCAACGCCGCAAACACGTTTGCCGCCGAATATTTAAGCAATAACGCGCGTTGGTTCTGCATATCGAAGGAGCTTACATCGGCAGAGTCAGAGCCTCTCTGCACGCAGAATTCCTTTGAACTTTGCGAGGGCGGTATCAAGGTAATGGATATTTTATATTGCCCCTTCGGCAGAAGCTGCGGCTCGTGTGATAAGCGCAGGGTCTATACTCTGACGGACGAGTCGGGCAGAAAATTTCCTTTAAGACGGTACGAAACATCACTCTGCCGCTTTGAACTATACAACTGCGCAAACCTCTTATCCGTGACAAGAAAAGTCGGTCGGCTTGCCGATTATACTCTTTTCAACGCGGCGCAGCTTTCCAAAATGCAGGACAGCGAAAGAAGGGGAGCGCTTGAACCCATCACAAAGGGACATTTTTCCTCTCCCGTGCTCTGATGCGGGTTGTTTGCAGACAGATTTTTGCTTATTTGCATAAAATTAAAAAGGGCAAGTCTGCCCGCATAATTACATTTATATGAACGAAAAATTTTACGAAAAACTTGAACTGAATAAAGTCCTTTCGCAATGCGCGGGATATGCGGTGCTCGGTTCGGCAAAAAAGCTGATTGAAGAAAGCCTTCCAAGCGGAGAGCTCTCTGAAGTCCGCGAACGCCTTGACCGCACCCAGGAGGCTGAAAAACTGCTTTTTACGGCGGGTGTTTCGGGCGTGGAATATTTTGACGATGTTTCCGACCTTCTTTCACGTGCGGAAAAGGGCAGTACGCTCTCCTGCGGGGAGCTTATGCAGCTGAACGCGCTCAACCGCGCCGCGAGAATTGCCTTTACTTCGGTAAACGGCGTGGCTGACGAGGATATTAAACTGCTCAAGGCCGACTGTGCCAGACTCTACTACGACAGCAGACTTGAAGACGATGTTAACTTTGCCATTCTTTCGGACAGCGAAATAAACGACCACGCCAGCGAAAAACTGGCGGACATACGTTCAAGAATAAAATCGCTGAACGCCCGCATAAGGAGCAAACTTTCCGAATACATCACGGGTCCCACGGCGGCATACCTGCAGGATGCCTCCGTCACGATGCGAAACGACAGGTTTGTCATTCCCGTAAAGGCGGAATTCAAAAACAGAGTGCGCGGCTTTGTGCACGACCGTTCTCAGACGGGCGCGACATTCTTTATAGAACCCGAATATGTGCTTGAAATGAACAATGAGCTTATCGCCCTCACGATAGACGAAAAAGAGGAAGTAGAGCGCATTTTAAAGAATTTCTCGGCAAGATTCGGTTCGCTCGCGGGCAAGCTGCGTACAGACAGCGAGGTACTCGCTTCGCTCGATGCGTGCTACGCGCGTGCGCAGTATGCCTATGCCGTAAAAGCGGTCAAGCCAGACGTAAACAAGCGCGGATATATAAATATAGTCAAGGGCAGGCACCCCCTGATAGATAAGACAAAAATTGTGCCCGTAAGCATTGAGCTTGGCTCGGACTATAATTTTCTGCTGCTGAGCGGCGCGAATACGGGCGGCAAGACGGTCACTTTAAAAATGACGGGACTGTTCTGCCTTATGGCGGAGTGCGGACTTTTCGTTCCCGCGGCTTCGGGTACGTGCGTAAGCGTGTTCGACAACGTTTTCTGCGACCTGGGCGACAGTCAGAGCATAGAGGAGAGCCTTTCAACGTTCTCCTCCCACATAAAGACCGTCATAGATATTGTCAACAATGTGACAAAGGACAGTCTTGTGCTTATAGACGAGCTGGGCGGAGGCACCAACCCCGACGAAGGTCAGGCGCTTGCCCGCGCCGTAGTTGAAAAACTGCTTTCAACCGGCTGTAAAGGCATTGTCACCACGCATTTTACCGCGTTAAAAGAATTTGCCTTCGGTGCAGAAGGAATAGAAAACGCCAGCATGGAGTTTGACTCGGCAACTCTCAAACCGCTTTACAGCATTAAAATAGGCATGCCAGGTTCAAGTAACGCACTTGCCATATGCAGACGAATGGGACTTGCCGAAGATGTGCTGGACAAGGCGGTATCCTATCTTTCGGAGGGCGGCCGTGCGTTTGAAAACATAGTCCGCAGCGCCGAGGACAGCAGAGTTCAGGCCGAACAGCTGGTTGCCGAAAACAGCGAGCTTAAAAGAGAACTCGAACAAAAAATTGCCGAAGAGGATGAAAAGATAAAAGCTCTTGAAAAGGAGCGGGCAAAGCTGTTCAATACGGCAAAGGCGGAGAGCCGCCGCATAATCAATGAGCGCGCCGCCGAAGCGGAAGAATTGCTTGCGGGCATAGAGGACATCTTCAAAAAGGAAGAAATTACCGAAAGCGACCTTATAAAGGCCCGCACGATGAAAAATAAAATAAAGGACGCCGCATTCAGGGAGGATGCCTCACCAGAACGCAGAACGCCCTATTCGCCCGCAACAAAGGATAACCTTCATTCGGGCGACAGAGTTTTTGTAAAACCTATGCAGACGGAGGGGCAGGTTGTGTCTTTTTCGCCCGTCAAAGGCGAGGCGGAGGTTGCGTGCGGGAGCATGAAACTGCGCTGCAAACTCGGCGATCTGCTTATAATAGGCAGCATGCCAGAGAAAAAGCCTGCCGACAACGTCCGCGTGGTCCGCAAAATTGCGCCATCCAAACCGATACTTGAAATTAACGTTCTGGGAATGACGGTAGAGGAGGCCTTGTATGAAGTCGACAACTTTATCGACAGGGCCGTGACCGATAACCTTGAAGAAATTAAAGTAATTCACGGCGTTGGCACGGGCAGACTTAAAAAAGCCATTGCCGAACACCTAAAGCGGCATAAAAATGTAGAAAGTTTCCGCCCCGGAAAGTACGGCGAGGGCGAAACGGGCGTAACGTTTATCAAACTCAAATAAAATATTAAGGCAATAATTTGCCCCGCGGCTAATATTATATAAATAGTATTTGCTGTTTCGGGGTAAACTGTTGAAGAACAAAATAATTGCCATTGTAACCAATCTTTTAATCTGCGCAATAATCATTGCCACGGCTGTAGTCGGCTTTTACGGCAGCAGCGCCGTAACCGTGTCTGACAGCAGCGAAAACGTGTACTACGGCTCGCACTCCGAAAGTGAAGTGAGCCTTATGTTCAACGTGTACCAGGGTACGGAGTACGTGTACAAAATTCTGGATACGCTTGACGAATACGGCGCAAAAGCCACCTTTTTCATAGGCGGCAGCTGGGCGGACGACAATGTCGATTGCGTGCGCGACATATTCTCCCGCGGGCACGAAATTGCCAGTCACGGCTATTTCCATAAGGACCATTCCGCGCTTTCGTATGACGAAAATGTGGCTGAAATTGAACCCAGCGTGCGCCTGCTTGAAATGATTTGCGGCGACAAAGTAAAACTCTTCGCCCCGCCTTCGGGAGCTTTCGATGAATTTACCGTAAACGCTTGCGCAACCCTAGGATTAAAGGTTATAATGTGGAGCAAAGATACAATCGACTGGCGCGATAAGGACAGCGACCTTATATTTTCGCGCGCAACAAAAAATCTTCGCGGCGGCGACTTTGTGCTTATGCACCCCACGCAGGCAACTGTGTCGGCTCTGCCGCGCATACTCGGATACATAAGAACATGCGGCCTTGCGGCCTGTACGGTTTCGCCCAGTGTAGGCGAATAATTGGGACATGTCAATACATTGATCGACGGTATAAGCCTGGTTGTAAAGCAGATGGAAGGGCTTATGTCTGTAAGCATGGGCGTGCTCGTGGGCACGGGCGCCTGCTTTGAATCTGATGCCGAGGACGGCATATCGCATTTTATCGAACATATGATGTTCAAAGGCACGAAAAACAGAACTGCCTTTGCCATATCGGACGAAATGGACAGAATAGGCGCGCAGACCAATGCGTTCACGGGCAAGGACCTAACCTGCTACTATGCAAAATCTACCACGGAAAATGCAGAAAAGGCCTTCGAAATTCTTGCAGATTTCTTTCTCAACAGCATCTTCCCCGAGGACGAAATGGTCCGCGAAAAGGGCGTAGTTATAGAGGAAATAAGCATGAACGAAGACACGCCCGACGATCTGTGTCTTGATATGCTCAGCGAGGCGTACTACGGCAATGAGGGGTACGGCAGAAACATTCTCGGTCCGCGCGCAAACGTAAACGGCTTTACCCGCGCCGACGTGGACAAGTATATGGCGGCACGTTACACAACCGACAACATAGTAATTTCCATGGCGGGAAATATTGATATCAATCTTGCGGAAGAGCTTGCCGAAAAATACTTCGGCGAACTAAAAGCGACAAAGGCGGATGAAAGAAAGGTTGCCGTACATCTTCAGCACAATTCCGTTGTGAAATACAAGGACATAGAACAGGTTCATTTTGCCGTGGCATTTCCTTCAGTAAAGCGGTACGACAGACTTTTCGATGCAACAGTTCTGATGAACTCCGTGCTCGGCGGCAGCATGAGCTCCAGGCTCTTCCAGACAGTGCGCGAAAAGCTCGGCCTTGCTTACACCGTTTATTCCTATACAACCGCTTATGCTGACAGCGGCATGCTGATTGTCTATGCCGGCGTAAATGCGGAGAATTATCAGAAATCTGTAGACGCCGTAAGAAAATGCATAGAGGACATAAAGAGAAAGGATATCACCAGGGAAGAGTTTATCCGCGGCAAGGAACAGCTTAAAGCTTCGTCCATATTTGCGCAGGAAAGTACAAGCTCGCAGATGCTTTTGTACGGAAAGGAACTGTTGTACAGCGGCAGACTTTACGACTTTGAAAAACGCATAGCCGAGGTGAACGCCGTAAGCATGGACGATATAAACGAGGCAATCGACTTTAACTTCAATTTAAACAGCGCGGCAGCCGCTGTTGTCGGAAAGTTGGATAAACCGCTTAATATTTGATGTTATGTCTGACGTAAAACACGGTTTCGGGCCTGTTTACGATAAAAACAGCCGAATTCTTATATTGGGAAGTTTCCCTTCAGTAAAGAGCCGTGAGGTCGAATTTTACTACGGAAACAGGCAAAACAGATTCTGGAAAACGGTTTGCGGTTTTTTCGGCGAATTAGTTCCGGAAAGCACGGAGGATAAGCGCAGCTTTCTCTCTCGCAGAAAAATTGCTCTCTGGGATATGGTCACCGAGTGTGAAATAGAGGGGTCGAGCGATTCTTCAATTAAAAATTTCAAAGTAGCGCGGCTTGAAGAAGTTCTTGGCAATGCTCCTATAGAGCTTATCATTCTCAACGGTGGCAAGGCGACTGAAATTTTCCGCAAGCACTATCCCGAAATTGCCATTCCCGTTATTTCATTGCCTTCCACAAGTCCCGCCAACACGCGTGACGCCACGGCCGTATGGCATTCTGCGCTGTCCTGCATATTCGACGACGACTGAATGCTTTTTCGCCATTTTTCCGACAACAAAAAATCCAGTTGTTACAGCATTTTAATTGAGAAACTCGTTACATTCAGCAAAAACCTCTGCGCAAGAAATCTCTGCGTCGCACTGAAAATACTGCTTAACATGTAACGCGATTGAACAG
>ERZ1090878.663-NODE-666-length-17978-cov-4.154215_pt1 | contig 17978 bp, 17 predicted proteins | sample MGYA00478473_ERZ1090878 | MGnify/ENA primary metagenome ERZ1090878 (study PRJEB33644, sample SAMEA5815720) | chicken gut metagenome | biome: Chicken; feature: Gastrointestinal Tract; material: Caecum | place: Ireland | collected 2019-01-01 | study: A study of the... | reverse complement strand
TCACCTTCACTCCGGAACAGACGGAGGATGTGGTGACGGAGGCGCCCTTCTCCTCACCGTGGCGCTTTGCGGTGATCGGTTCCCCCAAGGCTATTGTGGAAAATACCATGGCGGAGACTCTGAGTGAACCCTGCAAGGAGGAGGACACCAGCTGGATTGAGCCGGGAACTGTTGATTGGACCTGGTTAAACGGGGATCTGCGCCATACCTATGAAGATGTGGATTTTGAGACGGATGCCCTTGAGATTTACAAGTCTTATGTGGATTTTGCCGCAGAGATGGGATGGGAATACCAGCTTTTGGACGAAGGCTGGCAGAGACCGAATACGGATGAAAATGACGATTCCATCTATAAAGGTTACTATGACTGGACCGAGGAGCTGATCGCGTATGCGGAGGAAAAAGGCGTAGGACTGATTGTATGGGCGAACAGCCAGGATCTGAATACGCTGGAGAAACAGCAGCAGCGGGTGAAGGAATGGGCCGAGATGGGCTTCAAGGGAATTAAGCCGGACTTCTTCGACTCCCAGTCCCAGGATACGATTTTACAGATTGAACAGTTGATGGAGGTGACCGCTGAGAATCATATGCTGCTGAATCTGCACGGATGCGGCAAACCCACCGGAGAGCGGCGCACCTATCCCCATGTACTGGCCCGGGAAGCTGTGTTCGGAGCGGAGCAGTATGATTTTATTCCGGACAATGTCAGTGCCCGTCACAACTGCACTCTGCCTTACACCAGAAATGCGGTGGGTCCCATGGACTACACGCCCATGGCATCTTTCGGAGTGAGCGGCGATCACAGACAGTTCACACTGGCCCATATGGCGGCTCTGCCGGTAGTCTTTGAAGACGGGCTGCAGTGTATGGCGGACAAGCCTGATGTGTACAGAGCGCATCCCGCCTATGAGCATTACTTTAAAAACATGCCGTCGGAGTGGGAGGAGAGTATTCTCGTGGACGGTGTTCCCTGTGAGTACGTAAATATGGCCCGGAAGAACGGGGACGACTGGTACCAGGGTATCATCTGCGATGGAGCCCGCACAGCGGAATTTGATCTGGATTTCCTGGGAGATGGAACCTACACCGCCTACATTTACAAGGACGGAGCGGATCCCATGAGTGAAGTGCAGGAGGAGATACAGGATGTGACAAAGGAGGATCATCTGAGCATTTCCCTGGCAGAAACCGGTGGCGCAGCCATCCACTACGAAAAGAATAAGTAACCATAAATATAACGGTTCCTGAAAAAGAAAGGGGGCTGCCGCAAAAGCTGATAATTTTGCGGCGCCTCCTTCTTTGTGGCGTCAGGAAAACGGAAATACTAAAATGAATGAAAATATAGTGGAAACAGCGGCGGCCCTATCGTAAAATAGGATGAGAAGTTTTGGACTGCTGGAGGTGGCAAGAAGATGCTGATTTATATTGCGGAGGACGATCTGGCCCTGGCCAGAGGAATGAAGTTTACGCTGGAGAGGGAAGACTATGAGGTGGAGACCTTCGAAGGCTGCGCCCGGCTGCTGGAGGCAGTGAGGAAAAGACAGCCCCAACTGCTTTTGCTGGACTGGAATCTTCCCGATGGGGACGGGCTGAAGCTGTGCAGGAGGGTGAAGGAGCAGTGGGATATTCCGGTGCTGATGATCACGGCCAGGGATCTGGAGATTGACCAGGTCATGTGCCTGGAGGGAGGGGCCGATGATTATATCGCAAAGCCTTTTTCTCTGGCTGTGCTGAAGGCCAGAATCTCAGCCCTGATGCGCCGCAGCAGGCGCAAAGCGGGGGAGACGGAGGAAGTGCTGCGCTCGGGCAGTCTTCGGCTGGACGTGAAACGAATGCGGGCCTTCCGGGGAGAGGAAGAGCTGGATGTCACTCCCACACAGCTTCGGCTGCTGCAGTATTTTCTGGAAAATAAAAATCAGGTGCTGCTCAAAGAGCAGATCCTGGAGCGGGTCTGGGATAAGGACGGTATGTTTGTGGAGGAAAATACCCTGTCAGTGAACGTGGGGCGGCTGAGAAAGAAGATCGGCGAGGATGATCCCGGCTGCGGCCGGATCAAGACCATCCACGGTATGGGATATTTGTGGGAGGAGCGTTAGGGGGGAGAGAAGCATGTTGGAAACCTGGAGAGAATGGTTGGCTGTGTTGATGGGAATTGGAGGACTGCTCGCTGCCCTGGGGGCGGTGTGGTACTGCCATGTACAGATGGGACGGGTGGAGGAGATGCTGGCGGAATTTTCCGGAAGGACAGATGGGGATGACGGCGGCACCGATGGGAAGGCCAGAGTTTCAAGAACCAAGGAGCGCAGGGAATCCAAGCTCATCCATCAGCTGGAGACGATTCTGGACCGGGCCGCGTTTCAGGAACAGCGGGCGGCGAAAGAGCGGGATGAGGTGGCTGGGCTGCTCTCAGATCTGTCCCATCAGCTGAAAACGCCCCTGGCCAATGTGGTGATGTACACAGAACTGCTGGAAGAAGGAGATCTCTCCGAAAAAGAGGAGCGCTCGTTTTTGAAGGAGACCCGTCATCAGGCGGAGAAAATGCAGTGGCTGATGAAAGCCATGCTGAAGGCTTCCCGGCTGGAGCACGGTCTGATTGCGGTCTCGGCGGATTACAGGGAAGTCAGGGAGACCATCGGGAGAGCGGTGACAGCGGTTTACGCCCAGGCGTCGGATAAGAAAATTGCCATTGAGGTGAAGGAAGAGACGCAGGAGGGCGGGGAGCGCCGGCTGTACCATGATCCGGTGTGGACGGCGGAAGCCCTGGGGAATATTCTGGAAAATGCGGTGAAGTATTCCCCGGAAGGATCCGTTGTCACGGTGCGGATACGGCCCATGGAAATTTACACGGGGATTGAGATTGAGGACCAGGGAATGGGAATCGAGGAAGGGGAGTACAGTGAAATCTTCAAACGGTTTTACCGGGGGAAGGGATCTTCCTCCCGGGATGGAAACGGGCTGGGCCTGTATCTGGCCCAGCTGATTCTGAACAAAGAAAAGGGATATGTGACCGTAAGGCCCGGCCGTGACGGCGGGAGCTGCTTTACGGTATATCTGCTGAATGAGACTACTGGGTTTTCCGGTTGATGAAGGAGGGCCTGGTCTTGGAGTAGAGGATGGTCTGGCTGCTGTAGAGTCCGTAGTAACCGGACAGCACGTAGCAGGTTCCGCACATCAGTGCGTAGAAGATCATACCCTGGGAGCCGAACAGCTCAATGGAGAGCAGCAGGGAGCTGATGGGACAGTTCACCACACCGCAGAACAGGCCGATCATGCCCAGGGAGGCGGAAAAGGCAGAGGGGAGCCCCAGCAGGGTTCCGGCCACGCTGCCGAAGGTGGCGCCCACAAAGAGGGAGGGAACGATCTCTCCGCCCTTAAAGCCGCAGCCCAGGGTGATGGCGGTGAAGATCATTTTCAGCAGAAAAGCCTCCGGCCTGGCCGGCTCCTCCAGGGCCCGGAAGGCCACTCCCAGCCCGGGGCCGTTATAGTCCCTGGTTCCCACAAGCAGGGTGAGGGCAATCACGGCCAGGCTTCCGGCAATGATGCGCAGGTAGGCGTTGGAAATCCACTTTTTGAGAAGCTGCCCTGTGTGGTGGAGCAGGTAGCAGAACAGGATGGCCACCAGGGAGCAGGCCACCCCCAGCAGCAGGATCTGGGCCATGGAGGGCAGGGAGAAATCCGGCATCTGATCCAGGCGGGCGGTTTCCAGGGGGAAGCCGAGCAGGTTTCGTACTGCGTAGACAATCATGGCGGTGACCAGGCAGGGGATGAAAGCGCTGTGATACAGTACCCCCACGCTGATGACCTCCATGCTGAACACCGCGGCTGTGATAGGGGTGCCCAGAAGAGCGGTGAACAGTCCGCTCATGCCGCACATGGTGATCAGGTGGAGATCCTGCTCATCAAAGTGAAACAGCCTGCCGATGGCCTGTCCCACGCTGGCTCCGATCTGGAGGCAGGCACCTTCCCGGCCGCTGGAGCCTCCGCACAGATGGGTGATGGCGGTGCTGAGAAAAATCAGAATACCGGAGCGCAGAGGCACCTGCTTGCTGGTGCGCACGCTCTCCAGCACCAGATTGGTGCCCTTGTCCTCGTAGACCCCGGCTCTGTGGTAGAGAAAGACAATGAGCAGACCGGCCAGGGGAAGAAGAAAGATGGTCCATGGAAACTCATTGCTCCAGGCATACGCCCGGTCAGTGACTGCCAAAAAGGCGCATCCCACCAGGGAACAGACCAGGCCGCAGATGACACCCATGAGGATGCTGCGCAGAAAGCTGCGGCCGTAGAGGATGGAATGGACGATCCGGTCACGGAAGTTGGTATTCATGGAAGAAGACTCCTTTTTATGTATAATTTGGTACAGATTGAAAAATTGCCGCCGCAGACGAAGATTGGCAGATCCGTGTCTGCGGCGTCCTGTCTATCATAGCACACTTTGAAAGAAAAGAAAGAGCATTTGGGTTTGTTTCTGACAGAATTGTCATAAATTGCCTCTGTGTCTGTCCGGGGACTGTCAGAAATCCGCGCTATGATAATACCAGGGTCAAAAACAGGTCTTTTGTTCGGAACGCATCCGGGAGAGGGACCTGTGGAACGGCCAGGAAAATCTATAAGGAGAGCAGGAGGAAGCGTGGATGGAAATCTTAAAGACAGTGGATTTGAAAAAGTACTACGGCACGGGCGCCAACCAGGTGAAAGCCCTGGACGGTGTAAACCTGTCCGTGGAGGAGGGAGAGTTTGTGGCGGTGGTGGGCACCTCCGGTTCCGGAAAGAGTACCTTGCTGCACATGCTGGGCGGGCTGGATTACGCCACCTCCGGCAGCGTGTTTGTGGGTGGGAAAGAACTGTTCCGGATGAAGGAGACAGAGCTGACCATCTTCCGGCGGCGCAACATCGGTTTTGTGTTTCAAAGCTATAATCTGGTGCCGGTGCTGAATGTGTATGAGAACATTGTGCTGCCCCTGGAGCTGGACGGGGCCAAGGTGGACCGGAAGTTTGTAAACCGTATCATGGAGCTTTTGGGGATCAAGGAGAAGAGGAACAGTCTGCCGGGCCAGCTCTCCGGAGGCCAGCAGCAGCGGGTGGCCATCGCCAGGGCGCTGGCCAGCAAGCCCAGCCTGATCCTGGCGGATGAACCCACCGGCAATCTGGATTCCAAGACATCCCAGGAGGTGCTGGGACTCTTAAAGCTTACGGGGGAGGAATTCCACCAGACGATTGTGATGATTACCCATAATGACGCCCTGGCCCAGCTGTGTGACCGGGTGATTCGCATAGAGGACGGCAGGATTGTGCCGGGACGGGGGGTGAAGGGTTATGCGGAATAATAACCGGCAGGCGGTGAGACGGCTTTCCGTCCGGAGCATGAAACAGAATAAAATGCGCAATCTGTTTGCGGTGGTATCGATTGCTTTGACCTGCATGCTGTTTACCGTGGTGGCCTCCATGGCGATTGGTATGATGCAGGTGACCCAGGAGCAGACCATGCGGGAGGTGGGCACAAAATGTCACGCAGGGCTGAAGGATGTGACAGAGGAACAGATGAATCGGATCGTATCGGATGACCGGGTAAAGGATTACTCCTGGAATATTCTGGTGGCATCGGTGGATAATCTGATTCAAAGAAGCGGCGAGCTTAGGGTTCCCCAGGGAGAAAAGGAGCTGGACAACTCTTTTATACAGCTGGAAGAGGGAGGCCTGCCTCAGAAGCCGGACGATCTGGTGGTGGATACCCTGGTGATGGAGGAGCTGGGACTTCCCTGCCAGGTGGGACAGCAGGTGGAACTTACATTTTCCTTTCTGGGCGGGCAGATCAGCAAAATTTTCACAGTCTGCGGCTGGTACGAGGGAGATCAGATCGGTCATGCCTCCCAGCTCTATGTGTCCCAGGCCTACTGGGAGGAGCTGAAGGGGGATCATACGGACCAGGACTTTCTGGACTGGAAGAAGGCACGGGTGGATAACAGCCAGGGAGCCGGCCTGTATCAGGTGGGACTGTTTTTCTCCAGTGCCTCCGATATTGAGGAACAGGTGAGAGCTGTCATCGCTGACGCGGGATATGAGCCGGAGACGCAGATCGAGTACGGCATAAACTGGGCCTATATGCAGAACCGGGCGGAGAGCCTGGATGCAGCCAGCATTCTGGTGCTGGCCTCAGCCGTAATTGTGGTACTGGTGACGGGCTATCTGATGATTTATAATATTTTTCAGATCTCCATCACCCAGGAGATCCGGTTTTACGGTCTTCTGAAGACGGTGGGCACCACCAAGCGCCAAATCCGGAGACTGATTGGCCGGCAGGCTCTGCTCCTGTCCCTGGCGGGGATCCCGCTGGGGCTGATCCTGGGATTGGTTATCGGGAAGCTGCTCTTTCCCTTTGCCATGTCTTTTACCAACACTCAGGGAGTGAAGGCGGAACTTCAGTTTGATCCGGTGATCCTGATTTTCGGAGCAGTCTTTGCCATGGTGACGGTGATGCTCGGCTGCCGCAAGCCGGGAAAGATGGCAGGAGCGGTCTCCCCGGTGGAGGCGGTGCGCTACAGTGAGGGAACGGTAAAGCGGCGTGGAGAGAAGAAGTCCAGCACCGGGGCCAGGATCCATCGCATGGCGCTCTCCAACCTGGGAAGAAATAAAAAGAAAACGGTCTCGGTGATTCTCTCCCTCTCACTGAGCATCACGCTGCTGTGTGTGGTCATGACAGGGGTGGAGAGCTTCCGGCTGGATTCCTACCTGGAGAGCCGGCTGGTGGGAGATGTGTCCGTGGGAAGCGTGCGCTACACCAATTTATCCAGCACGGTGCCGGACACGGTGCTGGATGAAGGGATGGTGGAATACCTGGACGATCAGCCGGGGATTGAGAGCAGCGCCCGGATGTATACCAGCACCTACCCCCGGGTGCTGAACCTGGACGATCAGGCTGCGGCCCGGTACGAGGGCTGGCGGGATCAGGGCCTTCTGCGGGCGGGGGATGACTGGAGCGATTATGCCCTGGAACAGGCTCTGGATCAGAGAGAAGTACAGACGGATGCCTACGGGTATGATGAGGAACTGCTGGAAAAACTGACGGTGCTGGAAGGCCAACTGGATGTGGAAAAATTTCAGGAGGGCGGATACGTGCTGCTCACCTCCGTCATCGGTGACCACACAGACGGCTGCCTGCTGTATGAGCCGGGAGATACCGTGACCATCGGCACAGTGGGGGCAGATTCCGTACCGGAGGAGATCACAGACGAAAACGGGAATATTTTGGATGTGGTCTGGCATGACCGGGAGGAGCAGGAGTACGAGGTGATGGCCATTGTGGAAATCCCCTCCAGCCTGGATCTGCACTCCTATTCGGTCAACGGCGTGGGCATGGTGCTGCCAGAGAGCGAGTTTACAGAGAGCTATCCGGCGGACGGGGAGTATGTGGGCGGAGAGGATTACGGCTACTGTTTTGCCAAAACCTACACGCTGAAAGACGGATATGAGGACGCCTTTGTCCGGGCGGCGGAGAGCTACGTGAATAACGAGAATCCCAACATGGGATACGTGGACCGGAGAACCCTGGAGCAGGAATTTTCCGGCATGGTCACCGTAATCCGCACCATCGGCATCGGGCTGAGCGCGGTGATCGCGCTGATTGGAGTGCTGAATTTCATCAACTCCATGATGACGGGGATCATTGCCAGGAAGCGGGAATTTGCTGTGCTCTCCAGCATCGGTATGACTGGGGGACAGATCAGGCGTCTCCTTCTGGAGGAGGGGCTGTATTACGTGGCAATTTCCGGAGGAATCGGCATCCTGCTGGGAAGCGTGGCGGCCTGGGGCGTACTCTCGGCCCTGAACCAGGTGATCCTGTTTTTCCGGTATCAGTATGATGGAACCGCTTTTTTGATTATGCTGCCCATCTTTGCGGTGATTGCTCTGCTGATTCCGGGAGCAGCTTACGCCAGAATGAGCCGGGAGAGCGTGGTGGAGCGGCTGCGGGACGGAGAATGCTGACAACTGCACAAATTTTGACGATTGAGAAAATGCGGAAATAATGGTAAGATAGAAAATAAATGAAAATTAGCCCGCTATACCGGCAAATAAGCAGTAGAGTAGTGGAAGGTGCAGCGATATGGATTTGTGTCAGTACGCAAAACAGCTCTGGAAACTGTATATCCTTTGTGATGAGCAGGAGACAGCCCGGAAACTGTTGGAAGCGATGGATGAAAATGTTACGATTATTGGGACGGGAAAGCATGAATTTTATGAGGATCGGAACACGTTTGCGAGAGCTTTTGACAGGGAAGGGCCGGAACGGGAGGAGATCGTATTCCGGATACAGTCACTATGGGCTAAGGAATTGCCTGCTGGCGGCGATGTGAGAGTGATATACGGGGGATGTCATGTGACCGGGACCGGGCGGCAGGCGGATGTGGCGGTGGATATGGATACGCGCTATTCCATGGTCTTTCGGCAAATAGACGGAATATGGAAGGTGATTCATATCCATCAGTCCCTTCCCTACCGCGAACAGCAGGAGGGGGAGTACTATCCAAAAACACTGTTGGATCAGGTGGAGGAGGCCAACCGCAGGGCTGCCAGGCTGGAAGAGCTGGCAAGGACAGATCAGATGACGGGACTTTTGAATCATCATTCTTTCTATGAAGAGTGCAGCAGACTGCTGGAGGAGAAGGAATCCGGCTACTGCATGACCATTGATCTGGATGATTTCAAGCGGATCAATGATTCTTACGGACATCAGGAGGGGGATGCAGTTCTTCAGGAGGTGGGGAAGATCCTCCGCCAGGTGGTGGGGCAAAAGGGTGTGGCAGGCAGAATGGGAGGAGATGAATTCGCTCTGTTTTCCGGGGAACTGTCCTCCCATGAGGAGGCCTGCGCCATGGCCGGAGAGATCATGGCACAGGTGGATCTGCGCATCAGCGATGAAGAGGTGACGTTTCCGGGTGTTTCCATCGGTATTTCCCAGGTGAGGGCGGGGGAAGGACTGAAGGAGGCCTTTCGCCGAGCCGATCTGATGCTCTACGAGGTGAAGCGAAATGGGAAACACGGTTATCGCTTCTATGGATAGAGGGACAGGCTATTCGGGGATCTGTCTCCCCTCAAAATCTACGGTGTAATTGTCCATGCAGACCAGCTGCGAGATGGGCACCAAGTCGTATCCCTTTTCCTGCAGCCTGGTGATTACGGTATCCAGGGCCTGGGCGGTGTATTTGGCTCCGTTGTGCATCAGTATGATGGAACCGTTGCCCAGATGTTTATGTTCTGTCACTGTCTGGATGATGGCGTCTACACCGTAATCTTTCCAGTCCAGGGAGTCCACGTCCCACTGAATGGGCAGGTAACCGCAGTCCTTGGCGGTGAGCACCAGTGTAGAATTGTAGTCACCGTAGGGAGGACGGAACAAGCACATGTCGATGCCGGTGAGCTCCTTTACCTTTTCATGAACCTGCATGATTTCATCTTTTTGCTGGCTTTCAGACAGTTGGCTCATATTTTTGTGGTTCTCGCTGTGATTCCCCAGATCATGGCCTGCAGCCGCAATTTTTTTTACATCCTCCGGATAGCTTTCCACCCATCCTCCGGTCATAAAAAAGGTAGCTTTGACATTGTGAGAGGCCAAAATATCCAGGAGGGTCTGGGTATCGTCGTTTCCCCAGGCCGCATCGAAGGAGAGGGCCACCTGCGGAGCGTCTGTCTGCACGCAGTAGACCGGCAGTTCCCGCTGGCTCTGCATGTTGCTGACGGTGATGGTCTGTTCCCTGGTGAGATAGGTGCCCGCCAAAAACAGCACGGCGCACATCAGCAGAAGGCCCGGCCCCCGCAGCTGCTCTGCGGTATGTTTGGAAAGTCTCCATTTTCTGTTGCGTTTTCCCATATCTGTATCTGCCCTTCAGAAAAACAGATTTTCATTACTAACTATATGTGGGAAAGCGTCAGTTCTTTCGGATTTTTACAGAAAAAAATAAGGAAGGACTGTTTTAACCAGCACTTCCTTAGCTGCTTCGCAGGCAGCTTTTATCCGTGTTTTCCGAAAAGAGGGCCCGCAGCGGGAAATTCCCGCGGCGGGCCCTCTTAGAAATAAAAATTACATCTCGCTCTCCAATGTCTCTTCAAGCTCTTCCAGTGTGTCTTCTACTGTATTCTCACTGGATGCCTCAGTCTCAGAACCGGAAGCATCCTCCTTTGCCTGAAGTCCCTCATCGGGAACCGTGATATTTACGGGTGTATCATAGTCATAGAGGATCTCCAGATAAGCATTGCTGACATCCAGAGAAACTTCCGGCATGGTTACAGGGCCGTCATCGGAAGACTCTGCCATGGCCATGGAGATCAGTGAGCTGATGCCGGTCAGGTCGCTGCCGTTCAGATCCATGTAGGCTCTCACGGGAAGGTAGGTATCTGCATCCACATCCACTTCCACATTAAATACAATGCCGGAGAAGATGGCATCCATCATAGCGATGTCTTCATCGCTCGCGCTGCTGTCAGCTTCTGTCATGGACTGGAGGATCAGATCTTCCAGGTCATCATAGGTAACGGTGTAGAGGAGCTGATAGCAGGAAGTGCCGTCCACATCCACGGCCTCCTCGCCCAGGGTCCAGGTACCGGGAAGAGTGGACAGATCAAAGTTGTCCTGGGAAGCGCTGAACAGCGCCAGCAGTTCGTCAATGTCTGACTGATCGCCCTCTGAGAAACTGTAGGACCAGGTGTCGGTGGTCCCATCGTTGATATAGGAATAGGTATCCCAGCCGCCCTCAGCAGGCACCATGTACATCTGAAGTTCCATGCCCTGGCCTACGCCAAGAACGTCAACATTCAAATTGCCGGTTACACCCACCGCAAAGGGATCCATGGTAAACTGAACAGTGAGATCTCCCGTTGCGCCCATGGAGAGCGTGGAGGTGCCGGAGGTGTCCGAAGTCATGGACAGGCCGATCTGGCCGTTCAGATTAGCCTGCGCTGTGGCCTGCGTCGTGCTCTGGGAGGCTTCGATATATTTGTCCATCACATCATCGACAGTGGCAGCGCTGTCAAAGCCCATCAGCATGGCGGAACTTGCGCCTAAAAGCATAGCCGAAATCAGTAAACTTTTTTTCTTCATAGTCTTTTCTCCTTTTAGTCTTGTAGGTTTCTGCCGGGACCGATAACATCCCGGTATTACAGGAGATTTCCTTTCCCGGAAAATCCACCGCAATACACAAAGCCAGTATACCATGTAAGCAGGACAGTGTCTATAGAAAAGACTGGCGAAACTTGCGAAAAAAATTGCTTGAATCTTGAAACGGGTATATTATAATGATACCCAAGGGTTTCAAGGTCATGCGTTCCAGGCTTGCATGGAAAAGCATGAGGTTGAAACCCGCAAAACATGAGAAAGTAGCCCGGCAGGGCGGATTTCGAAAGAGGGATAAAGCATTGAATTACGAAGAAGCGGTCAATTACATATCGGAAGTACCAAAGTTTACGAAAAAAAACAAGGCGGAGAATACGCTGGAGCTGCTTAGGCGGCTGGGGCATCCGGAAGAAAATTATAAAATCATTCATGTGGCGGGAACCAACGGCAAAGGATCCGTCTGCGCCTTTACGGCTACCATCCTCCGGGAGGCCGGGATCCGGGCCGGCCTGTTTATCTCTCCCCATCTGGTAAAAATTAATGAACGGTTCCAGATTGATCTGGAGCCGGTTTCAGACCAGGTATTTCTGGAGGCGTTCCTCACAGTGAAGGAGGCCATCGACGGGATGGTGGCGGATGGCTTCTATCATCCCACCTATTTTGAGATTCTTTTCGCTGTGGGAACGGTGATCTTTGCCCGGGAGAAGGTAGAGTATCTGGTGATGGAGACCGGGCTGGGAGGCCGGCTGGACGCCACCAACACCGTAAAGCACCCGGTGGCCACGGTGATCACCTCCATCAGCCTGGATCACACAGAATACCTGGGGGATACGGTGGAACAGATTGCCGGAGAGAAGGCGGGGATCATCAAGGAGGGGGTTCCGGTGATCTATGACGGCAGGAACCGGGAGGCGGAGCGTGTCATCCGCGAAAAGGCCCAGGAGATGCATGCGCCGGCGATTCCATTCTATGGCGAAATGTGTGAAATTTTGGAACGGACGGACAAAAGCATTGATTTTGTGCTGAATAACAGGTATTATGATTCCAAATTGGTGAGAGTGCCCTACCTGGCGGAATACCAGGTGGTGAACAGCTCCCTGGCCATGATGGCTGTGCGGGTGATAGATCCCGAAAAAAGGATTTCCGATGAGACGGTGATCCGGGGAATCGCGAAAACCCGCTGGGGAGGCCGGATGGAGACGGTTCTTCCCGGGGTGGTGCTGGACGGCGCTCACAATGCGGCGGGAATCGAAGAATTCCTCAAAACCGTCAAGCAGGTGCAGCAGCACCGGCCGGTATCCCTGCTGTTTTCCGCAGTGGTGGAGAAGGATTACGACGAAATGATAAGGGAGATCTGCCAGGAGGCTCAGTTTTCTTCCATTGTGGTAACCCAGATTGAGGGGGACCGGAAAGTGGAGGCGGCCCGGCTGGCAGAGATTTTTGAGAAATATACCGATGCGGCTGTGTTTGCCCGACCGAAGGTGGGAGAGGCCCTGGATCTGGCGCTGGAGAAAAGAGGAGACGGCATGTTGTTTTGTGCCGGTTCCCTCTACCTGGTGGGGGAGATCAAGGCGATCATCGGCAGACAGACGGTACAGCAGCACTAGCCTGGGCCGTTTCCCGGACAGATAAAAGGAGAGTATGAATGATTAATTATGAAGAGGAACTGAAAAAATTTCACCCCAGTATGGATGTGAATGAGGCGGAAGATGCCATCTACAGCCGTGACCTGACAGATGTGACAGATATTCTCAAGGAGATGCTGAAGGAAGAAAAGCAGAAGAAAAGGTAGGGGTTTTTATGAGATGTATTTACTGTAACACACCCCTGGCGGCGATTGATTACTGCCCTGGCTGCGGGGCGGATGTGACGCTCCTGAAGCGGATTGTCCGCATTTCCAATCTGTTGTATAACCGGGGGCTGGAAAAGGCGACGGTGCGGGATTTGTCCGGTGCTATTACCTGCCTGAAGCAGAGCCTGAAGTTTAATAAAGAAAATATCGATGCGAGAAACCTTCTGGGATTGTGTTATTTTGAGACGGGTGAGGTGGTGTCCGCACTCTGTGAGTGGGTCATCAGCAAGAACCTGATGCCGGAGGGAAATCTGGCGGATTACTATATTACCCAGCTTCAGAATAATAAAAACCGGTTGGATGTGATCAACCAGACTATCCGCAAGTACAACCAGTCTATTGAGTACTGCAGACAGGGAAACGAAGATATGGCGGTGATCCAGCTGAAGAAGGTGGTCGCTCAGAATCCCAAGCTGGTGAAGGCATATCAGCTGCTGGCGCTGCTGTACATACGAAATCAGGATTATGAGAAGGCCAGGAGGCTGCTGAAGAAAGCCGCTGCGGTGGACAATACGGATACCACCACCCTGCGCTATCTCACAGAGATTGAGGAGGTCACAGGAAAATCTACCACCCTCACCACCAGAAAACGGAAGAGGGATACTCAGCGGGAAGAAAGCGGCGGAACGCTGCGCTATGTCAGCGGCAATGAAACTATCATTCAGCCCACCACCTTCCGTGACAGCTCCACAGTAGCTACTTTTATCAATATTGCTCTGGGGATTCTGCTGGGAGGGGCCATTGTCTGGTTTATGGTGGTGCCGGCCAGCCGCCAGAGTATTCAGGCCAGTGCCAACCAGCAGGTGACGGACGCCAACACAAAGCTGGCCTCAGAACAGGCAAGACTGCAGGATTTGCAGGATGAGATCGATTCCTACACCAGCCAGGCGGATCAGGCCAATCAGGAGAGAGACAACGCGCTGGCGAAGGCGGACAGTTATGACGAATTGCTGGCAGTGGCGGATTTGTACGTGTCAGGAAATCAGAGCGGGGCGGCGGATGCCCTGGCTCAGTTGAATGGGGATGATTTTGACGACAACGCCAAGGCATTGTACGATGATCTTACCACTGCGGTGAGCAGCTCCCTCTTTACCCAGTATTACACAGCGGGGACCAACGCCTACGTGGCCGGGGACTATGCAACTGCGGCTCAGCAGCTGCAGCTGGCGGTGGAGTCGGATCCGGAGGGCGCCAACAGCAATTTCGTGGATGCATTGGCTTACCTGGGCTTTGCATATTACAATCAGGGTGACACTCAGAATGCCAATGAGATTTTCAACCGGATTGTGACAGAGTATCCCGGCACCTCCTGGGCATCTCAGGTTCAGGGATATATCAGCCAGGGAACTACCACAGGAACCGCCGGCACCACAGCGGGTACTCAGGGAGAGGCATCCATGCAAAATGGAGGCCAGACTCAGACGGATACCGGCACGGGAAGTACAGATGCAGGCACGCAGGGCGCGGATGCCGGAACCGGAGATCCGGGCATTACTGTATGGCAGGAGGACGGCACCACAATCGGATCCGGCACGGGGCAGTCTTACGATCCGGCCGATGTGGCCTGGACGGATCCCAATACGGGACTGAACTATGATATGTACGGAAACCTGCTTGGATAGGGAAGGGCCTGGAGCCACTCCCTTTACAGAAGCAGGATAAACCCGGCCGAAAGGCCGGAAGAAAAACAGAAGAGAAACCTCAAAATGGAGGCTGGTGTGAGCGGAAGCTTGCGCCAGCCTTTTCGCGAGCCAGAAGAACCCCGGGATGTCTAGGGGAACGCTTCCATCAGCGTTTCCCGGAAAACAGAAAATTTTAAATTCCAGAAAGGGGAGTTACGGATGGGAAATGATTTTCAGGTGGCGGGCACCAGCCTGACCATACATCTGCCGGCGGAGGTGGATCATCACAGCGCGGAGATGCTGAAGCGGACTGCGGATCAGCTGCTTCAGAGACAAAATATCCGGAGGATTGTTTTTGATTTCGGAGATACGATTTTTATGGACAGTTCCGGAATCGGAATGATTGTGGGACGGTATAAAAATATGCGGTTTATGGGAGGAACGGTGATCGCTATCCGGGTCAATGAGCGGATCCGGAGATTGCTGACTATGTCCGGTGTTGACCGTCTGATTGATATTTATGAGGATCTGCCCCGGCAGTCCAGTTTATTGTGAGGGGGAAGCTGATGAGTGGGGAAAATGAGATGAAGCTGGAATTTGACAGCCGTTCCTGTAATGAGGGATTTGCCAGAGTGTCGGTGGCCGCGTTTCTAACGCAGCTGAATCCCACCCTGGAGGAGGTGGCGGACGTGAAGACCGCGCTGTCTGAGGCGGTGACCAACGCCATTATTCACGGATATGAGGGGGAGGTAAAGAAGATTCAGATCACTTGCCGGATCAGCGGCCAGACCATTGAGGTGGAGGTGGCGGATCAGGGAAAGGGCATTGAGGATGTGCCCAAGGCCATGGAACCCCTGTTTACTACCCGGGAGGATTGTGAGCGGGCAGGTATGGGCTTCTCCTTTATGGAGGCGTTTATGGACACGCTGGAGGTGATTTCCGCCCCGGGGGAGGGAACCCGGGTGAAAATGACAAAGAAAATCGGCCGGCCCGGCTTTCCGTATGAGTGAGGACAGACCAGACAGATTGGAGGGGTGGCGGAAGTTACATGGAGCGCACACTTGCATTGATTGAACAGGCTCACCATGGGGATAAAGCTGCGAGAGAGATGCTGGTGGAGGAAAACCTGGGACTTGTATTTACGGTGGTAAAGCGGTTTCAGGGACGGGGATGCGAGATGGAGGATCTGGTTCAGATTGGCAGTATCGGTCTGCTGAAAGCCATAGACAAGTTTGACAGCAGTTATGACGTAAAATTCAGCACCTATGCGGTTCCACTGATCACCGGGGAAATCAAACGCTTCCTGCGGGACGATGGAATGATTAAGGTGAGCCGCTCCCTGAAGGAGACTGCGGCGAGAATCTGTGCTGCCCGGGAAGGGCTGGAACGCCAGTTTGGGCGGGAACCCACCATGGAGGAGCTGGAGGAAGCGGTGGCGCTCTCCAGAGAGGAAATGATTCTGGCGCTGGAATCCTCCGCCCAGGTGGAGTCCATCTACCGTCCGGTTTATCAGAGTGATGGCAGTGATGTGCTGCTGATGGATAAGCTGGAGGAAAAGGAAAACGCCAATGAGCAGGTACTCAACCACATGCTTCTGGAACAGCTGCTGAAACTGCTGGAGGAGCAGGAGCGCCAGCTCATTGACTTGAGATATTTTCATGACAAAACCCAGATGGAGACCGCAAGGGAACTTGGAATTTCCCAGGTGCAGGTGTCTAGGATGGAAAAGAAAATTCTTTTGAAGATGAGAGGAAAGGCTCAGGGACCTCCGCAAAAGATCGTCTAGGAAGCAGTCTTTTTTTCGTATAATTCTTTCCTTTTTTCAAATAATAAGGACAGAACGCGAAAAGGAGTTGGCGGGTATGAAAAAATTTTTGTGCACCTGTGGTCTGTTTGCGGTCATCCTGGCGCTGGCCGCGGGCATCTACTATCTGTTCTGGTATTCGGGGAAGAAAGATCTTGGGGATGTGGGAACTTTAGTGAGGCATTTCTGCCAGGAGAGCGCAAAGGAATGGAAGGTGTGATCCCGATTCTCGGGAGAAGAAGAGGAGAGGGACATGGCTGCCATATATCTGAAAATTGACAAAAATGTGAAAATCACCGGAAAGCAGGTGACTCTGGGGGAAATCGCCCAGATACGGTGCGGCGGGAACCGGGAACTGGAGACAGCGCTGCAGCGGCTGACGCTGCCCACGGCTCAGATCACGGGGCCGGGGCGGTATGTATATTCCGTGATGGACGTAATTGATGTGATCCACAAGAAATATCCCCAGACCCAGGTGACAAATCTGGGAGAGGCTGACTTTATCCTGACCTTGGAGAAGGATGCGGCGGGAAGCAAAATCTGGCAGTGGGCCAAGACGCTGTTCGTGTGTCTTCTCACCTTTTTCGGGGCCGCCTTTTCCATCATGGCCTTCAACAATGACGTGGGTATCACCACCCTGTTCGGCCAGGTGTATGAGCTGTTTACCGGGAGCGCTTCGGACGGCTTTACGGTGCTGGAACTGACCTACTCGGTGGGATTAGCACTGGGTATTTTGCTGTTTTTCAACCACTTTGGGAAGAGGAAAATCACGGCGGATCCCACGCCCCTGGAGGTGGAAATGCGCACCTATGAGGATGAGATTGATACTACGCTGATCGAGGGCAAGGGAAGAAACAAAGAAAAGAAACCGGGAGGCGGGACATGAGCGGTATGATCCTGGAAAAACTGGCGCCACAGATTCTGATGGCCCTGATCGGAGTGGCCTCGGGAGCTCTGGTGGCGGGAGGCGTGGTGGCTCTGACCATCGGCCTTGGCATTACGGAGCGGTTTATTGGCATTACTCATACTGCAAAATATGTGAAAAGCTTTGAGACGTCCATCTGTCTGGGCGGTCTGGCGGGCAGCCTGCTGACAGTCTACGCCCCGGGGGTGGGCCTGGGAGAAATTGGTTTGGCGCTGACCGGCCTGTTTTTTGGCATCTTTGTGGGAGGCTGGATCATGGCTCTGGCGGAGCTTCGCAACGTGTTTCCTGTGTTTATGAGACGGCTTGGAATTACAAAGGGGAAGAGCTTGATTGTTATCAGCCTGGCTGCGGGAAAACTGTCCGGCAGCCTTGTGGAATTTGCCATGAGATGGGGAAAAGGGTGAGAAAAGGTTTTTCGGCTAAGGGCGATACGCCTGTTACTTGCCACAACTTTTCCCCATCAGGGGGTTTTGTATTTGGCGAAAATCTGTTATACTATCAAAGGCAAAGAAATGATTGGTGGTGTGATACAGTTGAGTGAACAGGGAAGAGTCATGTTCACAAAGGAGGAGCTGGCGGAGAAGGTTAAGGTTCCTGCCATTGTGGAACTGGATTTAAACCGGATTATCAGTGACCGCCTGGAGCAGTGCGGTCTTTACTACCGGGTGTTTTCC
>ERZ1090878.662-NODE-665-length-17978-cov-30.366959_pt1 | contig 17978 bp, 41 predicted proteins | sample MGYA00478473_ERZ1090878 | MGnify/ENA primary metagenome ERZ1090878 (study PRJEB33644, sample SAMEA5815720) | chicken gut metagenome | biome: Chicken; feature: Gastrointestinal Tract; material: Caecum | place: Ireland | collected 2019-01-01 | study: A study of the... | reverse complement strand
CTTTATCATACACCGCTACAAAATAGTAATCGTGTTTATCAACCGCAAAAACAGCTGTATAATCTTTCTTTGGAGGTTCCTCCACCGAAATCCATCCGTCATTCATGTGCTTTCGGATGATATCTTCAGCCATTCTCAGACCTTTGTATTGTTCTCTGTGTATCGTTATCTCCATAGGGTCAATTTCTACCCTTACAATGTCTAAACATTTTTTCTTTTTCATCTCTATCTCTTCCAGAATCTTCTCTAATTCCTGCATGGCAGACCTCCTAATCAACATAGTCCGTAAATTCTTTCCCACAACATAAGCATTTCACAGTCTGGCATTCAACAATGCCACTCGGAAGAAATTCAAATACAAACTGCTCGCCTGCTGTTGCATGAGACACACATCCAGATTTCCTATGATTTTCCATCCATTTATCTATTCTTTTACTTGTTTCAAACTTCATTTTCCTTCCTCCAACAATTCCTTAAACTTCTCAAAAGCCCGCTGCGATACCTTGTTATGCTGCTTATCCTCCCGGAGCTGGACGGTCAGGTGCTTGTCGATAATATGTGACAGCTCTTTTGCCATATTCTTCCTACCTTGCTTCAATCCGTCCATATATCCCTTTGCAGGCTTGAACTCCGCAATCTTGACTTTCCCAACTCCCTGGGAACCGGCGGTCTTGTTCTTCAACGACCATCCTTTTTCAGCATAAAGCTGAATGTAATACTGCTCCATTTCGTCCAGTTTACTTTCCGGGTAGTGTAGAAAATTCACTTTGTAACCGTATGGATTGTCCTCCGAATATAAACCATGAGCTTTAAGCGACCTGTCTATATGCTGTTCGTATCCCGATAAATGGCTCGCCAATCTCTCATCAAGGTGTCGAGCTTGCCCCACATATATCTGAGGTTCATTCCGTGTCAGAAAGTAAATTCCGCTCTTGTTGTCTATAGCTGGATTTAATTTCTTTAAACGTTGAATATTCTGTCTTTGAATAGCTTTCGCCCTTGCTATGTTCTTTCTGGTGTTGTTAATTGGTATCACCATCCTTTTTCCACTCCATCACTCTGCCACACCACGGGCAAAAATTTGCAAGCCCTACCCATCTTCCCTCAATAGCTTTTCCGCAATCGCACCATCCCCACAATTCCCTACCCCATGTTTCTCTCTGTTCTTCTGTGGCTCTTGTACAATGTGCTGTTCCCCTTGAGTGCTGACCGTATTGTTCTTTTCCACGCTTTACACCGTCTTTATACCCATCTGAATAGGCTGTGTTGTATAAATCTTTTGCCATACGGTCATAATATTCTATGTTTTTCGCCATTACCGATCTTCCTCCCTCTCCCACAATTCTTTCATCCTCTGCAACAGCTCAATCATCCGGTCAACTGCTTCTTTGTTGCAGAAGTGAAGCTGTGCGTATTGATGTGTCATATCCTCGTCCAGTATGTACAGGTCATATCCCGAACCGAGTTTGCTCTTTATGCCTATGCCCTGCTTGTTCGGCGGTGTCATGCCGAGCATAATAGGATAGTTTCTATTCAGTTTCATCTCGTACAGTCCAATCCACGCACACATCCGAATAATCCGTTTCCAGCGCGTAATACTCGCTCAAATCATTCGTGCATACCCACTCGCCACTATCGTTTGTACGGTGGAATTTGCACGTTCCGCAACATTGTTCCATATCACATCTTCCCTTCTATTTCTTCTAAGCAGGCATTCCAACCTTTTCTCTGATTGTATTCTTCTGTTGAAATACAAATTGATTTAGTACACATCTTTCTTTCTGGAATTGGTTTTATCGGACACCAATCCGGCTTTGAATTATGTATTACTCTGTCTTCCTCTAAGCAATATAATTTATACGACCATATTTCCGCTCTTTCACACTCCGCACAGATAACTGGAATATCATCCACTACGATAAATCCTTTATTCATTTCACATCACCACCGCAATATGCGTATACACCACAGAACCACGATTGTTTTTCTCAAATTTTTTAATTGCTTCATCTCGGTTTTTTGCGTAACATGAAAAGCAAAATTCATACATGGTACTTGTGTCGATACATTTAAAGATATATTTATCCATTCTATTTACCTCATTTCATTAAATTTTAAAATTAACTAAATGGAAGAGTTTCATCCAGTCCATCCGGAATGTTCATGAATCCATCTGAATATCCTTCCGGTGTCGGAACCGGCGCGGACTGTGTATTCCGCTCTTCTTCCCGCCGCTCGCTCTTCGGCTGGTCAAATTCCTGGCTTTCCACGATGCAGTCATTCGTGTAGACTTTCTGCCCGTCCTTGTTGGTATATGAACCGGTCTGCCAACGACCAACAATCGCAATTTTTACGCCTTGTCTGAAATATTTTTCAGCAAATTCAGCGGGTTTTCCAAATACCGTGCAATTTATGAAATCCGCTGTCGGTTCTCCCTCTTTTCGATATGTACGGTTCACTGCAAGCGTATATTTCGCAACACAAGTGTTGTTTCCACCGTATCTAATTTCTGGATCACGAGTTAATCTTCCGTTGAGAATTACTTTGTTGATAAGTCATTCCTCCTTTTTTCATAACGCTTTTTCATATGGTAAGAAGCGTGTTCTTTAAATGTCATCAATTTAAGATTTTCTTTTCTATCCACCTTATTCATTGTATTTCTCCATTCTTTCCATTCATCTCCTTCAACGCTTTCGCCGCATCCTCTATATCAAGGAAAAACGTCTTTCCAAAATCTTCAAATGCCTCATAGCAAGTTCCTGCATCATTCGTTCTGATTTTCACAACCCACGCATTACGCATTTTGGAATATTCAAATCCTTCTATTTTTCCTGTGTAGATTTTATTCTGAAAATCAATCGGGAGATAGACCGTATCTCCAATATTGCATTTTGACAACACCACCAATCTTCCCTCATCCTCGGCGGTTTCGTATGCTGCCAGTTTCTTTAAGCAATCGTCTATTGCACCACACTCAACTTTGCAATTCGATTCTTCAATACAACCTATGCAAGCCACACATTGTCCTTTATTTGTCACTAATCGTTCTGTCATTCGCTCCACCGCCCGCATTCCGGGCATTTCTTGAAATAGTCCATTTTTCAACACATCCCTATCTCATCTAATGCACATTCAATTTCTTCGATAATTTCATCTTTTGAAATCTCATAATCTTCCATCCATTCATCAATAGGAAGATGCGCTTTCAGACACATAAAAATATATTCTGCTATTCCAGTATCGTCATATCCATCAACTTCCGAACCGTCTTCAAGAGGTTGTATCATTCCATCTCTAATATGATGAGCGAGTTTATCTGCGCCGATAATAATTTTGTTTCCTTTCGGTATAACAACCTTTTCTCCTGATAATGCTTTTTCAACCTCAACGTCTCTGCTTGATATTAAAATCTGACCGATTTTATATTTCATCACTCAAACCTCATCCTCTCCAACTTCTCAATCTGCTTTTTCAGACTGGCGATTTTCTTCTGGCGCATTTCAAATTATCCCTTTCTCCAATTCGTCAAATATTATTTTCTGTGAACCGGAAAGCGGATGATTCTTTAAAAATTCCGTCATGGCTGCATTTCCTACGCTTTCCATCGTCTGCCCGGTGGCTGTGGCGTATGCTTTCCAACATGCAATATCGTTTACCTCTGCCCGGAATGAAAATACCTGTTTTCTCGGTTTCTGAATTTCCTCATTTAAAATTTTTGATAGATGTGTTAAATCTTCCACCGCTTTCTTTGCGGCTGCATTTAATTTTTCTTTTTTCATATCTTATCTTCCAATCTATTTGTGCTTGCGTTACGGTTATATACGTTTAAAATAATTCTTGCAAACCGCTTATTCCCGCCTGTCAAAACAGCTTTCCCATCTCTGTATATTGTAATCGGACTAACTTTTTGCAATTTTGTAACAAGCGATTTCCTATTGTATTCCCCCTTATATGTAGTAATAAAAATATTCAAACCGATCAAAATTTCTTTTCTGAGACTTGATGATTCACCACCCCATATCTCTGTTGCGAGTTTCAACAAATCAATTAGGTGTTGTTTCCCGTATTTCAAATAAATATCAAACAAACTCTTATAGCAGACTATTCTCCAATTTTCTCCTGTTCCCATTTTCCTAAAATTACATTTGATACCTGTTGACTCAACAGTCTCTTTGAAATCGACAACATCTATATCTTTCGCAATATATAGGCTTAATAATTTCTGTGCGCTTTCAACGGTTCTGCTTATTCCGTTTTGTTCTGCAAATAATTTTGCTTCATCTTCAAGCGTCATTCCATAATAGACTTTACACTCCACCATTAAATCTTTATTGTTGTTCTTTGCGACTAAAGCCTTTAATGTGTGTTGCCCGTCAAACACATAATATTTTCCATCCCTAAACGAAACCTTTATGGGGTTCACAAGATTTGGATTAAAGTTTGACACAATCTTCTTGACTCTTGAAAAATCCACCATTCTTTGATATGATGGTTCAGAGATTATTGACTTTGAATTGATTTGCGAATACTCCGTTTTAAATTCATTCATAGTTATATAACTCCTTCCAATTTTGTATTTCTTTTTGAAGCAAGGTGAGGTTTCGCAGAACTTTGTCCTTGCTTTTTTCGTTCCTCAAAATATCCATGTGGATTTGTAAACAGTTCTGCACACTCCATTTAAAATTTTCTATTTTGGCGTTTAATTCTTCCTCTAAATCATCATCTGTATAAATAATTTCTTTGTTTGTATCATATAAATCTCCGATTATTTCTTCTGCCGTCATACGTTGCAGTTCTGGCAAAATCGTAATTGGTCTTCCCTTAATATCTCTAGTTGTCTTGCTAGCCACATGGCATTTCTTACATTCATTTGGATGGTCTTTATAAAATTCCGTTACTGGAAGAATTCTTCCGCATTTTCTGCACTTCTTTGTCTCAATGCCTTTTTGTTCCATTTCAATTTCTTTCGCTATTGCCGACACACTATTTCCTTTCCCTCCTTTCTCTGCACGTTCAATTTGTTCTGGTGTTCCCTTGTCCAAAATCAATTTTGTGCGTTGAATACTTCCTTGCGATGTTCCGGCGATTTTGGCAAGTTCAGCACGTTTAGAGGTGTGTTCATCTTTGGACTTCTGACCATTTGGTCTTAAGTCCACTTTTTCATATTGATTACCATGATATTCAGCCTGCCTCTCCTTCATCCTCTTAGCAATAACAGACTCATATTTGAGGGCAATTTTGTTCCGTTGAAAATCAGTCAAATTGCGTCTGCCCAACTGGTTCCTCAATATCCATTCAAGTGCTTCATCTTTAGAATCAAAGACTATTTCCTTTGTAGGAAAATTTTCAATACGGTGTGTTTTGCAGATAGCATATCTATTATGACCGTCAATAATCACACCGTTCCACACAAGAATCGGATTCAGAACTCCGTCTTTTACAATACTTTTTTCCAGTTCTGTATATTCTTCTTTTGACAATTCTGGCAAGCACTGTTTGTAATCTTCATCAATTTTTAAGTCCAAATTATCACTTCCTTTCAGAACGGATATTTACTCAATTCTACGGTCATTCCGGCGCATGCGACATCAACATTTACCCACTTTCCGGCAACCGATTGAACCTCTTTCTGCATGGTTTCCGGGTCGCTCCAGCCGTCCGACAAGTGGCACAGAATGACGTTCCTCATATCCGGCGTTTTGTTGACCCTGATTATTTCCTTAACGGTTTCAAGTTCGCTGTGCCCCCTCAGACTGTGTTCATACTTAGCTTCTGATCTGTCTACAAGGTCGGCTTGATGATTGCACTCCAAAAGGAAATAGTTGATTTTCTGTGACTTGAATGTATACGGAAGATACTCAAAATCAGTACAATAAAGTAATCGTCCGGCATTACTGGGTAAGTCAATCAGATAACCGAAGTTTGGCGTGTTGTCGTGCGGTAGATAAAATGGTGTCACCACCCATTCCGAAATCCTTATTGACTGTTTCGCCAAAAGCCCGATAATCTTCTCGCCGTACACTGTTTCTAACTTTTCTTGCAATTCGTCACTCCCATAACACTGCACACCAGATTTCATAAAATCCCGAAAACTTTTTATGTGGTCAGACTAAGAGTGCTCATGAGAAAGTAGCAAGGCTTTTACATCGGAAACTCTGTAGTCTATCGCTTTCAGCGCGGCTTTGTAGGTAGCACCTGCGTCCAGCAGAAGTATCTCGCCATTATCCGCAATCAGCGCATAGCAGTTTCCAGCTTGTGAGCCTGTCGAAATCACTTTCAAGAGCATTTAAAACCACCTGCCTTTCGCAAATCCCATTCCTATTCCGTCTCTAATTCAAGACAAACGTCTGTGATAAGTCCATCGCCCCACCCATCAAGTTTGGCGCTTGAAACATATCCAATATACTCTCCATTTACTTTTAAACTTAATTCTCTTGGCTTGCCACTTGCGCCATATTTATTTGACTCTGTATTCAATAATTTCACTAACTCTGGCACTGTAAGACTTTTCTGCATTTCATTCCCCCACCGGCTGTTTCAGCCAATCTCCGATAATTGCTTGAGCGTACTCTTTCACGCAAACAAAATGGTTATCTGCGCCGCACCTGTCGAGCCTTTTATCAAACTGTTCGCAGATATTACAAGCGCTAAATTCTGAAAGAAACTTCGCCAGTTCTTCATCCGCCATGTCTCTGATACGCTCACTGTTTGTCATTCCCATAACTTCCACACCTTTCTTCCTCAGATATTCTAACATCGACATTGTGACCGGATTACTTGTGTCTGGATTTCCAGTTGACCGTAGTTCCATCACTTATCGCCCTCTTTGAGCGGTATTGGATAACCGTCCGGCAATGCCTTGATTAAATTCTGTAATGCGTCCAGTCCAACTCTCTGTACAGATACAAAAACATTTTCCTGGCAGGCATTTAACTCGCTGATCTGCGAATTGATACTGTCCAAAATGTCGCTTCTGAATTTCGGTGTAAGCGGTTTATAATTGCTCACTTTTCTCCCTCTCTTTCTGGCTGTCAATAAACTTCTGCGCCATAGCAGCTACTTGGATTGCTTCGCAGGCGAGGTTTAATGAACGTTTTAAAACCGCCTCACAAAATGGTATGCCTCCGATGTTCAGCTTTACTGACCGCCACATTTCTTTAAATTCAAAGCGCACTTCATTAAGTTCATGCTCTGCTTCTTCGATTTCCTCAAAAATCACCGCCGCACCCTCATGGTCTGACCGGAACATTGGAAATCTCTGGTTTGCAGATTCCAGTTCTTTCTGCACTAATTTTTCTACGTCTGATTTAACTTCGTTCATTTATTCCTCCCAAATCTCTTTTCTCATATCCACCACGCGATATTTTGCGTGGAACTCCTGCTTTGTCGCCCATATTCCATTTCTGGGATTAGAACACAGGAAACTCCTACAAATTCTCGGTCGCAAACTGTAAATTGTGCATATCTTATTTTCCTCGTCCCGAAACGGGCAAACCATATCAAGCATCGGCTCTGTGGTCGGGAAGATATGCTCTTTTGGCTTTATATGGTGTTTCTTCACATACCGCTTTATTTCCTTTAACTCCTTTGATGATAAAGTAAGGTATCGGGAACAGCATGAGCCGCAAGATGAACACTTCCCGTCCTTTGTGAAATCATAAACCCCATGCTCCATATCCTTTATCATCTGCTCGATTGTTCCAATCATTTATCCCATTCCTCTCTATACGGCTTCCACGCCACAATCTTCGACCGATAGAAATAATCTGGATCGCCCTTATAGCATTTTCCTCTTGTAATATAATTCCCATTGTCCGTAAGCGTTCCGACAAATTCCATCTGCGGAAGTAACATGCAATCGTCAGAAGATAACAGCCTGACTTTCGTGTCGAGCGGGCAAGAATCCATATTATAGTTCCAATCGTCAATATAGGAATACTGGCACTCTACTCCGCGCAAATATCTTCCATTATCTAACTTAATAATTGTTTCGTATGGCTCTTCGCAGTCATCACGAACAATGGTTCCTAAATGCGTTTTTGATGTATTGTAGTAATAGCAAACGCTAACTCGGCTTCCAACAGCAAATTGAGGATACTTATAATCCCTGCCTTTCTGTTTCGGAAATCTGTCATATGTAATTGTTCGTACACACCCCATTATCCTTCCATCCTTTCCATCTTCGGCAACGGCTCACCCGTCATTGGCATAGGCTTCCTTGAGTCCACGCACCAATCATCCTTGTTGCCGTGCCGGTCTTTCCATAATCTGTGTCGGATCACCTGCCAAATATCCTGCGCCCGGCGCATTTCGATTGTCTGCTCCCGGAACTTGTTTCCCCGAAACTGTAGCGGATGTACCTTGTTCAAAAGCTTTTCCATTTCATCCCGGAACATATCCCTGTTCTCGATGCACTTGTTAAATTCTTCTTCCGTATGGTTTTTTGCTAAATCTTCAAAACACAGACTGTCCGCAAAATCCCATGTCTGGTTCATTCTCAGCCGGAAGTATTCTTCCAGTGCAATTTTGATGATTTCGGATTGCTCTTCTGAAAGTTCAAGTGTGTATCTCATATTTTTAACTCCTTCATGTTTGCACAGTATTCTTCAAACACTTTTAAGCGTTCAATCTCTGCCTGCAATTCCTCAATTTTCTTTGCTCCGGCTTCACAATACACATGAATAGCATTGCAAATCTTATCTCCATCGTCCTGAGGAGGAATTGTAATCGGAAACTGGTTGCATAACCATCGGAGAGATTTTGCTTCCGGTATTTCGCTCATTCCTCTGTTTCCTCCCAACTTTCATAATCTCTTGTTACATCAACGGAATACCAGAAATGCTTTCCGCAGCTCTCACATTCTGTCCAGCACATATCAGCGCTTATCTGGTCTGATTCATGTGTTTCCTGTATTGCCCCACAATGAGGACAAATCAATTCTTCGCTCATCTTCTCACCTCACACATATAAAGTCGGCGGAACCGGAATTTCCTTCCCTATCGGTTTCCACAAATGCAGGCAGTTCGGCATAAGGTTCACGTAGTTGCTTTTCGCCGGATGAAGCTGCATAACCACCTCATCATCGTTCCAGAACATGTCCTTGATTGCACACATTTCCGCCCAGTCTGGTGGCCTATTGGCAGGGCAAACCGAAACATGTTCCCATCCACCGCCCCAGCTTGCTATGAACGTACATTTCCTCAATCCGGTCATGTGGAGTATGCCGGATAAGCCGTCAATGCCAGTCTGAAGAATTTCTAGTTTTGGATTTTCTTTGATTTCTTTTATTGTTTTCATATTTCCTCTCACAAAAATTACAAAGTTTGTTTTTGTTGAATAATCTGCAACCTTTACATATGCTTTCGATATTAAATTCCATATTATTTCCTTTCAATCCCGGCAGAACCATATATAAAGCACGTTCACTTATTGGCAAAACTTTCAGCCGCCGGGGATGTTATTTAATCTTCAAACATCTTTGAATAATCTGTAGTAAATGACTTATAATAACTCCACGGACTTCCATTCCCAAAAACCTCTGAACATATCTTTGCTTCTCTCCATTGAGCTTTCCGATAATCCCTGCTTTTCCTGGCGCTTTCTGTGAGCCTATATCCTCTACATATGAAATACTGTTCATGCCAACTGCTATATTCGCTCTCACATGCAGGCTCTAAAATGCCTTTTGAAATAAGATTTTTTATTATCTTTCTCGCTTTATAAACAGAGCAACCAAAGATTTCAGATACGGCTGTTGATGGAATTATGTCTCTCCCCATGTTCATAATGCTTGCTGTTGTATTGCAATATAGGTCAATTACCTGTTGTTCTTTCAATTCCATATCAATCAATAGGTTTCATAAAGTCTGGAAGGGGTTGTTCTTTCTTCTCCACTTTTTCTGGCTCTTTCTCTTTCGCTCCGGCGGTAACATCCGCAACGGTTTTTGGTTCCGGCTTTTCCTCGATTGCGGGCGGTTCTTCGACAACAAATTCCTCCTTGTTGGCATTGGCTTCGATTTCTTCATGCACTTCACGATATACACCATCATCAATCATGTTGTATGTATGAGCCACCGCCGCACTCCCAAAGTCTTTCGGGATTTTCTTCATGATGTTGTTCCGCATTTTACGGATAATCATGGACTCCTGCGACTGATATTCAGACCATGACGGAGAAATAAACGGTTTTAATTCCTCACAGGAAAGGATTGCTTCAACGTCCCCCAGTTCTCTGATTTTGTCCATGATTTCACGCTTCTTAGCGGCGATTTCCTGCTTCTGCTTGTCCGTAGCCTTGTATCTGTCGGCACAAATGCCGAAAGTCTCATTCTGCATATTATTGTTGATATGAGCTGCTAGGTTCTTCGCTACATCCGCACGTTCCGCAACGTGGTACTCAATATGTCCATCCGTGTATTCAATCGGGTAAACGACTTTGACAACTTTACCTTCTCCGCTTTCTTCCCATTCCGGCGGCGTTACTTCAAGTCCTCTATGTTTCGGCGGTACGAATGTATCTCCCTCTCTTACCGCCCAGTACGGATAAACTTTTTTCACGTTACGTCCATATCTGGCGGTCAGTGCGTCGTAACCGTCTCCCTCAATATTGAACTCGACCTGTTTCTCCCACTTCGCAGGCTGTCCTTTCCCGGCTACATTTACATTCCGAATTTGGAAATAACACTCTCTTGGAACAGCATTTGCATTGAGCTTCAGCCTAGCTACCGACAGGAGAATATCATTCAGATTGTTCGGATTGATTGTTGACGGGTCTGCACCAGAATTATGCACCATGCTGATGATTTCTCCCATAGCAGCCACTACACAATATCTTGAGTAGTCGTCAAATGTTTCTCCATCCTCCGCAATCTGCTTCTGAATCATCGGTACATAAGCCTTTAAATAGGTGTTCAGCCCTGTGTTATATTCTTTGTTTGCTACCTGTGTGTTTTTGTTCTCTGCCATTTACTTTTCCTCCATCTCTAAACCAGTTTTAACAACATAAACATCGCTTCTTCTAACCATTACCATGATAGAATCCTTTGGATTTATCATTTTTTTCAAGCTCGTCCTTTTAGAATTCGCTGCTTTTGTATCGCTGCATTTAATCCTCATAACCTCATGCTGGCTGTTAATAAAATCATTCATAATTTCTCTGTATATAGAACCACCACTCATTCTTCCCGTGCGACTTTCAGGTATTTCAACATCATATTCGATTTCCATTCCGTACTTATTCTCCATTTACTTTTCCTCGCTTTCTTTTCTAATTGCTTTCCTGAACGCTCCAATTTCAAGCCACCGAAGGACGCTCCGTATCTGCATAGACTTAAAAACCTCAATATGTTTCGTCTGGTGATACCACATCACCCATTCCTGTTCCAGAAGTTCGGACAAGTCGGTAATCGGTTCACCCTCGATGAATTTCCTGTGTGCTTTCAGATATTTCTTGTGCTCTTTGAGGTTTTCACAGTCTCTACACTGCTCTAAATGAGAAGAACAATACTTCCCATAAACTTCTGTTGATAAAGCACAATATCTACATGGGTTTTGTTTCATTTCCGCTACCTCTCAATCTCAACCGCATAATCATTCGCAATTTTGCAGTATTCATCATTCAGCTTCCTGATTTCCTGTCCAATGATATTCTTTGCTTTTTCTACAGCATTGTTAAAATCATCTTCATGCAAATCGTACCGCGAAAATCCAAGTGGCACACAACTCAAAAACCATGTTCCGTCAATATGAATAATCCTGTGGATTTTAATTCTCAACTTATTATCCTTTAATTCAAATATCGTTCCGCTCTCTGGCGCTTCTTCGTATCTTGCATTGCTTCTAAACTTCATTGCTTTCCTCCACTACACTCTCAATCTCTTTAATCTTGTCCTTAAAGCTCTCCACGTCTTTCTCCGGCACGTTAATTTCTGTCACAATCCCGTTGCCACCGCCCGGAAGAATGACTTCCTGCTCGACATGGACGGGGAATGTGGCTTTGTAGGTGTATTCTCTGCCGTGCGGTTCGCCGTTTTTGAGGAATTTTACTTTTATGTACATGGGTTGCTCCTTTCTAGCCGGATGCTCAATCCGCAACAGTAAGCTGTCGTTTCCTGTGTTTTCTTATTCTGCTTTTTTATTTAATTTGTTGTATTTTAATTTCTTATTCTGTTTTAGCAACCTACTGTCGCCGACAGAACACCCGGCATTATTATTTTAAATATGTTCTACTTTTAGTTCCGTATCCGTCACTTTCAGTAAAATCATCTGTCTATCCATATCCGGTAAATTCTTGTCGTTTACAGACTCTGTATCATCTATGAATACGAAAAGATTTAACCCGGAAAGTTCCTGAAATCCTCTCAATAAATCAGCCTGAACCAGAATTTTCTTGCTGTGGTTCATATCCCGGTATTCAATGCCATTTGACATCATTCTGCATGTTTCAACCGGGTTTCCGTCCTGTGTAAATTCCAGAAATTCAAACTGAAACTCACTGAAAACAGGATTTATCATGCTTGCAATCCGCTCATTCTTCTTAATGGAAAAGTTTTTCAGAATGTCTTTCTTTCTCTGAATATCCGCTTCTTTCTGAGAACTCTCCCGGAACGCCTGATACAGCTTTTCGACTTCTTCCTCATGCGCCTGTTTCTTCCGCTGAATGTTGTTGATTTCCGCATCAATCTTGGCACACTCACGGATAAAGCCGTTACGCTTGTCTGTAATCTCCCCGCGCTGTCCAGAGCCGTTGTTCATCTCACGGAGTGCGGCTTCCGCCTGTTCAATATTTGCGGTAATCTTCTGATATTCCGCATTGTCGGACAGGTCAACCGACTCCGGCAGTTTGGAAAGTTCCGTCTGCTTCTGCTGGATTTCCATAGCAAGAGAGGCAATCTTCTGCTTCAATTCAGTGATTTTACGTTCCGATTCTTCCTTCGCTTTCTTCGCTTCTTTGAGGTCTGTGGCGGCTTTATTACCGGACTCGGTGATCCATGTCAGTTCTTTGTCTTTGTGCTCCTCAAACACTACTTTTTCCGCTTCTGCAATCCTTATTCTTTCGGCTTTTCTTTTCTCAAAGTCTGTCCGTATCCGAATTTCTTGTTCCGGTGGAAAATGCTGTCCACACGTAGGGCAAATCAGAGAGCCTTTATCAAATTCCTCATTCTGTATGGCTTTTAACTGGCTGTCCTCAAACTCTTTTTCACTGCACTTTTTCCAATCTTCCTGCGCTTTCTTAACCTCTGCCGTATGACGCTCAACGCCCATCTTGGCGTGTCTTAAATCCATCTCAGCCATTCTCAAACTGTTTTCCGCAGATTTCATATCCTGATTTAGAGAAAAAATCTCGCAATCAAGCGTTTTTCTCTGCTGAACAAGTCCTTCATTGGCTTTTCGTACAACCTCCGACTGTTCAAACTTCAAATCCAGAATATCCTTTGATTTCTGGTCGTAGGCTGCCATTACATCATCCAGAGACTTCTCCTGTTCATCCAGAATGGAAATCTGGTTTTCATATGCGACTTTCTGCTCTGTAAGGCGTGTCACATCATCTTCGCCGGAGTCAACCGCCCTTCCTTTCTCGTACTTCCATTCCGTCTCTGCCTTTGTGGTGGCTTTCTTCTGGTCGGTCAACTGTTTATTCAGCGTCTTCGCTACGGCTTCAATACTGTGTCCGCGTGTGATTTCCTCAACCTCTGTGAACTCTGCGCCCAGAGACTTTATGTACTCGTTTAGGTCAAATCCTGCCATCTTCTCCAGAAACGCCCGCATATCCGTTGTGGATTTCAGAGACAGAAAAGCGTTCGGATTACAGCAGGCAAGCAAGGTTTCCGGCGGGAAGATGTTTTCAGAGATAAACTCGTCCAGTTTCTTCTGATTGAAGCTGATGCCGTCCACCGTGTAACTATTCACGTTACTGCCCGGAACGTACTGCATCACGCCGTCCACACGTTCCCGTTTCTGCTTTGTGATTTTCTTGATCTCTGTCTCTTTCCCGTCAATGTCCAAAACCACAGTTCTCTCTACATCCACGCCCTCGACTTCCTGTCCATCCACAATCGGGCGAACATTGTCTGCTTGAGTTCCGTCTGCGTTTTTGCCTGTCAGGACTTCCATGACGGCATTCATTACAGTTGACTTTCCGGAACCGTTCTTTCCGGAAAGTCTGGTTTTTTCTCCGAATTCTGCATGGAACTCTTTTTCGCCGTGGAAACAGCGGTAATTCTGCATAGAAATGGTTTTCAGTTCTACTGATTTCATACAATCCCTCCCAACATTTCTTTTATCGTCTCCCGAACAATCTCTTTCACTCGCTTTTCGCTGATAACAGGCTGTTCATCGGTATTTTTAACTTTCGTCTGTTCCTTGTCCATCTCCCTTTTAATCGTCCGATAGAGAAGGCAAATACTGCTTGCATTGTTCGTGTTAGAAAAACCGATATAGTGATTCACGGAATCATAATCGCCCCTGACGCTTCTCACCACTTCAAAAGCGTGTCTTATTGCTCTTTCGACCGTAGATGCTGACTTTCCGCATTTATTCCCGATTTCCGCATAAACTCCTGTCCATTTCACTTTCATCCCGTCTCTGTCTAAGATAAGGACAGCATCTTTTATAAAATCAAATCCAGATATGCTCGCCGGAATACCCATCGCGATAAGAGCATCTTCAATCTTATTCTCCATCGTAAATAACCCCCAATCTTGAAAGCGAAACTTTATATGCTGTTCTAGTTTCGCTCTCTGTCTCTAACAGCTTTTTCGTGTATTCACGGCTCTGTATTCTTCCCTGAACTTTCAGCCTTGTTCCGACTTCAAGTCCGCTTGCAAATCTGGCGTTTCTTCCCCAGCAGATACATGGAATATAGTCTGATTTCCCGTAAGGACGATTGACTGCAAGCAGGATATCGCAGATTTCACGCCCGTATGGAGTTTTTCTGTATATCGGCTCTTTACAGATAAATCCATCCAGTTCAATGCTGTTATCATCATGCCCGATATCATCAATGCAGAAGAACTCCCGAGCGAACAGGTGAAGTATTAAATGATTACGATTTCCATCGTGTTTATTAAACGAACGGAACTGACCGTAAATATACACTCGTTCTCCAACCCATTTGTCCGTTACATCCCCGTCACCAATCAAAAGTGAGCCAACATCTGCAAGTCTTTCCGATACCATAATCGGAACTTTGTCAATCACTCCGCTTTTTCTTTCTACATCCACAATAGAGGTGTAGAACTTCTCTCCGTATACATCGTGGCTATAGCAGAACTCCTCTGCGATCACGCCGGATATGTATGCGCTGTTATTTGTTTCTCTCATGTCTCGTTCCATTTATCTCTCCTAAAATCATATAAATTTGTCCTGTTTCGTCCGTATCTGTAACCGCCGAACAATCCCGAATAAACCGTTCGATTCCGTCACGGCAGTCGCATTTCTCGCCGGGGTCAAGATTCGCTTTGCAGAATGGACATTGGTATTTATAACTCACAGCTCTCCCTTGTTCGCCAATGCGAAAATCTGTTTTAGCTGACTCTCTGTAAAAATCCGCTCAATTTCCTGTCCGGCATATGCTGTGATATAATTTGCGATCAGAGTCATGCGTGTTGCATAACCGTTTGTTTTTAAGATCTGCTTTGACAGATTTTTATAGTACAATTCAAACTCTTTATCCTCGAACATTCCTCTCATATCAGTACCCCACAAACATCCAATAAAGAATCATGGTGAAAATGAATGAGACGAACAGGATTGAGCCAATGATCGCTCCCTTTGTGTTCTCTACATCAATTTCACGGTCAATCTGATTTAATGTCCGTTTATTCTCCTTATTCAACGTCTGCGCCTCCTTGTTCCTTTCACTCTCTTCCTATTCTTCTTCCGCCTAATTCTCTGTGCCATTCGTTATATCTCCTTCTACGTCTGAGTTATAGTAGTTGTAACCCTCGCCGTCCTGGGATACGTAATCGTAGCCTGTCCATTCCATGAGCCAAATAAAGTTACTCAAGAAAAGAAGAATCGCCAAAATAATTGCGATTGTCCGCCAACGCCGCTCTCCCTTATCCTTGTCTTTCAGAAGTTCGCTTGTCAGCTTCTCGTGAGACTCATTTGATGCTTTCTGCAATTCTGCATAATTTTTGATGATCTCAGTCCAGTTCGTGGGTTCACTATTCTGTTTTTTTCTTTCTTCCATATAAAAATATCCTCCTGTAAATATTTGCCAATTACAGGTGGACATGATATAATACACCCGTAACTGACTAAGACCGTTTTAGTGAGTTACACGCCTCGGTTGGTGGTTCCAGCACCGCCGGGGCAACCTTATTCTTTGATTTTCCCTTTGACGAAGATAAGCATAGTCGGATTTCCATTTACTCCGGGATGCGCTGTGTACAGACGATATCCTTTCGACAATAAGTCGTTAATCCGCTCTACATTATCCGCTTTTACATATCTAGTCTTCATAAGACAATTACCTGTTTTGAGTGCTTGTCGTATCTGAGTTTCAGCGTGTCTCCGCTGCGATCAGTAAGAATCCCGTCCTCGCCGTTCATTTCAAGCTGAAACCAGTCCATGTCAAAGTGATTATCTTGCAACCACTTACGGATGACATACTCCGCTATCGTTCGTGCGTTTTTGATTGCCATGTTGTTACCTCCTAAAGTTCATAAATATCTTTCAATCGGTTCTTCTCCATTTCATCAATCATCCCTGCCTCATAGGCAAAGTCAATTGCTCCATACGCCCAGTCTTTCAACTGATTCTTTGGCGTGTTGTCGTCCTCAAACAGGTTGTCGATGTATTCTTCTAATTTTTCGTACATTGTGTTTCACCTTTCATCCTTTCCTTTTCGTGATTTGGAATGTATTCTTCGCTGATGTAATACTCGCCATCATCTCTACAAAATTCGCGATAGACTTTTACGCCACTCACTTCCTTGTATGCTACAATTTGAAATCCTTCTCCAGAAGCATCTGTGCATCCATAGGCCTGTTCGATTACGTATCCATTAAGTTCCTCAATCGCAAAAGCGTCGCAATTGCAACTTGTTATAGATTTGCTCATTCCAGACATCCTCCCTATGCTATGTATTTCGCTCCATATTTTCTGACAATATCCTCAAATATCTGTTTTAGCCTTGCATCGTCCTCAATGACAGCAATCTTTGTTGTTTCTTTCTGAATATCTGTCTTTGTGCATCCGGCACGCTCCATACGTTCACGCTTGTTTCTCTGCCGTGTAGACAAATCGCATCTTCCGACTCGTTCAAGATCGTTGTACATACAAGTGAACAATTCTTGATGCGGAATTTTTGATGCTTGTGCAACCTGCCGAACTTTCTTGTTGATATCCTCGCGCCAGTTATCAAACGGAGAAATTAGAACGTCTTTCATTTTCTCTGTTGTCTCAACGGCTTTTGAAGCCGTTTCCTGCGCAAGTGCAATCTGTCGGTCACGTTCCTTGTCCGCGAGTTCTTTCTGCTTCATTTGGTCGATAATTCCTTGAAGCACTTGTAACTCTGGAGAAAATTCTTCACCAACAATTTGTTTGACTTTGAAATATGTGCTCACAAGTTGTCTTTGGACACTCCACGATAAGTCATCTCCAAACGGTTTGACTAACATCAAATATCCTTGTTCGGTTATAAGAGCTATACCGTTTGGAGCTGTGATTCCGAACTGCTTTTTGGCTTCGTATGCTGAGCATACGAAATAATCTTCACCTAAAACAAACCTATCTTTATGCTTGTTGAATGTTACTCTGGCTGTGCCGTCCGGCCTCTCATGGACGGTATCAATATCCTTGAACGTGACCACTCTCTGACCGTTGTACGTCTTGACTGAAATTTCGTGGTTTCCGATTTTCTGTAATTCCAACTCTTCGCTCCTTTCTACAATCTTTCGCAGCATGATAGTTTTAATGTAAAAAAATATCAGCCTTTTCATCGTCTGTCATTTCAAGAAACTCTCCGAGTTCGT
>ERZ1090878.659-NODE-662-length-18028-cov-55.851333_pt1 | contig 18028 bp, 36 predicted proteins | sample MGYA00478473_ERZ1090878 | MGnify/ENA primary metagenome ERZ1090878 (study PRJEB33644, sample SAMEA5815720) | chicken gut metagenome | biome: Chicken; feature: Gastrointestinal Tract; material: Caecum | place: Ireland | collected 2019-01-01 | study: A study of the... | reverse complement strand
GGTTCAACCCTAATTTTATGTTCCGTTTGTTACTTTTTCATTGTTCCAACTGGTTTTGGTTTGGGGGGGGGGGGGGGGGGGCTTTTGGAGGGTGCCGCCACCCTCCATTCGCACCTTCGGCGCGGGGCCTCCCGGAGCGCCAGCGCAGGGAGGCCGTCTGTCCGGGGTGCCGCCGCCCCGGACAGACTCATTTCACAGAGCCATAATAAAGTCATTGAACAAAGACCACATAGGTCAGATTTCCTCAACTGCACCGCACATCATCGTGCAAAGCAGAATACGAAAACGATGGGGCCGGATGCTTCGGCATCCGGCCTCCGATTCCGGCGTCAACCCACAGTGAGGATGCCGCATGGAATCAGAATCACAGCCGCGATGAGTAGAGGGATGAAGTCATGATGGTCGTCCATGAACATGGAGGCGATGAGAAACAGCATGGCAATGACGCCGATAATGGGGAGAACCCAACCCATGTCCGTCACTCCTCCGGTTCCAGAAGGTGGATGAGTTCTTCCATGATTCCCGCCACGTCCTCAAGGGAGGAGGTGCGGATGCTCCAGTGGCCGCAGCATTCGCATTCGCGGGAGCCTTCATAGGTGAGCGCGTCGCAGCAGTCCCACACACCGGCGGTGGCCGGGTCGATCTGATCCCACACGTCGTCAGTCGTGGGAGTCAGTTCGGGATGCTGTGCCAGCATCCGTTCGGCGGCCTGCTCGTAACGGGAGCGTTCGCCCTGCACCACCGCCTTCAGATCGAGCAGGCAATCCCGCATCGCGGGAAGCGCGGTGCGCAGTCTTTCCAAAAGCCGCGTGCGTCTCGGGCTTTCGATGCCGGAGGAAAATTCAGCATTGAATGTTTCGCAAAGTTGAATCTCGTCAAGCCGCTCCCGCAGCTTTTCCGGATCGCTGCCGCATGAAGTCGTGCTTGGATGTATGGTTACGCTCATTCCACACACACTCCATTCCTATCAGGCAAGCACGGTGCAGAGAAAAATTAGAAGCAGGCACCATCCCGCTAATACCAACAAGCACCAAACTGCCAGAGCCATGAATCCGATCCACACCATGTGGGTCCGAATTGAAAGCCTTGCACAGGGGACAACCATCAATCCGGCAAATGCGGGAACACCAGCGGCGCTCCCCACGGTGGCGGCAATCAGAAACAACAGCTTCCCCATCTCACATCACCGCCTTCCGTGCCGCACATTGCGGACAGAGCGCATAGTCGTATTTAGCGTCCTGCCATCCGCTCCGTTGCAGTTCATCGATATTGCCGACCTGCACGCACCCACAACCCGCACATGTCGCGTGAATATGATCCGGACAATAATGACGTGTGCTGCCGGTCGCATCGACGATCAACTGCCAGCCATTGTCCACGGCATTCTCATCAGCGGTTTCCTCGTCCCACACCAGCTCGTCAGATGGTTCTGCATCACAAGGTAACTCATCGTCGGTTCCCGGACGGGTCACGCCATCACACCAGACCTCATACAGATTCACGACGCGATACGACATGATTACATAACCGCCTTCCGCGCAGCATCAAGGACCGCCAACGCCAGTTCTCGGAATCTCACCTGATTGATTTCCGGCATGTGCATCCAAGCATCCCGAACATCTTCCTCCGTATGATCCGCGCCTTTGGAGAAATTGGTTTGTTTCTCGAATAGGGCGATGGCACCAGCCTCCACCTGCTCCTTGCACGGGTCGGCGGTGCGACCTGCAACGTAAATGTCGCGGTCATCGCTCTTGTCGTCCACGATCATACAGTAACTGCTGAATGGTTCGTCGGGATAGAGCTGGTTGGCTTCCTGCTGTGCGATGCCCATGATTCATTCTCCATTCTCTTGCAATGCCTGTTCCGTGACTTCCAAGTAGTCCCCGCCGAACTCCTTGATGCTGATTTTGTTGTCGAGCAAGTTTAGTGTGCCGGAGTGGATTTCTCCGTCCTTCTCCCACGTAACCGACAGGCACCCGTCTTCGGGCTTCCCATCGGGCAGGTTGCTGGACTCGAACCCGTATGCCTTATTCACATAGTCGGAGAATGAGGGTGTGTTGTCGTGTGCGACGGTGGAGGCGAGCGACAGGATAACACCTAGAAACATCGCTCCGATGCCGCCAATCATAATCCTCTTCCAGATTCTGTACGACCGGGAACCGGGTCTATTGCGACTGAGGAACACGAAGCCCTCCAGCATCCCTAACATTCCGATCACTACTAAGCCCAGCGGCACGCCCACAAGCAGCCACAGCGGTAGTGATGAACCCGGAAACGCATCGTATCCGCTCAAATCCAGCACAGTATTCACTTTGTCCGCGATGTTCATAGCTCCTCCGATTCTGATTTCATGAACGATACTATCATTGTAGCAAAGTAGCAGGACAAAGAGGTTGGCATGTTACAGCCGTAACATCGTGCGTTCCACAATCACGGCCTTGTCGGATTCAAGATGTATCTGGTGTCCATTCCTGACCAGCGTCCCTTTTATCCGCCTTCCATCCGGGGAGGTCCATATCGCTTTGCTCAATCCGTAAGGTGGAAGGTTGAACACCGTGTCCCTGCTATAGACGATCTTCAGACTGGTGATTCCGAATTGCTCCTCAAGCCATTGGCAGAAATGTTTCTTTGCCCATTCTTCCAAATCGTTCTCACACAAAAAGGAAAAAATGAACCATACAGCCACGCTCGTCCATATACATGCGATATAGAACTCTGGCGTGCCGGGCGAGGAAAGTGCATTGTAAAGATTGAACAGCACATAGAAGGGACTCGGAATATTGGAGTTGAAACCCGTCAACCCCTTAATTAGGCCCTTAATTAAACGCGATTGCATAATAGTTGCAAAGAATATGCCACACATACAAAGTGAGGGAAAAATGTAATATATCTTCAGCAGAAAACTGATCCAGTATAGATTGAAACCCCTCAGACTAACACATCGCATTTTCTTTCCTTTCCTCGGTCACCAGCGTCATCAATGAATATTGAGATTGGCCCCGTACAGGTAGTGCACCATGCACTGCTCCTCGTGTTTGCCGATGAGCTTCACCCGTCCGAACTCATAGCCGTCCTCTCTGCTGTATTGCCGTGCGATCCGCAGAGCGCGTTCGAGACTGACGGCGGAGCCGGACGCGACGAACTGACCGAGACATTCCACCTTCCACGCCCAGTACTCAGGATGTTCCGTGATGATGACGTTGACCTCGTAATCATTCGGCATGTCACATCACTGCTTTCCTCGCGACGTCCAGCAGTCTCTTCGCAACCTCCATCAGCGCATCGCGTTGGTCACCGGATATGTACGACCAATGCTCCTCGCCCTCGGCCAGAGCCTTATCAAGGCTGCTCAGATAGCAGTAGCCATCTTCGGCGGTATAGACGTTCACCACAGCGAGTGTTCTCGCCACGGCCTCGACCTGTTCCTTGCAGGGTTCGGCCTCGCGCCCGGACTGGTATGCCAGTTGCAGCTCGTCTGTGGTGAGGGGCAGGAGTTTCAACGGCCAGCTTTTCCCATTCCAATATTGTGTAGGGTAGCAGCGTTCCGCTTCCTGTTTGCTGATGCTCATGATTATTTCTCACTTTCAAGACTGTCGGCTATATTCAACGCGACCTTGGCGAGTCCACGGAGTTCATCAGCCGTGAGGAACACTCCATACACCCGTCCATACTCATCATCAAAACCTCCCGTCAGCCACGCGGTCTTGCCGTTTCCGGTCGGCCTGAGATCGAACCCGGCATTGTAACCCTCGATTGTGCAATCCTCGACCGTCCACGTATCCTCGGAGACAATAGGCTCCGCAGCATGAATGCCGTCATCTTCGTTGACGCTCATTGTTCCTCCGTTCCCGGTTTCATGAACACGATCCAGTGCGTGCCGGTCTGCTTGGGTTGCTTGTTCCCAAACAGCGGTTTCTCATCGCACAGTTTCAGAATCTTGGACAGCGGAATCTGCACCTCGTTCCATTTGAAGATCAGCACCCCGTATGGTTTCAGCACGCGGAAGCATTCACGGAACATGAGGCGCAAATCCTCCTGCCACGTCTCCGGGTCCAAGGCACCGTATTTCTTCGCCATGTAGGCGTTCTCCCCGACGTGACGAAGGTGGGGAGGATCGAGGACGACCATGCGGAACGTGCCATCGGGGAACGGCAGGTCCCGGTAGTCCATCTCCATGTCCGGCTTCACGTCGAACCGGCGTCCGTCGCACAGCTCCCAGCTCTCGTCGCGGATGTCCCCGAACAGGACGCGGGTATCATGCTTGTCGAACCAGAACATGCGCCCGGATGACGCCGGGTCCAGCACCGGCTGGTAAGCGTTCACGCTCATTGCGTTCTCCTTTTCCTGTCGCTCCGGTAGTCGCGGCAGACGGCGATCTGCCATGGGCCAATCACGAACTTGCGGAAACCCGGAGCGGCGGCGAACACCTCCGCCAGCTCACGGGCGTTCCGCTCATGGTTCACGTTCCCGCCCGCATCGATCTCCTCATGGAACACGTACCTGCGCATGAACCGGTCGTGGACCTTCCGGTTCAGCAGGCGCATCAGCGCCGAGATCGCGCGAAGCAGCAGGCGGGTGACGCCGAACAGGATCAGCACGGCGAACGGTGTGGCGACGCCGAGCCAGAACCCGGCGTCCATCATCCCAGTTCCTCGCGCAGGAGTCGCTGGACGAGCGCGGTGACGCTCTCACCGGTCTGCACCCTGTGCAGGTTCGCCTTGTAATGAAGGTCAGCCGGAATGCGGATGTTGATGACCTTCAGATCATCGCTGTCCGCGCGAGGCGTCTGGATGTCCTGCTGCTCCCGCTTCGCCTTGTTCGCGGACGCCATGAATGCGTTAGTCATTGTGCTTCTCCTTTTCAGCCAGAATGTCATCTGCCAACAGTTCAAATGCGGGGACCGCATGGCTGCGCGGCGCGTACTCCGCAACCGACTTGCCCTCCGCAGCGGCCTGCGCCAACGCGACCGCGCGGGGAATCTTCGCCATCACCGGAATGTTCTCGCTGCCAAGATACTCCACAAGGTCACGGTCCAAACGACCAAACGCATAGAAACAGTTCAGGATGATGAAGGTCTTCGCCTGCGTCTTCGACGCGGCGGCGATCTCCAACGTGCGCATGGTCGGCTCCACATCACGGGTGCTGGGCAGCATGGGCACGAGGATCATGTCCGCCGCGCGGCACCAGTCATCCATGCCGTTCTTCAGCACGCCCGCCGTGTCCACGATCTGGAAATCGCAGGATTCCGCATAGTCCGGGTCGTCGCACACCTCATGCACGTTGCCGCCCTGCGGATCGGTGGACACGAACGCCACGGTCATGCCGCGCCGCTCGAACGCGAACGCCAGCTCGTCGGCGATGGTCGTCTTGCCGACCCCGCCTTTCTGATTCAGCAACAGAATCGTATACATAATAATCAGTGTCCTTTCTTGAATTTCATTTGAAGACGATCGCCCAGTTCGGCGGCCCTGCCCATCGCCACACAGAAGATCAGGACGATGGGGATGAGCAGCGCCACGATGATCGCGGCCACGATACCGCCCGCCGCCCAAGCGATGAAGACCAGCAGCGCATACCAGACGACGGTGAACGCGATAAGAAGGATGAAGCTCAGCATAATCCGGTCTGCTCCCACACGTCCTCATCGTAGAAGTCCGAATCGGTGGTACCGGGGGACGCCGGTGCCGCCGTCCGCTCCTGCTGCATGGCATTCTCCTCCCGTGGCTTCATGTTCCCGAACTCCAACTGATCCACGACGACGCTCAGAGAGGAGCGCTGCTCATCGTCCTTCATGTAGGAGGAGTAGTGCAGCCTGCCGTCGATCATCACCTTCGTGCCCTTGGTCATGTACCGGGCAAGATGCTCGGCCCGCTGTCCGAACACCGCGCAGCGGACGAACACGGGCGCGTCCACATACTGTCCGCTCCCCCGATCCTTGCGCTTCTCGTTGATCGCCACCGTGAAACCGAGGACGGCAAGGTTCCCGTTCACGGTGCGCAGCTCCGCATCCCGCGTCAAATATCCGGCGATGCTCACCCTGTTGATGCTCATGATCTGCTCCTGTTCCTTATATATATGGTCACCGGTCTTCCGGCTCCCGAAAATCCCTGTCCCCGTCCGTGGGGTCGGACGCCAGTCATAGCCCCGCCGGTCCAGCCGGTATGCCAGCCATTCGACCACACGACTGAACTCCTCGTCGGTCCAAGCGCGTGAGCGTTCTCCGCCCACGTCAATGACGCCTTCGCCTGCGTCAGGCCGGAGGAGTGTATTCGCGTAATAGTCGGCGACCACCTCACCAGCAGGATAGCGCTCTCGGTTCACGTTCATGTCGTAGAACTCCACGAGGGGAAGGAGGCCGCCGTGAATCCGGCATTCATCAAGACCATATATATAGGAGTGGCCCTTTCCAAACCGTCCTCCCACATCGATGAGCCGGGCACGGAAGGCGCTGAGAATCAGATCGCCGTCTTTTGTCATGCCAACCCCGTGCTTTTCACAGATGACGGATTCGATTTGCAGAGACTTGTCCTGTTCGCGGTTCCACGCAATCCGAAAGCCCATCGCCTCCGCAGCATCGGAGAAGCCGGACGCATACGGGTAGGCGTCCCCGCCTTTGAAGAAGGCAAGGCCCTCGTTGTACGTATCAATGAGAGAGAACAGGCCATCGTGCTCGTGACCGACATCCATCGGAAACTCCTTTCGCCTTGCCGTACATCCACCAGTGTAGCAAGCTATTTTGATAGAATAATGGCTTCTCCATGTTCTGCACACCACATTCACATCTTGCTATCAAGGCAGCAACACAGGAATGTGGGCCTCCATTCTCAGCACGCCCACGAGGGGCGATCCTGCCAAGGCAAGGGCTGGAAGAACTATTTGAAGACCATGAAGGTCATAGCTTCAATTCCGAGCACTATGAAAATAGTTATCACCACCTTAAAGCTCACGACCAAATAGAAAAGAGGATTGTCTTGTTTCCGTCCTTCTTTAGTCATCGTTTTCCTTCTCTTCAGTTCTTCCCCAAAATCTTCCCACAGGATGTTCACGGCGATGGCGGCGATGAGCAGGATGCCGGGGAGGGTCGCAAGAAATTCGTCACTTGTCATTTGTTCTCCTCCGTTCGTTCACCGGCGTCACCCGAATCTCCTCGCCGCGCTTTTCGATGAATAACTGCTCAAAATAGAATTTGACTGGATGTGGAGTAGGAGTGACCAGACCAAAGCGAACAGCGTTCTTGTAGGTAACGCTGTCACGCATGAGAACTGCTGGCATATTTTCCACCATTTTGCGAAACCCTTCTAAAGTGGATTTGCTTTTATAGTGGTTGCAGCTCCTACAGGCGGGCAGCATATTGTCCAGAGTATCTTCACCTTGCTCTAAACAACCATTGATAGGGATAACATGGTCAACCTGCATATCCTTATATTCCAACTCACATCCGCAATAAGCGCAACGTCCATTCATCTTCTCGTAAACTGCTATGCGCTCATCTTTGACTAATTTTCTACGTTGGCTCATTCCTGTTCCTCCGTCCGTTCGCCATTGTCTGCTTTGGCGATGTTGCGGGCGATCAGTTCGGCGATGTCCGCACCGTAGGGTGCCCACTCGGTGTAGACCCTGCCGTTCTCGATGAAGGTCTTGGTCCAGCGAGTGTAGGCACGGGAGTTGGCGACGCGCACGATCTCGCCCTCGGCGTCGATGTAGGAGCAGCGGCGGACGTTGCCGCTGTAGTAGAAGTTCACGTCGAGGCCGATGATGTCCTTCAGTGCGTCGAGGCCGAGGTAGTAGCGGGTGACGCCGTTGCGGGGATTTCTCCACACACGGGCCTTGTGTTCGTCCACAAGCCTTTGGGTGGCATCCTCGGAGACTATGGTGGTCGATTCGTGATAGCGGTCCATCTTGGTTCCTTTCTTTATGGAATACTATCATTGTAGCAAGGTAGCAGGACTGGGCCGGGCGCGTGTCGCGGATACGGAAAGACCCCGGCGAACCGCCGGGGTCAAAGAATCACCAGCAACAGCTCAGCGCACATGGAACCGCGCCTTGAAGTCCCACAGGTCACGCCCATGATGCTTATGGGATTCCAACCGGTCCACCTTCACGCGCAGCCCTTCGGAATGGTACCGCTCCCGCAGCGCCTTCCGCGCCGCCGTGGACTCCGACGCGCAGCAGTCCAGCGGATACCGGAACGCCCGGCCCTCGCACCGGGCCTCCCACTCACGGTTGCCCGCATCGTATTCCACCGTGATCCACGTCACGCTGCCCTCGCCATCCATCACCGCCATCATGTCCTCCTTCCATAGGGATGGCCCCGGCCTGAAGACCGGGGCATTCGGTTCTCAATTCCCGCCACACAGATGGATCATTCCGCCATGCGTTACCATTGTGGGTCCTGCGCCGGGTCCGACACGGCATAAAGCGCTCTGTGCAAAGCGCCGTGGGTCCCGAACCTGCGGGCTTGCCGGACGGCCTCAGCGGCTACCACCACCATCCCTCCGATGACGAAGGGCGAGACGGCAACGGCGCTTTCCACCAACGCCGAGACCACCATGGCTCCTATTCCACTCATTTTTGCTCCTTCCTCAATGGGTGCCCGACCCCGCAGGGCCGGGCGGTCGGCACTTAGCGCTTCTCCTCACGTTTCCTGTTCTTGCATTCCTCACAATCACACGGTTCGGACGCGCTGACCGCCTCCCACAGTTCCCGTTTCGACCACTCATGCTCCGTGTGGACGCACTGAGCCGGACTGTGACCTAGGTCGGGCGTGCCAAGCGCTCCGCTGCACCAACCGGGCTTGTAGTCCACCCAATACCCGTCCTCTCCTTCCGACCAAATCTGCTCGATGCGGTCGGCGTATTTGCTCATGCTCTTCGGCAATTTCATATTTAATTCCTTTCCTCTATGGGTGCCTCGGACTACACCCTCAATTCGCACCTCCGGCGTCCTGGCGTTCTCGCCTACATTCCCGAACTCATCGGACTGGCCGTCGTAGATGTACCAGTAGGCTTCCTCCGGGGTAAGCTGGCGGCGTTTCCCGGTCTCGGCGTCGGTGCCGTAGAGCCGTGCATCCGTGTCGTAGGCGTACCGGTGGTCATGCGTGCAGGCGACTTCGGCCTTTCCGCACAGATCGCACCAATGATAGATGCCGTCCGAAGCCATGACCGCGACCTTGCCGCCGCAGTAATCGGTCTCGGTGACGCTGACGTTACCGAGGGTGAGGGTATCGGTGGCCTGTTCCTTAATCATTTCTGCTCCTTGCCGGGGTTGATGGGTGGTGCCCTATCCTTATTGGATACTATCATTGTAGCATGATAGTAAGACACCGGCGGTGGCGTGTCGCGGATACGGAAAAGCCCCCGGCAGACACCGGGGGCCATCATCACAGGTTGCCGTATTGCCGCCGTAGATCACCATTTATTGTCATCGTAAAATTGCACAGAAGCATACACGACCACAAACAGGAAAGCCACGATCCCTGTGGCCTGTTTGGGGTTCTCATCCATCCAGCTCATGAGGGCCTCAATGTGCGGCACGCCCCACGAGAGCATCGCCGCCGTCCCGTAGGCAATCCCGCACACAATCGCAGCGCCGACGAGGACGAAAAGGGCCAAACGCCAAAGGAGGCCCCAAACGGTCAAACCGTCCGGCTTTTTTTCCTCCGTGTCTTTGCTCTTCATCACAGATTCCTTTCTATGTAGTTTACTATCAATGTAGCATTGCGGCGAGACGAGGAGAGCATACTTGTCGGGAGATGGAAAGCCCCGGTATGAAGCCGGGGTCGAAATAGCACTTTTCAGCAGCGTCCGTAGCGTCCGATGCTGATTTGAACGGCGGAGTCCCCGGCGATGCAGGGGAACTCGCCGCCGGGCCAGTCGATCCCGGCCTGACGGAACCAGTCGGCGATGACGGTGGGATCGGCGCAGGCGAACTCGAACAGAAAGCCGTCCGCGTTGGTGAGCGTACTGACTGCGGTGTGATACGCGCTCTCCTTCATGTGCCGGAGCATGTCGCACAGGCCGATGATGCTGTTTCTCTGCTCCTGCTCCACGATGATGCTCTTGGTGAAGGTGATGGACGTGGCCCAGCAGCCGGGGGCGATGTGCTCCACGATCCCGGTGATTGCCACCCTGACCAGATAATCCGACATTGCCGTTCTCCTTCGCTGTTCGGAGGCCCGGCCCTGCGGGCCGGGCGGTTGATGATTCAGGCTGCCAGCGCCTTCAGGACCTTGTGGCAGTACCAGATGCCATTGCCGTCGTGGGGGTCCTCCTCCACGTAGAGGACGTGCTTCTTTTCGAGGGAGGTGAGCAGAGCGCCGAGCTGCCTGCGATCCTTCCACTCGATGTGTTCGACGCGCTCGAAGTTGCAGCCGAAGACCGGCTCACCGGGGTCCTGCTCGAACAATGCCACATCGTTGTTGTACAGCTCGAAGCCGTCCTCGCCCGCCGAGAGATCGAGGATGGTCCGTGCCAGCTTTTTCTCAAGGCCGGTGAGGGTGATGCTGACCGGCTTGCCGTCGAAGTAGAGGGTTTCCATTGCCACGTCCTTTCCTTGTTGGATACTATCATTGTAGCATAATAGTGAGACGGCGGAAGTGGCGTGTCGCAGATACGGAAAGGCCCCCGGACGAACCGGGGGCCTTCATCACATCAACCATATGCAGGAGCACTGCAATTCCATGATACCACGCTGCGGGCCGATCCGCATGGCCCATGGGATCAGGCCAGCAGCATCCAGAGAGACAGGAGCATCGCCGCCACCGCATCCACGATGGCCCCGATCGTGAAATAGAGAAACGCGAGATACACCGTGGCCTTCATGATAATCCAGCTCCGCCTCCGCCAGCCAGCGTGCCTCCACTCGTCCGCGCCGGACATGATGAATTTGCCGTTCCAGACGAACCTGAACCGTTTTATCAGACTCCACTGCTTCCAGCCGCTACCGTCGGCAGCCTTGGCGTTGTCCTCGGGGATGTCTTCCTCCGGGGCGGTATCCCCGATCACGTTCTTGTCCGTCATCTTGGTTTCTTTCCTTATCGATCTATGGAATGCTATCATGATAGCAAGATGTAATGACATTTTACTTTATTCGTATCCCAGAATCAGATACGCCACAAGGGATACGCCGAGGACCAGATACATCGCCACCGGCGGTATCGAGGAGATCATGGTCAGAATCCTGTATTGACTGGCGGCGAGGCCCTTCGTGGCGTCGAACAGGCTACGGTCTATCCGCCCCCGGAGGGATTGAAGCGCATCCCTGATCCTACTTTCAAATTTCCGCAGTCGGTCCATCGTTTCCGCTCCTTTCCCGTTTACTATCATTCTATCATAACAGGAAGATGGGAATGTGGGGAGGTAGCTATGTGTGTCCGCAGGCATGACCGACTGCCTGACCACCCCTGCCGTTCACACCACGGAAGATCGGCCCCGATTCAGTCCCGAGGGAAAGCAGACCGGAGCGCGAAGCGCGGAGGGCTTTCCCGTCGGGTTTGATCCGCGCCCCGGCCACGACGTAAACCGGTTGTTCCGGTCGATACTATTAAACCATTTTGCTTTCTTTGTAGATTGCTTTATTACCGTTTTTCTCCATGCCTTTCGGTGTCCCGAAACACAATAGTAAGGCCCATCTGCTCCCTTGCTCTCTGCGCCACAGCCCGCGCCCATGCGGCGGACTGTTCGGAGCCGCTGCAATCCCGGTCGCGCCGGGGCACCTCTACCACTTCGCCGCCGTTCTCCACGAGGCGCTGCACCTCGGCGTCGAACTTTCTCTTGAGGTCCAGCATGTCCTTGGCGAACTGTGGTGGCGGGGTGCGGCTGCCTTCCCAGCGCTTCACGCTCTGCACTGTCACGCCCCACCGGATTGCCAGCCATTTCAGGGTCAGACCCATGCTCTCCCGCAGGGCCTTGTTCTCAGCAGGGGTCATCCATGCTCCTTTCCGTAATCGCAAAGAATGTGCCGTCCCCATTTTACCGTCACCGGTATCCAAAGGACACCGCTGTTTGACGGTGCCTGTGCATGGCTTGTGACAAAATGGGTACCGATATACCGTTACACGAAAGGACATGCCCATGAAGCCAACGAAGATGAAATCCAGCGGTGAATTGGAAGAGTACATCGCCGAACTGAAGGAACAGCTCAAACAGGCCAAGCTCGACAAGAGGGAGGCTTTGGCGCGGGAGCAGAAGCAGGCCCGCGAATGGCGCACCGACCTCGCACATGCGCTGGGCGAAACCGTGCTCACGGTGACCGGCTGCGACTGGACCCGGCTCGACCCCGAAGCGCTGCGGGAATGGCTGGTGGATCACGCCGGGGAGATGCAGACCCTGCTCGTCGGCCCGGAGCGCACCCCCGAGGAGGCCCACGACGCGCTGATCGCCTTCCGTCGCGGACAGGCCGCGGAGGCGAAGCAGGAGACGCAGCAGGCGGAGGTTGACGCCCCGCAGGAGGATGCGCCCGCCGCCGGGCCGACGGAGGCGGAGGTTTCCGCCACGAATGATGGCGGTTCGGACATCCCCACCACGGATTCCGTGACGGCTGACGGCAATGACAATGAGACTCAGGACACGCCGTGGTCCCCGCAGGGGGAGTCATGGCAGCCCCAGCAGGGGTGGAACTGAGCTTGAATACGAGGGGGACGAAGCCCACCGGCGCGAAGGCATCGGTGGGCTTCGATCCTTTTTGAGTTGGTAACCCAATCCAAAAGAAAGGACGCCTCCATCATACAACGGTTTATCCCGTGATTCACCGGCCTTTGGCAGGAGGCACGGCATCCGGCGTGTCGTTTCCGGGGCCTTGCCATCCACCCCATATAGTATGATAGCAAAATAGCAATGCAGGATTCTGTTGCGATGGCAGGAAAGGAGCGGAACATGAAGGACGAGGAGTACTGCGTCCGGTTCCCGTTGGACTTCTTCGACGACGCCCGCGTGAAGGTCATCGAGGCCATGCCCTCGGGTGACACGATCATCTGCCTGTGGATACGCTTCCTCTTTCTCCGCGTCCGGGCGATGGACATGGATGCGGATGGGGGCTACCTCCTCCGCTGCGAGGACGGCAGGACGCTCACCGAGGAGGAGCTGTGCCGGATCACCCACAACCCACCGCAGGCCACACATTACGCACTGTCGGTGCTGGACAGGTTCGGCGTGGTCCCTTCGGAGACGGAGGGGGCGGCACGATGAAGCTCACATGGGTGAAATTCCATCTCGATTTCTTCGATGACCCCCGTGTGAAGGTCATCGAGACCATGCCGGAGTCCAACACCATGATCGCCATTTGGTTCAAGCTGGTCGCCCTTGTGGGCGGGCAGAACACCGGCGGCAGGTTCGTGCTGCGCACGGGACGCAAGGAGTCCGAGATGCCGTTGAACGAGGAGATCATCGCGGGCATCGTGAACGAATCCCTCACCACCGTGCGCCTCGCCCTGCACACCTACGAACGGCTCGGCATGATCGAGGCGGTGGATGGCGTCTACGTCATATCGGACTGGGATCGGATCGTGGACGAAGAGCGTCTGCGCAGGCTTGAGGCCCGCAGGGAGGCCAAGCGGCTGGAAGCCGCCCAGCCGAAGAAAAGCCGGGAGCAGGTGGTCCACGAATACTTCGCCGCCCATCCGGACGCCTCGCAGGTGCAGATCGCACAGGAGACGGGCGTGCCCCGCAGCTCGGTCCAGCGCTACCTCAAGACCTACCGTGGGCTGCCCGCCCAAGGGGATGTCCAAGCAGGGGTGCCCACCCCTGCCCAAAAAGGTGCCCACTTGGGCGCCCAAATGGGCTGCCCACCCCTGCCCATGGGCACCCAACCGGGCACCCCTGTGGGCACCCCGGAACCCCTTGAAAACACTGGCCTCCGGGAGGGTGCCCAAAATTCCGGTAAAGATGAAGAATTAGATATAGATATAGATAATACATCTACAGCTGGGGACGAAAAAAACGGGCACCCATCGAAACGGGCGGGACGGCCCACATTGGAGGAGGTCACGGCCTTCATCCACGCGGAGCGCCTGCCCATCGACCCGCAGCGGTTCTTCGACTGGTTCGAGCGGCACGGTTGGGCCACGAAGACAGGCAAGCCGCTGGACGACTGGCGGCTCATGGCCCGGACATGGGCGAAGCACGAGCTGCCAGCGACACCCACAGCCCCAGCACCCGACCTTGGGCGTGAGGTGCCGACGGTGGAGCAGATCATGAAGGCCAACAAGGTGGACCGCAGCGTGGCGCAGGACATGCTCGACGCGGGCCTCTACTGACGACGGAAAGGAGCGGATTCACATGGAGGAGAAACAGCGTGTGGTGCCGAGGGAGGACTACCGGGACGAAACCGGCCTGCTGGTCTGTGGACGCTGCGGCCATCCCAAGGAGCGGAGACTGCCCGCCATGGACCTGTTCGGCGGGAAGGAGCGCATCGTGCGCGTCCTGTGCGAATGCGATATGCGGGAGCAGCGGGAACGGGAGGAGCAGGAACGGCTCAGGAAGGCGGCGGAACGCGCCAAGCGGCTCCGGGACGCCTGCTTCCACGGCAACCCCTTCCTCCGGGACTGCACCTTCGCCACGGACGACGGGCGCACCCCACGGCAGTCGGAGCTGTGCAAACGCTACGCGGAGACCTTCGACCCGTCCGACCCCGGCGGACTGCTCCTGTGGGGCGGCGTGGGCACCGGCAAGACCTTCATGGCCTCCTGCATCGCCAACGCCGTCATCGACCTCGGCTTCTCCGCCTATCAGACCGACATCGCGGGCATCGCCACGCTGATGGAATCCTCCTTCGCGGACCGCCGCGCCAACCTCGACCGCATCCTGAATCGAGACCTGCTGCTCATCGAGGACCTTGGAGCGGAGCGCTGCACCGAATACATGCTGGGCCATGTGTACAACGTCATCGACGGGCGCTACCGGTCCGGCAAGCCCATGGTCATCACCACCAACATTCCCCTCAAGGACATCTACCAGCCATCCGACTCAAGCCCATGGCAGCGCATCTTCGACCGGATCACCGAACGCTGCTATCCCATCGAGTTCACCGGAGCCTCCCGCCGCCGCTCCAAGGCCGCGCTCATGCGCCGCTCCATGGAGGAACGGCTGGGCATCCGGGAAAAAGGCTGAATCCGGCGCTAAACCACCGTTTATCGCCTCTTTTCTTGGCAGGCAGCCCCCTTCCTTTCGTGTCTTACGATGAAAGATAGAAAGGAGGCAAACTGCCATGATAGCAAACTATGAAAAAAGCAAGGAGGAACAGGAGGCCACGGTGCGGATGTTCTGCACCTACTGCTGGAAATCCCTGCTCAACGCGAGGAAGGACATCGCCCGAAGGCAGGAGAGGCGGGCCAAGCGCGTCCGTCTGTTCTGCGACATGCGGGAGAGCGAGCTGAACCGGCTCACATGCCCCGCCTGCGGGCACTGCTTCGAGTCGCTGTTCGACGTGGGCGGCGTGGGCGTGACGGTGGCCGATCCGGACATGGCCGACGCCATCCGGGCCTTGGACGCGGACGGACAGGCCATCGTCCTGCTCCATTACTTCGCCGAATGGCCGGACGGCAGGATCGGCACCCATCTCGGCATCCCCCGGTCCACGGTCCAGTTCCGCCGGAACGCCGCTCTGCGGCTCCTGCGCGACCTGCTGGAAGGAAGGTGCGGGCAATGACCTACGAAACCGTGGTCGCCGCCACCCATGGGGACCCCGTTGCCGCCGAGGAGGTGCTGGAACACTTCGACTCCGCCATCGACGGGCTGTGCACCCACGCCTTCGTCGATGAGGGCGGGCACACCGAATACGGCGTGGACACGCAGATGAAGACCGAGATGCAGGGCAGGCTTCTTTCCGCCATGCTCCACTTCACCCCATAAACCCAGCAAAACAGTATGATAGCAATGATGCTACATAGCAATGTGGCCTGTTGGGTGGGAAGGAGGTGGCAGGAATGGACAAGGATGTCCCGATCTGGGAGAAATACACCCTCACCGTCGAGGAGGCCGCAAGGTATTTCCGCATCGGCGAGAACAAGCTGCGCCGCATGGCCGAGGCTGTGCCCACGCCCGAATGGGTCGTGATGAACGGCAACCGCATCCAGATCAAGCGCCGCATCTTCGAGCGGATGATCGACGCGACCGACGCGATCTAAACAATCCAGTCTTTCAAAAGGGCCTTGAATATGCTATAATACGCATGGCATATCAAGGCTCTTTCCGTGTCGGAAAGGAGCATCTGCATGTCAATGAAACGACGCGACCGCAGGAACCGAGTCCTGCGGACGGGAGAGAGCCAGAGAACAGACGGAAGATATGCGTTCAAATACATCGATCCCTATGGAAAACCACAGTACGTGTACTCATGGAAGCTGACCCCCACGGACCCGGTTCCGGCTGGGAAGCGTGCAGGCCCGTCCCTCCGGGAGAAGGAGGAGGCCATACGCCGTGACCTTGAGGACGGCATCGACCATCTCGGCGCGAAGATGACCGTGGTCCAGCTCTACGCCTTGGAGACCACCCAGCGCGGCAACGTGCGCGACGGCACCAAGGCCGGTCGGGACTGGTTCATGCGCAAGCTGAAGGAAGACCCCCTCGGGGCCATGACCATCGGGAATGTGAGGCCCTGCGACGCGAAGGCGTGGGCCGTCCGCATGAAGGAGAGCGGAATGGCCTACCAGACCATCGGGCATGGAAAACGCGCCCTCAATGCCGCGTTTTACACCGCCGTCCAGAACGACTTCATCCGCCGCAACCCCTTCGGGTTCCGGTTGAACGAGGTCATCGAGGACGACACCACGCCCAAGGTCCCGCTCACCCCCATGCAGATGGAAAGCCTGCTGGACTTCATGCGGGGCGACAAGGTGTACGGGAAATACACAGACGATCTCACCATCCTGCTCGGCACCGGACTGCGAATCTCCGAACTGTGCGGGCTGACAGAAAAGGACATCGACTTCGACGCCATGGCGGTCAGCGTGGACCACCAACTGCTGCGCGGCAAGAAACGCGGATGCTACATTGCCCCGCCCAAGACCGAGAGCGGGTACCGGCGCATCCCCATGAGCCAGCAGGTCGCCGAGGCGTTCCGGCGGGTGATCGCCCGCAACGCGGGCGTGAAGTCCCCCGTCATTGACGGATACACCGGCTTCCTGTTCCTCAACCGCAAGGGGAATCCGAGGACCTGCGACAGCTACGACAACATGTTCAAGGGGTTGGCAAGGAAATACGACCAAACCCACGAGGAGCCGCTGCCGAAACCCATGACGCCCCACACCCTGCGGCACACGTTCTGCACCAATATGGCGAACCGTGGCATGAACCCCAAGGCGTTGCAGTACATCATGGGCCACGCCAGCATCACCATGACGCTGAATTACTACGCCCACGCGGACTTCGGCAGCGCAATGGCAGAAATGATGCGGCTTACGGCCTGATCGTTTTACCACTTTCCGTACTGCTTTCCATCATAGAAACCCGAGAAAATAGGGGACCATACGTGACCGTCTTCCGAATATGAAAATGCCGGGAAGCCCCGAAAACACTGGCTTCACCGGCATTCAAGAACTTTCAGAAATCCGGAAAAAACATCTACCGGTTTCTATATGGGGAAATTCATAAAAACCTTGGGAACCGCATGAAACCGGGGGTTCCGGCCCATGGAGCCAGCCGATTTACCACTCAATTACCACTTTTGCAAGACAGGACGGGCCTTGATATGCCAGCCCAACCGGGAGCGAAATCCGCCGTACAGGATTCCCATACGGCGGTTTCCTTTTATTCGCGCAGAGCATCGCGCGGGAGCGTGGTCAAGCCACCGTGGAATACCGGACCGAACGCAGCGAGGGAGGATATGCCGCGAAAGGGCTTGAACAAAGCGGAGCGCCACACTCGAAAGCGGAGGAAAGAAGAGGCGTCTTTCCTCCTGCCCCACGGCGAGTGTGGGGTGGGGGGGGGCCCCCCCCCCGGGGGGTTTTGGGTTGCGGGGCGCCCCCCCCCTTAAAAAGGGGGGGGGGGCCAACCCCACCCAGCCCGCCCCACATTGGTTAACAAAAACAGGGAAT
>ERZ1090878.656-NODE-659-length-18062-cov-129.031186_pt1 | contig 18062 bp, 20 predicted proteins | sample MGYA00478473_ERZ1090878 | MGnify/ENA primary metagenome ERZ1090878 (study PRJEB33644, sample SAMEA5815720) | chicken gut metagenome | biome: Chicken; feature: Gastrointestinal Tract; material: Caecum | place: Ireland | collected 2019-01-01 | study: A study of... | reverse complement strand
AGCAGACCGCTACTAAGAATCCAAGTTCGAGTTTCTCACTGGGTGAGACTAAGCGTAGTCTGATTGTGGCTATGTTTGATGTGGATGATAATGGACGCTGTGATAGCGTGTATGTTGTTCATAAGACGCCGGTTCATGCGCGTGTTACGTCGGTGTGGGACTTGGTTCGCGCTTGACGCATAAAAATAAGGCCCCGATAGGTTGCGGTACCTATCGGGGCCTTGTTGTTGCAATGTGTTATTGGCGTGCCCCCAGTAGGGCTTGAACCTACGACCGTCCACTTATGAGGTGGTTGCTCTAACCGACTGCGCTATGGGGGCTTTTTGGATGGTAGGGCGAAGAGCGCTCACTCGCCCCACCACGTTACTTAATATACTCTCTGTGTGTCAAGTTGTCAAGTCTTGGCGTGTCGCTTTTACTTGTTTTCGTTGAGTTTGGCGACTACTTTTTCTACGATTTCGTTTATCTGTTTTTCGCTGATATTGACTACAATTCCAGTGTCGTTTTTGTGGTTGAAAAAGAGGTCTGCCAAGCGGTATACGCGGCTTGTTAGCCACTTCCATTCGTCGTTTTTTGTCAGCATATTATTGATGTTATTGGCTGCCGTGTCGATGCCGGTAAGTCGGTCGCAAGCGCGTACATTGGCTACCTTTTCCTGCCATACATTGATTGGCAGTTTGTTGAGCAGATTGACGATTGTGCCGCGTACGGTATTGTACATGTTATTGCGGTTCTTGTCTTTGTCCCATACGTATTCCCATACGCCCGCTGCAATGGCATGAATATCGTTCTTGTTCATGCTGTTTCCTCCGTTGTTGTTGGTTGGTTTGTTTCCAAGTATTTCGTTGGCTTTGTTGATTACATAGTTGACGTCGAGGCCGTTGGGTGCGAGGTCGGGGCATGTGGTGTGGGTTGAGCCGTACACCTCCCTATGTAGGTATATGTTGCCCACGTCGCTGTTGATGTGTTCCAATCGTTTCCAGCCGTATCGGCGTGCTATGTCTGCGCAGAGTTGGGCGCTGGCGTCCATGCACGCGCGTGTGCATTGTGCCTGTGGTATCCCTCCCTCGTGCTCTATGGAAATTCCCGTTTGGTTGGACAATGCATTGCCGTCTGCCCATGCCGTGTTATTTTCCGCTACGTATTGATGGATTGTTCCGTCGCGTCCGATGCCGTAGTGCGCGGATGTCTGCACGGCTGGATTGGCGAACGTGGAATCGGTTCCGGCCAAGAATCCGGCCATGATGTGTAGGGTGATGTGATCTATCTTGTGCCCGCCGCGTCCTGCGGTGTAGTTTGGGCTACCTTTCCATGTTATTTTCATTGTTTTCCTCCTCTGTTTCAGTGCTGTTTTTCTCGAATATATGCATGAAATTGGCTTGCCTCAATTCTGGGTTTATTTCGCATATGTTTTCGATTATTGAAGTTAGCTCTATCAGTAGTATACCACATGATACAATCGGGAATATTTTAGCCGGCAGACTAAGGTCTGTGTTGAGCTGTAGTGTGTCGATGATATAGCATACTGATAATAGTATGATATATGTTGCTTTATGCCCAAGTCCTTCGCGCATTTTTTGCGAACTGATATTGTTTTTCAGCGCGGCGTTTATTACTCCAGTTATGTAGTCTATGATTATGAATATGAGCACGGCTATAGACAGCCATGTCTCTTCTTCTGTCCATATTGTCACGAGCCTATCAACCCTCCTATGACTAGATTAAAGTCTGCTTTTACCTGTGATGTGTCGAAAAACATTTTACCCAATCGGTATGCATTGGTCATGCGTTTCGTTATGTCATCTGATTTTTTAATATATATTACCTCCTCTGTTACCTTGCTGTAATCAAGTGTGTAATGGCGTTCGCTGTTGCGTTTGATACGGCGTGAGATATAGTAGTTCAATGACTTGCCTGCAACGTCTATGAACACCCCGAAACTGCCATATAATTCTGTGTCCAATGTGTACGAATATTCCGCGAACTCAGGTATTTCCTGCACCATGTCTTTGCTATCGTCCCTGAACTTATTGCGTATTGCATAGTCTGCATAATCAGGGTCGAAACGTTCCAAAAATTGGCCGAACCTTGACTTGGATACTTTGGCACTGAACCCGCCGTAGTCGGCCAGTTCGATGCATATATAGCCTCCGCAATATGTTTTGAATTGTGCCTGTTTTGCTTCTTGGTTGGTCAGGTCGAGCGCGTATTTCGCAAAATATGGATTGGCTTTTTGCACTGCGTTAGAGAGGAACAATACGCGAACCCTATCGTTCCACCTATCGACGGTATTATAGAACTCTGAAAAACTGTTCACCTCGTTGCTTAGGAACCTAACATTATCGGGAAATATTTCGTCGAAAATTATGGTGTACACGTTGGGGTATGCGACTGATTTCAGGCCGCCTGCTTGGCTTAATGCGATGAAATAGCAACATGTGCGCCATTGTTTTTCGTCCCAACTGTGGTGGTGGTATTCGCCTTTGTCGCCGTTGATGCGGAAATCATAATCGGGGAACGCTTCTTGAATGTCTTTGAAGAACGTTTCTTTTTTCTTTTGTTCCACGTCGGTGCGGCGTAGGTAAATAAACTCATGACCGTTTTTAATGGCCTCTTTTATGCCATACCGTTTTGCCGCGTATGTCTTGCCCAATCCTCGTGCGCCGATGATGAAATTCCATGCGGCGCCGCGTGTCATGAGGTCATGCAGATTGTAGTAATCATCTTCGCTGAGTGTTTTCAATGCCATAATAATCACCTAGTCTATGTAGCGTCGTATTTCCCAATTATACGCGCCCGTCATTTGTACGCGCACGTCTTTCAGCGTTGGGCCGTTTCCGGGCCCCCCGTGTCCTAGGCAGTGCGCGCCGTCGCCGCTGTACATTTCCACATGGTCGTAGCTTGGATTGGCGTATGACCAATTGAATAGTATGAGGTCGCCTTTTTGCGCCTTACTGAGCGCGGCGTCGATACCGTCCGCCGACGTGGCTATGCGGCGTCCTTTGCCGGCCATGGCGCCCGTCCATGTTCCTACGTCTATGTCGAGCGCGTCCTGATAGGCGCGCCAGATGGTCGAACTACAATCGCCGTAACCGGTGTGCAATGGGTCGAGCCTGCCGCCCGCCTGCGAGTACGCGAAACGCCCTTGCCACGAGAGGTACAATGCATACACTTTGTCGGCGCTGCCGGACGGTGTGGGGGCGGGTGTGCCGCCTCCGGTCTGCCCGCCTGTTATCGGTTTGCCCGCCGTCTGGGTTTCAAACCAGTTCTGTGCGGTGGATTTCAGGAAAATCCGTGTTTTCCCGCCGTCATGCAAGTACAGATTGTCGCCGTTGAGTTGTATCCATGCTGTTTTGTCCGGCGTGGGCTGTATGGGCGGCTTGTTGCCGCCTTCGCTTTCGTCTACGTTGCCGGATTGGCCGAAATCGGGCGGTGCGCTCGTCCCGTCCCAATTTTTCAGCATATTGTATACGGTATTGTACCTGTTTTGGTACCGTCCAAGCACGCCGTGGTTCAGTGCGGTGGAATGCAATAAATCAAGTGAAGCGGTGGCGCTTGTGGAACCCAATACCTGTACCGCAGACGCGGGCGATTGGTGCCACATGCTCATAAAGAATATGCGCTCTTTGATGTTGTTTTGCGGAAACCCATAGTTATTGCACGTCTGCTCATATGATTTACAATCCGATTCCCATAATGTTTGCTGCGCTTTATGTTGCTCTTTGCGGTTCGCATATTCCACGAACGCATTGCCCTCTGCGCGCGTGATATACCGTTGCGTAAAGTCTATATTGTTTTGCTCGACCTGTTGTGCGAGTGTGGGGGCGGCGGCGGCGAACCGCGTCCACCCGTCTGGGTCGGCCGTCTTGGATTCGCGCAACATGCCTGCCGCCCTGCCGCCGTACCATTGCATAATTCCCAATGTTATAGGGTCATTGTAATTGACGCTCGTCCACGTGCAATTTGATTCTACAGTGGCTATAACATACATGGCGTACATGGTTTGATTGGTGGTGAAACTCATGGTTGTATTGTACCGTAATATTGTGGGCGGCAATAACAGTATTGCCGCCCTTTATTGATTTATATAATACTGTCAGTCGCCCAATCGAACGATATTGATTGCCGCATTGCGGATTAGGCCTCCCATGTTTTGTGTGGATTCATCTGGCACAAGTGAATCCATGCGCAGCATGTCGCCCGCCGTGAGGTGGTGCAACTGTGCGGGGATTGTCGATTTTTGCCCCGCACCATTCGCGGTGCCGTTGCCGCCCACTACGATTGACGCGGCAGTGTCGGCCAGAACGGTATTGTATGGCGACGGTGAGCCGCGCATGATGCGCGTGTGTATCGGCCTATAATCTGAGGTGGAGGTAATAAGGCTACCGTACACGACGTGTCCTGAAATGAGGTACCAACCTGTTTTATTGATTTTTATTTCATTTTTGTTCTGTAGAATTATTGAATCATCGGAACTGTTGTGAAAGTCTCCCGATAGTTCCGTGTTGAAGTCTATTGGGATTATAGTGTTGGAATCAGTCCAGCTCACAGATTGCGTACCAGCGGCCGTATGGTATTGCGCATGTACGATTTTTTCATTAAAATTAGAGTTTGATTCACTCTTTGAATAAGAATCTGTTTTAGTCCTATACTTGTTGTCGCTTTCCGTTTTTGTATACAATTCCGTTTTTGTATACACACTTGTTTTGTCCGCTTTATTGACAATAGCGGTATTGTATACTGTTTTTTCTACAAACTTGCTATCAGCGTTGTTTTCGATTGTGGTTTTGGTGTCGTTAAGCGCTGTTTTTGTGGCGTACGTGTTCTGCGCGTCCGTTTTTTTAAGATAGTCGCTCTTTACTTCATTGACAGAGCTTTCAGCGTTTTGCGCGGCGGTTTTTGCGTCTATGGCAGATGTTTTTGCGCTCTGCAGTCCGGTGTCAATCTTATCCATATCCGCGTTGTAATCGCCGCGCCATGATGGTTTATCGGCGTCCTGAAACTGCGACAAGTTATAATATGGGGTCTTTTTTGAGCTTGACATAATGCGTTATCCTTTCACTGTTGTATTGATGTCAGTTTGATGCCGGCTTGCAGCGTAGAATGCCGTTGGAATCCACATACAGCCTGTCGTATTCAGCGGCCGTCAATCCCGTGCTAGTCGGTGCCGTGGCGGTCTTGGGCGCGAAGCGACCATCGGCTTCGACCTTGGTGTATACGCTTGATTTATCGGCTTTGGCGGCGAGCTTTGAGGTGGCATCGGTTTTCGTCTCGTACTTGGCGTCTGATTCTGCCTTGGTGTATGCGTTGGAAGTTGACTGTGCCGCGGCCTTGATTGCCGTATCAATCTTGCCCATGTCGGCATTGTAGTCGTCAATCCACGACGGGCGGTCAGTGCCTACGAACTGTGACAGACTGTAGTTTGTTGTTTCGTTTGTGTGTGCCATTGTTTACCTCTTTCGTTATTTGTTTGGTTGAAAATTGTTTGCCTCAGGGTTGAGCGGCATGTAAGTGTTTTTTGCCTCGTTTTTGCTCAAATAATACCCCTCTCCGTCCTCTGGCGACGGCGGGCCGATCGGGCGTTCGCGCGGGAAATGGTCGCGCGCGTCCACAACGTCCCCAAGCTGCGCGTCTGGCATGTCGATGGGCCACAAGTCGTAGGTGCGCGCGTCCATGCCCACCGCCTCCCACTCCGCCACGCTGAGCGCCATATCGTCGTAGTCCTTTGCGAACAGCGCGTGTACACGTACGTTGTCGTACATGTCGTCGAAAATCGTCTGCACCGATTGGACTACGCCGCGCACGGGCGAGCGGGCGACACCCGTCTCGTGTGATGTTTCCACGAGGGCGCGCAGCTCTTTTTCCAATTCGTCCAGTGCCTTGTTTGTTTGGTTGATTACCTCTATAATTTTTTTGTCAACGTCGGGTTGGATTTTATTCAACCCCTCGCCCATTTCATTGGTTTTTTCAACCACAATATTCAAGTTGTCGCACAGCGCTTGAATCCACGTGAGCATATTCAATGTGTCGCGGTATGCGAACGGCTGCATTGTCGAAAAATATGGGCGGTTTAGTATGCCGCCTATGGGCGTTCCGCCTATGGTTCCTGCCATGATTTTGCCTCCTTATATCCTGCCGAAAATAGCGCCGACCATGCTAGCGTATGGCGGTATTGGGGTATTGGTCATGCTATCACCCGTCCCCCACGTCTGCATGAACAGCTCTTCCAATTCGTTCACAACCATCATGTCAATGTTAAGGAATGTGCTGCGCAATTCGTTGAGCAATGCGTTTCGTGAGCCGGAAAAACCGCTGGTATGCACATTGCTTTTCCCGGTGTCGTTTTGGTGCTGGAATTGTGTCGTGGCTATGGTGTCGCTATGTGAGCTGCCGTGTTGCGTGGTGGTGGAATCGGTTGTTCCCTCGCTGTCGGTCTGGCTGGCGTTGGTCGCGTATTTCCTGAAATCGTCAATGCGGGTCTGCGGAAATTCGCTATTGAATGTCATTGCACTGTTTTTTGATACCGCTTTGTTTTCGCTTGTGCTTTGCGTGTTGGAATCCTGTGAACTATCGCTTTTCCCGCTGCTTTCGCTTGTATTGTTGGTGTCGGACGTCTGCCATATTTCCGTTGTTATGAATGGGTCGTATTTCAGTAATTCGCTTTCATAGAGCTTGTTATAGTAGGGCATGATTTCATTCATTTTACGCCCCAATAACAGTACGAACGCTTGCGGTGTTTCCACGCTGATTTCACGCATTAAATAGTGCATGATTATTTTTCGGTTAAGGCCCGGCCTATGCTGCTCATTGAATATCGGATAATACGGGGCCGATAAGTGAAGTTTTTCGTCAGTTTCGTATCCCATGCCCAATAGGGTACCCAATTCTATAGTGTAGTCGGCGCCCATGTCCTGTAATATGAGGTCGCTGAAATCCTGCATTATTCCACCTCGTCGCCCTCTGTGTCCAGTATGCCGCCGCTAAGATAGTCCGACCAGTCCACGCTAAGCGGTTCCATGCCGCCGCGCAACAGCCACAGTTCGTTAATCGTGTCGCACGCCTGTTGGCGACACTGCAAAAAACTAGCCCTGAACACGTTGGTTTTTTCATTGCCGGCCTGTACTTCGTCGGTGATTAAGCGTTCTTTTTTTTCTGTGGTGCTGTTCTGGATACCAAGGAAATTGACGAGTTCGTTCCATATTTGTGTTTTCACGTTCAACACTTTATCGGCTATGAATGGTGTCGTATTGGGGAACGTGTTGAACATGCTATTAATATCCGCGCTATCATACGTATAAATGTACGGTGTCCCCTCTTCGCGAGCGCGCATGATATTCTGCACCGTCAGTTTCTGCGTTTCACTGCACGCGATAATCAGCGGTACACTGGCGTTGTCCAAGGACACATCCAGCGCCCTGTCGGCTATTGCCAATCGTATCGCATAGTCGGTGAGGATGTCTTTCATGGTGCAGCGCAGCGGGTTGTCCCAGATGGGCACGCATTCCTTGCTGTTGAGTTGCTTGTAAGAATATCCCGTTGCAATGGGGTTGAAAATGGTGGGATTATTGTAGTTGTTTACGTTGCCGAAATTGCCGGACGTGACAACGAACCTATGCCACCTTTTATCCGGGAAAAACAGCGCCACACCATTGTCGAACAGCGTCAATTCCAGATAGCGGGCGTCGATACCGTTCGGCAGGCCCGACCATTTGAATCGGCTGATGCACAGCATGGTTATCAGTTTAAGATATTTTTGCACGCGTATTTGTTGGCGCCAATCCTGCTCATTGAAATTAATGGCACCCCAATCGCTGCCCAGTATGCGCTCCTTGGCATCAAGGCTGACCTTGCGTGCCCCGTTTTTCCGTCGTTTGCCCATACAATATAGTATACACGATACGGCCCGCAATAGCAAGCCGTATCGTGCCGCCTAACCGTGTTTTATTCAGTAGGAAACGCCGGGCAATGGGTCATTGTCCGCGTAGTCGGTCACTCCGATTTTGGCGGGGTCATTCCACACGGTAACTCCTTTCTCAAAAATGCCCTTAATAGTGAGCCTATATTCTTCGGGGCACGTGCTACTCCTTAAATAAAACTCATGCAATTTCCAGTACGTGAAATTGGTCATGCACATCAGTGTATCGGGCAGCGTGATGAAACGCTGGATATAATAGCCGTAGCGCAGCCAGAACTCGCCTATATTGCGTATGGCGGCTTCGCTCACGCGCCTGAACTTCGCATAGATGGCGCAATTGCCTAGCCTGTAGAGCATACTATCGCCACCCATCTGCCCGCTCACCGACGGCTGAATCATATTGGCGTCCTGTATTTTCGCATTAAGCCCGGCTATTACATTCGCATAATCGCCCTTGGCAGTTGCGGTGGCAAGCTCCTTGTTCATGTCAGCCAACTGCATTGTCTGCTCATTTGACAATGCTGTTGATTGGTTGCGGTATTGGTTCGATTGCGCCGTGCTCGCCATGGCGGTTTGCTGCGTGTTCGCTGTGTTCGCTGCCGCCGTGTCCATTTGTACATTGTATTGCATGTCGCTGAAAACGGCATTGGACACGCCGCCTGCCAGTGCGGATACGGCGCCGCCCGCGTTGCCGGACGCGATGCCTCCAAGCACGCCCGCGCCGGTGTTGAGTAGGTTCTGTGTCTGCGCTATCTGCTGTTGTTGCGTCATGGCGTTCTGCTGGATGCTGAGCGACCGACTGGCTGAATCGTTGGCTATGGCGGTCATGCTGTCGGCGTTGCTGTTGGCGAGTTCGGCGCCGCGTGTCGCGAACCGCGTGCCCAGCTGCGCCGCCGCGTAGGCGTTATTGATGCCCATTTGTGTTTTTTGGTTCGCCCAATCGGCTGAACTGTATCCGTATGCGATACTGTGCGCGTTCGATGCAAGGTAGGTCAATGTGCCGTTATTGCTCACGCAAAGACGCGGGAAATCGACCATACCTACCGTGGCATTCAAGTCTTCACCATACTGGCTATTCTTGCCTTTATTGTATTCCAATGGGATGAAAACCAGTCGCGGTTGCGGTGGCGCGCACGTCCCCTGCATACGTATGGTAAGGTCATTGCTGGAAATATACTGCGGTTTTATGACAAGGCTATTTCCGTTCTGCAAGGTCAACTCAACGTAGCTGTATGGGTATGTGAGGAACTTTTTCAGGTGCTGGTATCGTTGCGGCAATTGGAACGCCCAATCGCGGAAATTGGCTACATTGAGAACATTCTTATTGTATGTGGAATCCCATAGGTCAATGGCTTTAACGCCATGCATATCGACTTTCGTGGTGTTTTTTGTTTCGTCGATTGGTGGTACCATGAAGATGGAAACAATGCCTTGGCTAATCCACGGTTTTTTGGACAATTGGCTTATGAGGTTATAGAACTGCATTACCCCCTTGATATAGTATGTAGAGACACCTTGCAATACGCCGTCGGCAATGCTTGGCACGGCGGTCGCCATTTGCGGGTTTTTTTCGTCGCCGCCGTCTATGGTCAGGTCGGTCGTGGCTGAAATAATGAACCCCACGGCGTCGTTTTTTCGTGGGTCGGTGGCTTTGTCCATGACCATGGCGCGTTCGGTCGCTACAATCTGGTATTCGCCGCCGCAGTCCAGACCCTCCGCTATGTCGAGATAATCACGGCCGTAATGGTCGAATTGCTTTTTGTTTGCTATGCCGATGTGGCCGCGTTCGACGTAACAGCGTCCGAACTGTACGGCGAATTGAAATGATTGCCATACGTCCAATTGTATCTGTAATTGTGTGGTGTATGCGTTCACGTATGTGCAGTCTTGTATGAAATAATACCAGTATTTGGGCGTGTCAAAATCGTAATCATTATAAGCTATCAGGTAGTTGTATTGGCACGCCTGCGCGAATGGCAGGCGCAACCGCACCGGCAACCCGAACTTGCTCATGGTGCAATTGTCAAAATCAACGCCCGGCAATGAGTTGAAATATTCCTGTTGTTTTGCTTCATTTTTAAAGCGTACAATGTCCCTGTATCCCATGTCCCACGTGACATTACACAATTTAAATCGTGTGTTTGGTGTCCAACTTGCGTATGAAAAATTGATTTCCAATTCGTTTGCGCTCATAATCAATACTCCGAAAACAATAAAGGGCGGCGGCTTGTATAGTGCCGCCGCCCATGATTTTTTATTACCTGTGTTATGCGGTGATGGTCGCTGTCTTCTTCGCGGTGATGCCGCCCACGAATGTTGCGGTGATGTCGGCGGTGCCGGCCTTGACGCCGGTCACGGTGCCCGCCGTGTCCACGGTCGCGAACTCGTCCGCGCTCGACGTCCACGTGCACATGGCGGTCACGTCCTGTTCGCCGCCGGTGCTGCGCATCGCGATGGCGCGCGCCTTGCCGGTCTTGCCGGCCTTGATGCTCTGCGGGTCGATTTCGACGGTCAGGCCGGTGAGCAATGCGGGTGACCATCCGCCGACCCATTCGCCGGCCACGGGAACGGTGAGAGCGGTGCTCGTTGTCGCGTCGATTTCCGGCGTACGCGGGTCGATATACGTGGCCTTTGCGGTGATTTTAAGCTCGTCCGCAGTCTCGTCCAGACCGCACACCAAAATGCCCTCATTATCCAGCTTGGTAAACTGGCTCGTATTACCCTCCAGCTTGTACTCGATGCCAATCGGCCTGAAAGTCGGGTCATTGGCGACGGTGATTTCACTCACCACCTGCACGATGCCGCCCCTATCCACATGGTCAGGCGTGACCGCCGCATTGCCATACTTGCGCAATTCCAGCGCGAACTCAGGCTTCGTAGCGCCGATGGTTTCCGGCAATACAATGCTTTCCTGAGTGCCCTCGCCAGTCCAAAAAAGGATGGCATTGGCGAGCGGATTGGGTGTGATACTGCCGGCGTGCTTGTAGAAAATATTATAGCTATTGTCAATGGGATTAACTGGACTATTGGTGGTTTCCTGGATTTCGTCCCATTTGAACCAAAAATCAGTGGTAGTGAGAATGGCTTGCACGCCATTGATACCGAACTGTTCTGGATTAATCGGAATGATGCGGTAGTCGATTTCCGCGCGGTCAATGTTGAACATTTGCGCGAGCGCCTCGACATCCAGCGCGGCGATAACGGCGGGTGTCGCGAACAGCACGGCATCATTTTTATCCCACGGGATTACCCAGTGTGCTGCATTGTACTTCGACATGCCGCTGATTGGTGTCGCTTTGAGCGTGTCATTGATGGTGCGAATCTGGCGCAACATGCCGATGGCGTCTTCGCGCGTGCTCGTGCTCGCCCCCACGTCGGCGGTGTGGATACGATAATAGCCGCCCTGCCGCGCGTACTCCGCGAAGCACTGGCACATCATCAAATACATATCGTTGCGGTCGCTCTTGATTGGCGCGTCCATTATTTCCGCGATAAACTCACTCATCCCCCCTTCGTCGGTGAACGCGGTAAGAATGGCGTCGGCGGGAATGGTGACGGGGTAATAATGATTGAAATTGAGCGCGTGGAAATAGTTCTTCACAGGTATCTGGTAACGGCCGTATACATCGTCTCCAAGATATTCTTTGTTGTAATCGCGCGTGCGGGCCTCGATAAGACCAACCGCGGCCTGCTCATACGTGCCGCCGTAGCGTTTCATCTGGTTCGGCACACCCATGTCGCGCAACGGATTGTCGTAATCAGCATGCTTGATATACATGCCAATAAGGCGCTGTACAAACATGTTGAAAAATTCGTCACGCAATACGGGGTACTGGTCAATTGTTTCAATGCTGCGACGAATATTGCCCTGTGTCGCGGCGGGAATACGAACCTGAAACTGCGGCGACATTGCGTTACGCAATGCGTTGAAAATCTTGGTCGCGCTCTGCCCTGCGAGCGGGCGCGTATGCGGTGCTGTTGCCATACTATATACCTACCTTAATGTTCTATTGTATTAATCTTCAAACAGCGCTTCGATGCTGTCGTCCACGCCGTCGTCGTCCACGTCGCCGTCCGGTTCGACGTCGGGGCCGCCCACCCCCAGCGTGTCGAACATGGCTTTCAGCTGCGCGAACTGTGCTTCGAGCGCGTCCAATCGCGCGGCGAGCGCGGTGTCGCCGTCACCGCCATCGTCCTTGGCGTCCGGCACGGCGCCGCCCGCGTCCTGCTGCGGCGTCGTGTCCTGCGGTGTCTCGACCGCGGCCTCTTCGACTGTTTCGGTATTCTCGTCCATATCGTTCCTTTTGCCATGGCTGTGTATATGGTAATCGGGGGCGCCAATCACGGCGCCCCCTTGTAGGGAATATGTGAGCCGATTGTGAGCGTGTAGCGCGTCGTATTGCCGAAACGATGTCCCGCCGCGCGGCGGCATCTTCTCAGCCGTGGCTTGTCCGCGCGGCCTCTCGCAGTCACACCCACCGGCTCTATTGCCTACCCTACCCTATTATAATATCATATCCTCGCCGTAATCGTCAAGTACAACCGCGCCTTTATGGTAGTTGTCCCAGTCGATTGGCGTGCTTCTTGGGGCGCCTGAATTGACCAATTTAATCGACCCATTGACATCGTGCCCTTGGTATCGGTTCATGCCTAAAATCACGCATTTGTCGAATGTGTTTTCCACTTTCCATGCGCCCAATTTTTTACTATCTATTTCCATGCCGGACGGTATCTCAGTGCCGAACAACATGAATCCGTCCGTATTGGCATAGATAAGCCTATCTATATTTTTCCGGCATTCACGCAATAAACGCCACCTCGCGTATGCGTTCACCCACATGGGGACGGGGATATAGTCGTCCGCTATGTTGTTTTTGTCCCTCATGTATGGCTCCAATATAATAGTGCCATTGTCCCACCTTGGCAACAGCGAACTTCCCTGCGATATGGACGCCATTTTACCTACCAAAGAATTAAGCATTATCTTAGCCAATTCCCTTCGCGCACCAGTCGCATTGCGTTTCATATTGTACCACTCATTGACATATGACAAAAACATGCCCTTAGAACGTCTAAATTTCCACCCCTTGATATGTTCAAACAATGTCACGTCATAGTTTTCGTACAGTAATTCTTGGTCAATATCGGTCAATACGCGCGTGACAAACCCGTGGGTGCTCGTCGATTTTTCCGCGTACGCCGACATGGTTGCGTCACTTAAAAACGGTAGCCCGCCGTCCTTTAACTCCGCGCGGAATGTGAGCATATCCGCATGCAATGGCATGTCTTTATCGTACTCATATTCTCCGTTATATTCTTCCGGTTCGCCATAGGGCAGCCATTGCGTGCGCAGAATCCATGGGTACATGCTGTTTACGTCGAAGTCTATTGCGCTATCGTATTCCCCTACATTGGCTTGCATATAGCCGCCGATATAGCCGCCGCGCAACACAGTCTTAATATCGTCATCCAATTGCGGGAACTTTTCCGTGTACCATTGCACCCTGTTTTCTTTGAACTTTTTCATAGCCGCACTACCCGCCGTTATCGCAGCTATGTCAAGGCCTACAATGGCGCGCGCCGCCTCTATATATGAGCCATAACTGTTCAATATTTCATACTCATTGGAATGCAATAGGTTCTTGATATCATAGAATGTAACACTCTTTTTTGCGTGGAACATTACGCGGAAATTGTAGAACTGCTTGCCAATGCTGATAATGGCATCCCAGCTCATGCTTTTACGGTGCTGATTATGGGGGAATGCGCGCACGATATGCCCTATAAAATCCTCTATAGCCGACACATCGGAAACATATATAATATAATTGTCGTCCGTCAATTGCATGAAATAGTTCAGCATATATTGCGGTGAAACACACTGTACTGAACTACCGTCAACCCATTGCAATATACCGCAATTAAATACACCTACGACCATGACCATTCCCCCATGCATTGAAACTTAGTATTCTTGTTTTGCCATTGCTATATAATCATTGAATGTTTCATGTGCAAAACTCCGCTGTTTTTTTGTCTTAAACACAGGTGTATACGTCGAATCGTCCGGCTTGTATTCCGTCCAATTCCACACCGTGCCAATAATGGCGCCCTCTTTCCAAAGCTGCCTTTTTTGCTTGGCGGTCAATGACTGCCATTTACGTAGGCCTTTACGGCCCATAGTCACCTCTATAGCGTGCTCAAATTCCCTGTACCTTTTTTCTTCATGTTCTCCATATACTTTCATTTTTTCTATGTGCCTTTTGATTGTTTTCTGCGACTTTTTGGACGCTTTTTTCTTCGACGGCTTCACGCTTGTTTTCTTGCCCAATATTTTAGCGGCGTCCAATATTTCAGCCTCAAGCACATCACGGCGCTCGTCCGCGAGGATACGGACGAACGGTGTATCCCCAAGAATGTTCGTTCGCTGTATGAAGTCGGTGAGCCGTGACGGCCCCACCGGCGCCACACCGCCAGTGCCGCGCGCCGTCCGGTTCAGCTCTTCGACACGCCGCTCGTATACGCTTTGTTGCGGCTGCGCTTTCGCTATGGTATACTGTTGTATTTTACGTTGCGCCTCGCGCGCTTTACGGACGCGGCGACGTAGGAAACGGCGCTGTTTGCTTGGGGCCGCGGCTATTTCCTCTGCCGTGGGCACTGGCATCTGTGCGCGCATGTAATCCTGTTTGGTAGGTCGCACAATCGGCAGCGCATGGTATGGCGTGCGTTTCGCCTCTGCTATTGCCGCCGCCCTTGTCTCGTCATATTGACGCCCAATATGCGCCGCCAGTTCAGTTAATTGCTTGTCAGATAGTTTCGCCAATCGTGTAGGTGTTATCGTCGTCATTGACGTTACGCTTTTACGCTGCATTGCCTCACGCGCTTGCCGTGATTTAATATGCGTATTAGGTGAGGATTTTTTCGCTTTTTTCTTGCGTGTTTCTGCACGCTGTATTTGCTGTGCTTTACGATGTCCTGCCGCTTGCATTCTTAGTGCAAACTCTCGCCTATTGTTCACAATAATAACCGCCCATAGTTTTCTCCCCATATGAGTAACCCGCGCCACTCATGGGGGATAGTGGCGCGGGCTAATCAGGTGATTATGTGGTACTTTGGAACCCACACAATCAAGTATAGCATATCAGCTACTCGTTGTCAACTTCAGCGATTTTCACATTGAAGAAGCGGTAACCCTTGCGGGACTTTTCTTCAGTGATTTCAATCGGCAGCGGCTGCGCCCAATGGTCCGGCGTGCCGAACACACCGAAGAGCGTGTTGAACGCGCTCGCCAGAGTGGGGGACGTGGCGGCATACGACGTGCCGTCGTCACCGACGATGATAATACGCACAGTGTCGTTCACTTCGCCGGTTTCGTCGTTCTGCACCTGCACGCGCTGCGCAATGACGTTCGCCGCGTTAATGACTTCTCCAAGATGGTCGCTGATTTTCTCGCTGTTCTGTAGCGCGTTGTACAACTTGACTTTGCCTGCCGCCGTCGAGGTGTCGATGAAATGCTGCACGGTACCAAGCGGCGTGTCGTCAACGCTGAAAGTAGTGAGTTCGGTGGACATAATCATACCTCTGTTTCTAGTTGGTTATTGTTGTTGGTTATTGTTTGCCGCTTATTCTTCGATGTCGAGCGGCACATCTTCGCCCGCAGCCTCCGCGGTTTCGCGTTCGCGAACCTCTTCCGTGATGTCCACGGGGTCACCGTCAGCCGTCGCGGTCTGCATGAACTCAGCGAGCGGCATGGAGAACGTCGAACGGTACACGCGGACTTCACGCGGGAGAAAATCGGGGTAGAGCTTGCGGGCGTGCTGCACGTACTTTTCGATGCTGTTATGACGGCCGATAACGGTGTGTTCAGTCTCCTGATAGTCGCCGTCAACGATGCTCATGCCGCTGACCATGGCGTAGACCTCGTTGCGCTTGACCTTGCTCATAATGTAATCACCTGTTCCTATTTGTCGGTTGTATTGTCCTTGACATCTTTGATATACAATCTCACGATGTCACTACTAGTATATCTCGTGGTGTCGAGTTTGTCAAAACTGTTGTACGCGCGTGTCACGCTCTGCTGCACCGACAACCGGTCAAAAAACGTGAGCCGACAGTCATAAGCCGACGCGCCCGCAACCTTGCAGCCGGCACACCACCCCATAAGCGCGGGCACGTCAACCGACCAGTCAAGACGCTCGATGCCCAATGTGAGCGGCAGCACCTTGTCTACGGTAGGGTGTAGTAGACCTGCGAACATGTCAGCCACCTTGAGCACCCCCTTGCACAGCGCCACGTCGCCGCGCTCGTCCGGAACATACAACCCACACAGCAACGCCGTCGCGCGACACAAGTGCTCGAAACTCCCGCCATTATCGAAACGCTGCAAACCAAGCCGGCGCTTATGGCCCTTGAGGGCCCGCACAAGACGCGGACTCTCAAGAACGGCATCATCGAAACTGTTTTCAGAATAGAGGCGCATCAGAAGTTAACCGAAGCGCGGAACTCGACATCACTGCGAATCTCTGACAATCGCTTGACGCGCTCGTGCTCTTCGATAATGTCTCGCGCGCTGCCCCACATGTCTGCGAAATATTCTTCGCAGAACTGTTGCGCCCAGTGTCCCGTGCCGGCAACCGCAGCGGGGCAGATGTTGTCTACGCGGAGAATGCCGCTGTGAATGTCCAGCACGTCGCCGTATGAATCGTTGAGCACGATAAACGCACGTAGTGAGTCCTCGCCGTAGGGGTACACATAAGCATCGATGCTCTTTAGGTCATCGAACACGGTGTGTCCGTATTTAATATCACAATTGCTGGCGTCGAGCTCGCGGGCCTGTTCCCTCATGTACTCTCGCACAATCTTAATCGTCTCGCTTGCGATAGTGTTAATACCCATCATAATCACCTTTCCAGATTGTTCCTTGTTGGACAATTATTAGTATATCAGATTACGCGCGGTTTGCAAAGTCCGGCGTGTCGAAAAAATCAGGCACGCCCCACGACTGAACGAACGCCCCGTAATAGGACACAATATCTTCCGCAGTCAGCTTCGCGTAATCGTCGCCAAGCGGCTGGTCAATATCAAGGCCGTCGCAGTAGTTGCGGAAACCATCGTCTTGGAAGTCCACCATTTGCGCCACCATATGCATCAGCGCATTACTAGCCGAAAGCTCACAATCCCTGCCCACCATATCGCACACATAATCGTACTCGTCACCAGTCGTACACATTACGACAAAAGACCATGACGGGACAAAGAAAAACCACCACTGATGCTCAATAGCATAACGGTTCTTATCCATATCATATTCCATAATAATCACCTGACCTTTTCGTTGTATCCCTTGCGGACAATTATAAGTATAGCATATACGGCGTAAAACACAAGCGCCGGCGTGTCGCAAAACACAGCCGGCGCCTGCGTTCACAACTCATCAATGCACTTAAGAAACTCGTCAATAGCATAATCCGCAGTATCCTCCTTGCGAACCGGCTCACATGTTCTACTACGGTCCTCTATTATACTATCAATGCGGCGCTGATTTTGAATGTGCTGACTACGAAGAGACACAGAGTAACCCTTAGCAAGATTCTCAAAAACACTATATTCATACCCACGGTATTCGTAGACAAAAACGAGAAACTCGTTATTATATCCAGACAAATACTTGCACTTAAACGTCGCCTTATGACCTGTTGCAGTTGCCATCATAATCACCTGACCTTTACTAATAAATTGTACCATAAATTATACACGCCGCGCCGAAAAAATCAACACGGCGTGTCGCGGTTCAATCGGTGTCAGCGGAACACGTACGTACGATACTCTTCTATCAACTGCGCCGTATTCATGCGACGAACATTACCCGCCATCTCCGCACGGTCATCGCAGTCGATGACCATACTCTGCAGCTTCGCAGTCAGCTGTTTACGCATAAGCGCCTTAGCACCACGCGCACCAATCTCCACGGCATACGTATGACCATCCACCCACTCATATCGAGCAGCATAATCATGCGCCTGACGAGCATCATCAAACACGAGCACCCTGACAAAAGACTCGCCATTGGAATCAGTCACGCCGATACCGTACCCCCAGCACGCCACATAAAAATGGTTCTTACGAGCAGTCTTGGTAGTAGTTGCAG
>ERZ1090878.654-NODE-657-length-18079-cov-9.965934_pt1 | contig 18079 bp, 10 predicted proteins | sample MGYA00478473_ERZ1090878 | MGnify/ENA primary metagenome ERZ1090878 (study PRJEB33644, sample SAMEA5815720) | chicken gut metagenome | biome: Chicken; feature: Gastrointestinal Tract; material: Caecum | place: Ireland | collected 2019-01-01 | study: A study of the... | reverse complement strand
TTGGGCACTAAAAAAAATTTTAAGGGGCCATCTAAACTTGTTAGACAGCCCCTTCGCTCTTATCCGCAAAGTCGCAGCGGATGAAAAATACGAGAACGATTTTGCTTTCAACGAAAAAACCGCCGGATCAGATTCCTCGCTTCGTCGAATGAACGCTATGAAAAGACAATCGCCTCTACTCCGCCCTGCGGTTCCCGCCGCCGATCCGCTTCCGCTGTCGAACAGACGATCCGAGACAGACACTCCCGTTCCAACTCACTCCTTTCGGCCGGCGATCGAAACCATGTCTCTTCCGTTCCTGAACTTATGGCCTCATTCCTCGTTTCGGCCCTGAAAGACTGCTTCTCCCTCGCACTACCCTTATCGCCTTTTTCCGTCCTGTGCTTCTCCTGCGGGCATTCTGCTGATTCTCAGTGTGCCCCGCAGAAAAGGCACCGACAGGATTCTATTCATGCTTTGCTTCGTTTTTGAGTTTCCGCCTCTTTTCCGCGCACAGTTTGCGGCGCGACAGTTCCTTGGAGTCGTGGTAGCGGCACACTTCGCCGCACATGCGATCGTACTCTTCGACGCGCAGGCGTCCGAAATCCAGATGAGGCACTATTTCAACTTTATCGAAATAGTAGTATCTGAAATAACAACCGTAACAGGAGATGCGGTTTCCCAAACAACACAGGGAGATCGATTGCGCAGAGATGTTCATCGCTTGGGAAGCAACATTCAGCGATTTGTACATGGAGATCAGCACGCGCTGGTTGTTGAAGACGAGTACGATCTTGGGGGCATTGAAAATGCTTCGCTTGGTCATGTCGCAGTTGCGGGTTTTCAGGTTCTCGGCTCCTCCGGCGGGAGGGAGGGGTTGTCTGCCTCGTCCCGAACGTATTGTCGAAAGGTGCGGGGCCGTCGTTTTTAGGTTTTTCATGCTCATATATTGTGATGTTTCTTCGCATATATATTTTTTAGTTTGGGCCAAGAAATAAAATCAATCTTTTTTGCGGATACTTTTTGATGCTACTGCATCAATCCCTATCGCGTACTCTATCCCTACGGGACCGCAACTTATCCCTCGGACTACTGCGGTCTGTCCAATAGCTACCCAGCCAATGCAAAACGAAGCGGTTGTCGACGACTTATCGGACAACCGCTTCGTTTTCGGCGATCCGCCCCGGGGCGAACGGCCGCTCTTGCGTCGGTCCGCACTTACATCCGCCGCAACGGCACCGGACGGTGCGGCCTTAGCGGTTCCGGCGTCCGTCTCTGCGTCAAAACAGATGATAGGCGACCGTAGCACCGGCCATGACGATCGCCACCATCGACATCAGCTTCACGAGGATATTGAGCGAAGGTCCCGCCGTGTCCTTGAACGGGTCGCCTACGGTGTCGCCCACGACCGTCGCCTTGTGGGAATCGGAACCTTTGCCGCCGAAATGCCCCTCTTCGATCATCTTCTTGGCATTGTCCCACGCGCCGCCCGAATTGGCCATGAAAACCGCCAGCACGAATCCCGAACCGAGACCGCCGACCAGCAGGCCGATCACGCCCGCCACGCCGAACACGAATCCCACGGCCACCGGCACGACGATCGCCAGCAGACTCGGAAAGAGCATCTCGCGCTGGGCGCCCCGCGTGGAAATTTCGACACAGCGGGCATAGTCCGGCGTACTTTCGCCCGTAAGGATTCCCTTGATTTCGCGGAACTGGCGCCGCACCTCGGCGACCATACTCTGCGCCGCACGCCCCACGGCGTTCATCGTGAGGCCGCAGAAAAGGAACGACATCATCGCCCCGATGAAAATGCCGACCAGCACCACGGGATTCATCAGCGTGATGCGGTAGTAATCCATGAAATCGAGGATCGAGGCATCCTGCACGAGCCGCTCGACGCCTTCGCCCAATTCCAATGTCCGCCGCCCGATGTGGAGCAATCCGATTTTGATCTCTTCGATGTAGGAAGCCAGCAGCGCGAGAGCCGTGAGGGCCGCCGAACCGATGGCGAAACCCTTGCCCGTGGCGGCCGTGGTATTGCCCAGCGCATCGAGCATGTCGGTGCGTTTGCGGACCTCCTTCCCGAGCCCGCTCATCTGTGCATTGCCGCCCGCATTGTCCGCGATGGGTCCGTAGGCGTCGGTGGCGAGCGTGATGCCCAGCGTCGAGAGCATGCCGACGGCGGCGATGCCGATTCCGTAGAGGCCGAGCGGCATATTCGCCGCGGAGAGCATGCCCCGCAGGTCGAATCCGACGGCGCAGAGATAAGCGAGAATGATGGCCGCGCCGATCGTGATGACCGGAACGGCCGTGGAGATCATGCCCGTACCGATACCGGATATGATGACGGTCGCCGGTCCCGTGCCGGCGCTTTCGGCGATCTTGCGCGTCGGTTTATAGGAGTGCGACGTATAGTACTCGGTGGCCTTGCCGATGACGATCCCGGCCGCCAGCCCCGTTATCACCGAAAAGGAGAGGCCGAGCCAGTTCTGTATCTCCAGCAGTCGGAAAACGCCGAACGTGGCGGCGGCGATCAGCACGGAGCTGAAATTCACGCCTATGTTGAGCGAACGCATCAGCCGGCGCATGTCGGCGCCCTCGTCGGTGCGGACCAGATAAATGCCCAGCAGCGAAAGCACGATCCCGACAGCGGCGATCAGCATAGGCGCCAGCACGGCGCGCGCCTGCATGCCCGGATCGCCCGCAGCGGCGAAGGCCGCCGCACCGAGCGCCGCCGTGGCGAGAATCGAGCCGCAGTAGCTTTCGTAAAGGTCGGCTCCCATACCGGCCACGTCGCCCACGTTGTCGCCCACGTTATCCGCGATGGTCGCGGGATTGCGCGGATCGTCCTCCGGGATGCCCGCCTCGACCTTGCCGACCAGATCGGCGCCCACGTCGGCGGCCTTGGTGTAGATGCCGCCGCCCACGCGGGCGAACAAGGCCTGCGTCGACGCGCCCATCCCGAAGGTCAGCATCGTCGTGGTGATCATTACGAGCTTCTGGGATCCGTCGGCCTCGATGAAATAATTGAGCGCCACATACCACAGCGAAATATCGAGCAATCCCAATCCCACGACCACGAGCCCCATCACCGCTCCGCTGCGGAAGGCGACTTTCAGACCGCGGTCGAGCGACTGCCGCGCGGCATGGGCCGTGCGGGCCGATGCATAGGTAGCCGTTTTCATGCCGAAGAATCCGGCCAGAGCGGAGAAGAAACCGCCCGTGAGGAATGCGAAGGGAACCCACGGATTCTGCACGCCGACACCGTAGGCCAGCCACGCGAAAAAGAGAGCCAGCACCACGAAAACGATCGAAACGACCTTATACTGCTGACGCAGATAGGCCATGGCGCCTTTGCGGACGTAGCCCGCGATCTCGCGCATGCGTTCCGTGCCCTCGCTCTCGCGCTTCATGCGGACATAGAATCCATAGGCGAAAAGCAGCGCTGCGACCGACGCCGCGGGCACTGACCAGAAGATAGGAGGAATGGTGTTCATAGGTTATGATGTTTTAGAATCGGTTGCGGTCATCTCCCTACAAATATACGTTTTTTGCGCGGAAATCGTTTCGTCGCAACGCACGCCGCGCAATGCCGGGCAGCGTCCTCCGGCCGGAAAAGCGCATCTGCGGATTCCGAACGAACGCGGTTCGGGTCCGTACATAGCAGCTTCGAGTGTTTCCATGCCGCGAAAAGACACGGAGGTAATAAGTTGAGAGAATATGATTATCTTTACGTCCGAAATAAGACAACAACACGTTTGCCTTTGTTTTGAGTCTGTAAAATCGCCAATTTTAACTTAACTCTACAAAACAACGGTCGAACGTTCGCATTTGCGCGGGCGTTTACCTGGTTAGAGTTGGGTAATGGCGATACCTACAGGCAGGGGAAACGTCCGCGCTTTCTATGTCCGATCTCGAAAAAAGCGCATCGCATCCCCTCGATCATCACCTTTTCGATCGACCACTTACAAAATTTATCCCACGAACATACCGCGAACAGATTTTCTCTACGCACGGTACGCGGAGCAAGAGACCCTCCGGAAGTCTCTCCGGATGAAAATCACCCCCGCCGGAAATTATGACCGACGGGGGTGGAATCGTAAAATCGGATTTGTCAGCGCGTCTTCGCGCCTCGGCCGATCAGTCTTCGAACTTCGCCGAAAGGAACTCGCGGTTCAGACGGGCGATGTGCGCGATGGAGATCGACTTGGGGCACTCGGCCTGACAGGCACCCGTATTGGTGCAGTTGCCGAAACCCAGCTCGTCCATCTTGGCGACCATCGCCTTCGCACGACGGGCACCCTCCACACGCCCCTGCGGCAGTTTGGCCAGCGACGATACGCGGGCTGCGACGAAGAGCATGGCCGAACCGTTCTTGCAGGTCGCCGCACACGCACCGCAGCCGATGCAGGCCGCGGCATCCATCGACTCGTCGGCATCGGCCTTCGGGATGGGAATCGCATTGGCGTCGGGCACCGAATTGGTGCGCACCGACACGAAGCCGCCGGCCTGAAGGATCCGGTCGTATGCACCGCGGTTCACCACGAGGTCTTTGATGACGGGGAAAGCGGCCGAACGCCACGGTTCGATGGTGATCGTCTCGCCGTCCCTGAACTTGCGCATGTAGATCTGGCAGGTCGTGGCGCCCTGTCCGGGTCCGTGCGCCAAACCATTGATGTGGAGCGAACACATGCCGCAGATACCCTCGCGGCAGTCGTGGTCGAAGGCCACGGGCTCCTTGCCCTCGTGGACGAGGTTGTTGTTCAGAATATCCAGCATCTCAAGAAACGAGGTGTCGGCGGAGATGTTCTCGACCTTGTACGTTTCGAAACCACCCTTGCTCTTAGCGTCCTTCTGACGCCATATCTTTAATGTAAAATTCATAATTCCAAATCGTGATTAAAGTGTTAACGTCAAAAGCATCAGTCTTTGTAGTTGCGCTGTGCGGGGTGTACGAATTCGAAGTTGAGCGATTCCTTCGTCAGCTCGGGAGCCGCATCCGGACCCTTGTATTCCCAGACGGCCGCATAGACGAAGCGCTCGTCGTCGCGTTTGGCCTCGCCCTCTTCGGTCTGGTGCTCCACACGGAAGTGGCCGCCGCACGACTCCTCGCGGTTGAGTGCGTCGCGGGCCATCAGCTCGCCCAGTTCGAGGAAATCGGCCAGACGCAGCGCCTTTTCGAGTTCGACGTTGAACTCCTCGGCCTTGCCGACGACCTTCACATCTTTCCAGAACTCCTTGCGCAGGGCTTGAATCTCGACGATCGCCTTTTCGAGCGACTCCTTCGACCGAGCCATGCCGACATTCTCCCACATGATGTGGCCGAGTTTCTTGTGGATGTCGTCCACCGACTGCTTGCCGTTGATGGAGAACAGTCTGGCGATACGTTCCTTCACGTTCTTCTCCGCCTCGGCGAAAGCCGGCGTGTCGGTCTTCACCTTCGGTGCCTGAATCTTGTGCGAGAGGTAGTCGCCGATCGTATAGGGCAGCACGAAATAGCCGTCCGCCAATCCCTGCATCAGCGCCGATGCGCCCAGACGGTTGGCACCGTGGTCCGAGAAGTTGGCCTCGCCGATGGCATAGAGGCCCGGAATGGTGGTCATCAGGTTGTAGTCGACCCAGATGCCGCCCATCGTGTAGTGTACGGCAGGGAAGATCTGCATCGGCTCCTCGTAGGGGCTGACGTCCGTGATCTCCTCGTACATATCGAAGAGGTTGCCGTAACGCTGCTTGATAATATCCTTGCCCAGACGTTCGATGGCGGTCTTGAAATCGAGGTAGACGGCCAGCCCCGTCTCGTTCACGCCGAATCCGGCGTCGCAGCGCTCCTTGGCGGCACGCGAAGCCACGTCGCGCGGCACGAGGTTGCCGAAGGCCGGGTAGCGGCGTTCGAGATAGTAGTCGCGGTCCTCCTCGGCGATCTGCGACGGTTTCTTGGCACCCGAACGGAGCGCCTTCACGTCTTCGATCTTCTTAGGTACCCAGATGCGGCCGTCGTTGCGCAGCGACTCCGACATGAGGGTCAGTTTCGACTGCTGGTCGCCGTGCACGGGAATGCACGTCGGGTGGATCTGCGTGAAACAGGGGTTGGCGAAGCCGGCGCCCTTGCGGTAGCACTGGAAAGCGGCCGAACCGTTCGACGCCATGGCGTTGGTCGAAAGGAAAAAGACATTGCCGTAGCCGCCCGTGGCGATCACGACGGCATGGGCGCCGAAGCGCTCGATCTCGCCCGTAACGAGGTTGCGGGCGATGATGCCGCGGGCCTCGCCGTCCTCGATCACCAGATCGAGCATCTCGTGACGCGGATAGCTCTTCACCGAACCGGCGGCGATCTCCTTGTTCAGCGCGGCATAGGCGCCCAAGAGCAACTGCTGGCCCGTCTGGCCGCGGGCATAGAACGTACGCGAAACCTGCGCGCCGCCGAACGAACGGTTGGCCAGCAGACCGCCGTATTCGCGGGCGAAAGGCACGCCCTGAGCGACGCACTGGTCGATGATGAGGTTGGCCACCTCGGCCAGACGATAGACATTGGCCTCGCGGGCGCGATAGTCGCCGCCTTTGATCGTGTCGTAGAAGAGACGATACACCGAGTCGTTGTCGTTCTGGTAGTTCTTCGCGGCGTTGATACCGCCCTGCGCAGCGATCGAGTGGGCGCGGCGCGGCGAGTCCTGAATGCAGAATACCTTGACATTATAGCCCAGTTCGCCGAGCGAAGCAGCTGCGGAAGCGCCTCCGAGGCCCGTTCCGACGACGATGATGTCGAGCTTGCGTTTGTTGGCGGGGCTCACGACCTTGATAGCTGCCTTGTGGTTGCTCCACTTCTGAGCGAGTTCGCCGGCAGGAATTTTAGCATCTAATTTGAAAGCCATATTTCGTGTGTGTTTTATTATTCGACATTGGATTCGGATCAGCATGCGCCGCCGTTGCACGGGCAGAGGCTCTGGATGAAGTAGACGATCACCACGGCTGCGAAACCGAGGAAAACGATCGTGGCCACGACGTTGGCGATGCACTTCAGGCGGGGATACCACGTGTCGTTGGCCCAGCCTGCGGTCTGGAACATCGACCAGATGCCGTGCGTGAGGTGGAACCAGAGCGCGAGGAACCACACGAGGTAGATCACGACATAATACCAGTGCGAAAAAGTGTAGGCGATGAGCGCCGCACCGTCGGCAGGACCGAAGCCCAGCGAGTTGGTGTGCTCGCCCATGATCTCCACGAGCTGCATCTTAGCCCAGAAGTTGAAGAGGTGGATCAGCAGCCCGCCGAGAATGATGAATCCCAGCACGAGCATGTTCTTCGAGGCCCACGAAACGTTCGGCTCCTTCACCGTTACGGCATAGCGCTGGCTGCCGCGCGCCTTGTAGTTCTCCAGCGTGAGTACGACGGCATAGATGAAGTGCACGACCACGCCCGCCGCCAGCACCAGCGTACCGGCCAGCGCATACCAGTTAGCACCCAGAAACTCGCAGATCGCGTTGTACCCTTCGGGGGAGATGATGGCTGTGATGTTCATGGACATGTGGAAGAGGATAAAGAGCACGAGGAAACATCCCGTGATGCTCATTACTAACTTCTTGCCAAGAGATGAATTGGATAGAAAACAGCTCATAATTTTGAAATTTTGTTTATATTTGTTAAAGATTTGTGTTCACGCGCACAAAGATAGCTATTGTTTGCGGAATAACAACATAAACGGACGGGAAATTTCGGCCCGAAACAGGGGACTATGGACAAAAAAGAGATACGCCGTGAAATGAAAAGACGCAACCTCGCGCTCGCAGCCGGCGAGCGCGCAGAGCGTTCGGAAAAGATATGCGGAGCCGTCGAACGGCTCGGCCCGTTCGCAGCGGCGCAGACGGTCGCCCTGTTCGCCTCGCTGCCCGACGAACCCGACACGGCGCCGCTGCTCGCGCGGTGGCACGGACGCAAACGGGTACTCGTCCCGCGCGTCGAAGGCGACGTCATGCGCTTCTACGACTACGACCCGGCGCAAATGGAGCGCGGCGCATTCGGGATCGCCGAGCCGCAGGCGGACGCCCCGGCCGATCCGGCCGAGATCGACTTCATCCTCGTCCCCGGAACGGCTTTCACGTCCGGCGGCGCACGCATGGGCCGCGGACGGGGCTACTACGACAAATACATGTCGCAGGCGGGGTTTCGCGCCTATAAGGCCGGTGTTTGCTACCCCCATCAGCTCGTCGACGAACTCCCCGTCGAACCCCACGACATCCTCGTGGACACGGTCTGCACCGGCGCCTGACGGAATCGGCCGCCCCGCCGGAGGCGCATCTTGGGAGTGCGGCCGCCGACCGCCGAAGGCAAAAAACCGGAGCCGACCGCTTCCCGAGAGAGAGCGCTCCGATGCGGCAGGCCGCAATGTTCCGGCCGCAGCATCATCGTATGTACCCGCGTCGGCTCCGGACCGGAAACGACGGGACGGACTCATCGTTTCTGCCGCCGCGCTCCGGGCTCGGCGGGCGAACGCCCCGCACGAGTACGGCTGCTCCCACCGGAAGCATACGGTACAGGCCCCGCAGCGAGTGCGAGCGAACTGGATACGGGGCACGGATGACACCGTTCTGCGAAGACGGGAACCGAGATTTCGAGCATTGCGAACTGAGGAGTTTCAACGCTTCGCCAACGATTGCCGCGAAGCATTCGGCCCGAAAGCCGGACTGCCGTTCGTTTTCGGTTCTCCGCCCTGCCCGCCGCGAAGGCGGAAAGGATCGGCGGCTGTTCCTTCAAAGCGCTGCTCGAAGCCCGAACGGGTGCGACCGTAAGCCTCGGCGTCCTGCACATCGGTTGCAGAGGGGGCATTCTACCCGGGATCGGCTCCGATGTCCCGACACGTGCCGGCGTGCATAGCGGATAAGGAGCCTTGCAAACGGACGCCGGCGACGGTCTCCGAATATGCGGCCCGGCCCGATGTGCGGCCCGCACCGGATGCAGGGCCCGATGTCGCACGGATCGACCACACCGAATGTCCCGACGATCGGGGGGGGCTCCTTTTCGTCATGCCCGACCGGTCCGCGGGTCCGGTGTCGTGGGCCTGCTGCGACAACAATGCCGACGAGGTCTCGCCGGTACAGTTCCGCACGAGGGGGGCAGCATCGCGGTAACACGGGCCGCACGGAGAGGGGCCGTTTCGGCAGCCGTCTTACGTTCCTCGGACCGTTCGATTTTTCGGTGCGTCCGTGGGACGGAGCTTCGGAACCGGAATTCGTGATTCCCCGCACGCACTTCGACCAAACGCAGCTTGCGATGCACGAATGATCCGGCACCGGATCGACCGTGCGACGGGCGGCCGGCGGACGGTACGGCCGGCGGCATTGAGCCATACGGTCTGGGCCCCCTCGAACGATTCGGCCGGCATTCCTGTCCTCGTCGGGGCAAGGCATTCGGCCGGCGATTCGGTAACCGGCTAACTGCACGGCCGGCGGCTCTGCCGACATCGGGCGATCGGGCGGACAGGTGCGCTTGTGCCGGCATTCGGGGGGGGGCGTTTCGATCGTGTGCGACGTAAGACGTGGACAGGGCGGCCGGTCGTTCGGCGGCCTGTTCATGCTTCGCGGTGGAAACGGTCGTAGACCTTGTGCGCCTTTGCCGGACCGATGAGCGCCGTCAGTTCCTCAATGTTGGCGGCTTTGACGCGGGCCACCGTGCGGAAATGCTGCAACAGCGCGGCGACGGTCTTCGCACCGATGCCTTCGATCCGCTCCAGTTCGCTGTGGATGAAATCCTTGCTCCGCTTCTGACGGTGGAACGAGATGGCGAAGCGGTGCACCTCTTCCTGAATGTGCGTCAGAAAATGAAAGAGAGGCGAAGTGGGGCGGAGGCCGACCAGCACGGGCGGATAGCCGCAATACAGTTCGGAAGTACGGTGCCGGTCGTTTTTGGCCAGTCCGGCGATCGGGATGTCCAGTTCGAGATACTCCAGCACTTCGTGGATGACGGCCATCTGTCCTTTGCCGCCGTCGGCGATGACCAGATCGGGCAGTTCGGCTCCCTCTTCTTTGAGGCGGCTGTAACGGCGGTAGACCACCTCGCGCATCGAAGCGTAGTCGTCGGGGCCTTCGACGGTCTTGATGTTGAAGTGGCGGTACTCCTTGCGTGCGGGTTTGCCGTCGCGGAAGACGACGCACGAAGCCACCGGATGGGATCCTTGCAGGTTGGAATTGTCGAAACACTCGATATGCCGCGGCGGACGGTCGAGGCGAAGCTCCTTTTGCAGGGCCGTCATCAACCGCTCGGTGTAGCGCTCGGGATTCCTGATTTCGAGGTTTTTGAGCTGTTCGGCGCGGTAGATGCGGGCGCTGCGCTGCGAGAATTCGAGCAGTTCGAGTTTCTCGCCCCGCTTCGGGACGGTGAAGGTTACGCCGTCGAAAAGCATCGCGGCGGAGGGCAGGAAGGGTACGATCACTTCGCGGGCCAGCTTGCCGCCGGCGATGTGCTCGACGATGTGCTGGATGGCGAGCGTCAGCATCGCCGGTTCGTCGTTGTCGACGCCCGGGGTGAGTTTCACGGTGTAGACGCCCGTGATCGAGCCGTGGCGGATGCGCACGAAGTTGCAGTAGGCCGTCGCCTCTTCGTCCGCGAGCAGCGAGAAGACGTCCACGTCGTCGATCTTCGCGCTGACGATCACCGACCGGCTCGAATAGTTGTCCAGTGCGTCAAGCCGCGACTTGTAGCGCTGCGCCAGTTCGAATTTCAGTTCGGAGGCCGCCTTGTCCATCTCCGTTTCGAGGTAGCTCCGCACGGGCCGCAGGTCGCCCCTGAGGATGGAGACGACCATCCCGACCTCGCGGGCGTAGTCCTCCTCGCTCTGCGCTCCGACGCAGGGCCCCTTGCAGTTGCCGAGATGGTATTGGAGGCACACCGCGTATCGGCCTCGGGCGACGGCCTCGGGCGAGAGGTTGAGCTTGCACGTCCGCAGAGGCACTACCTCGCGGATGAATTCCAGCACGCTGTGCTGCATCACCACCGACGAGTAGGGCCCGAAGTACTGCGAACCGTCGCGCACGAGCTGCCGCGTGGACTGCACGCGGGGAAAATGTTCGCGGCGTACGACGATCCACGGATAGCTCTTGTCGTCCTTGAGCAGAATGTTGTAGCGCGGCTGATGGGTCTTGATGAGCGAGTTTTCGAGCAGCAGGGCATCCGCCTCGCTGTCCACGACGATGTGGCGGATCTCGGCGATCTGGCGCACCAGCACGCGTACCTTGGCGCTGTGCTCCTTGCTTTGCACGAAATAGGACGAGACACGCTTGCGCAGGCTCTTGGCTTTGCCCACGTAGATGATCCGGCCCGCCCGGTCCAAAAACTGATAGACCCCGGGTGCGAGAGGCAGCAGCGCCACCTGTTCTTTCAGGCTGAGCCCGTTTTTGTCGTTGTCGGCCATAATCGGAAGCAAAAATAGCAATAATTCTGCAAAAACATGTCGTCGGGCAGCCGGATGCGGTGCTGTGGAAAAGGGATGAAAAATTATTCGAAAAGTCTTTGCGTGTGATATATTTTACCTATTTTTGCGGCGTAAAACAACACCCTAAATTAAAAAATGAGAACACTACGACCCCGCGGACAGGCCCTCCGTAAGCGAAGCGCATGTCTGCTCGTCGCTGCGACACTGGCCTTCGCTTCCTGTGTGGACGATGCCTACGATCTGAGCGACATCAGTTTGAAAATGACACTCGGCGCCGACGGCGTTACGTTGCCGCTCGGCAAGATCGAACAGCGCACGGTGGATTCTCTGATCGCGGATAAGAATATCGGGAATCTCGTCGCCGAAGACGGCGTCTATGCCTATCGGCTCGACAGTACGATCTTCGAAACCATCGACGCCATCGAGGTCGACCCGATCCGGAACGTCTTTCCCGAAATCGATCCCTACCTGTTTTCGTTTTCCGAATCCGCTCTGCCCGAGACCTTCAGCGTGAAGGGCGTGGATAATCGGACTTCGTTCGCGCTGCCGTCGCTCGGTTTCGGCAACAAAGCCCTCGACGGCGTGGACATCGCCACGCCGCTTTCGGCGGATAAATATATAGGTACGACCGTGCCGGCGGGTCAGCCCATCGAGCTGCCCTCGCTCGACGAGCAGGACTATCTGGCTTTCACCGTAGATGAAATTCCCGACGACATCGGCGCCGTCCGCCGGCTCTGGTTCCGCGGTCCGGGGTTCGGTACGCTGATCCGCATGCATTTCACGCTCGGCGCGCTGGCCGAAGCGGTCGACGGAGGCCGCGTGTCGTTCGAACTGACGCTTCCGTCCACGTACGGTCTGCAACTCGTCGACACCTACGGCGGCACGGCCTCCGTCAGCGGAGGGACGCTTCGCGTGGAGGACTATCCGCTGACGGACGGCAGCGTGAGTTTCGTTTTCTATCTCATCGACCGCACCGTGGACGAGGCGATTTCGGCGGACCGGACGCTCGACATCCGCGACGAAATCCGCTATAAGTTCAGCTATTCGGGTACCTCCAACGGAAACCGCGTTCCTGCGGGCGACGAACCGCTGTTCTCGCTCGAAATCATTCCCGTGGTCGCCGATGCCGAGGTCGTTACGAATCGGATCGTCTCCGAACCGACGACTACCGACTTCGATGTGCCGATCGAGGTCGAGGGGCTCGACGCCGTTACGCGCGTGGATTATGTGGCCTTTACGGACGATGCGTCGAATGTGCTCGTTCTCAATGCTTCGCACTCCGATATTCCGCTTCGGAGCGATGTGCGCGTATGCATCTATTTCCCCGAGACCTATGTATTCGCTCCGGGCGTCGAGGGGCTCGACGGTCATGTGATGACCACTACGCTCGAACGTCTTGCCTCGGCCGGCGGAGTGAGCCTTCCGCTCGAAGGCATCCGCTTCGAGGGCGACGAAGCCGTCGTGCGCGACGGCGTGCTCAGGGCCGAGCGGACGATCGAGGCGGTCGTCATGCCCGATTTCCCTTCCGGAACCTATCGGTTGTCGGAGATCGGAACGGCCGACGAGGTGCAGGTCGATTTCTCGATGCGCGATACCGAACTCAAGATCGACCCCGAGCGGTGCGAAATGACGGTGGGCTTCACGGAGCCGATCGACATCGTGCAGGAGATCGACGAAACGTTCGACGTCCCGGCCGAGGTCGCCGCCATCTCCTTCGCCGCGGTGTGCGACGGGGACACGGGCGAAACGGCGACGGTCGCAGTCAGCCTCGAAATCGAGGATCTGACGGTAGACGAGCTCTACTTCGACGATATAGACATCATGCTGCCTCCGTTCCTCGAAGTCGACCATCCGGATTACGATGCGGAGACCCACACGGTGCATGTCGACCGCGTGAAATACGAAGGCCGCCGGACGACGATCGCCCGCATTCCGGTGGCGGGCGTGAAGGATGTGCCTGTGAGCGGGAATGCCGACGGCAAGACGGCCGCTCTTGCGGGCGAGGTGCGCATCAAAGCTGCGGTCAATGTACCCGACGGCACCGACATGGACGGTGTCGCCTCCGAAACGATCACGCTTCTGCCGGAGGTGTCGCTGCCGACGCTCGAAATCACCCATGTAACCGGTACGGTCGATCTCGATCTGAAGAAATACCTCGAACCGACCGCGATCGATCTGAGCGACATCCGCGAATCGCTCGGCGAACAGAATATCGAGATCAATCTGGTGGCGCCTCAGATCGCTCTTGCGGTGAGCAACCCCGTGGGGATCGTCATGGTAGGCGACATCGTGATGCAACCCTATGATTTCTCAGACCGGAAGCTCGACCCGATCGTCGTGCGGGATGTACGTGTCGAAGCTGCCGAGGGAGACGATCCGCGGATCACGCGCCTCTATATCACCGATGCCGAGGCGGCTCCCGAGGGCTACACGTTGTGTCGTGTCGAGGATCTGTCGAATCTGGTGAAGATCATTCCTTCGAAGATCGACGTCGAATTCGATCTTCATGTGGACGATGCCGAGGAACAGAGTTTCGCCGTAACGGGCGAAGATTATCCGTTCGACGTCGACTATTCGATCCGGATTCCGCTGGAATTCAGAGATGGAGCTTCCGTCGACTATACCGATACGGAGGATGTGGACGATACGTTCGAGGACATCGGCGATTACGACATCACAGCCGAAGACATCCTCATCGAACTCAACGCGCGCTCGACGCTGCCGCTCACGCTTCGCCTCTCCGCGGAGTTCCTCGATGCGGACGGCGGACGGCTCGACGACATCGAGGCTGCGGTGGACGGTGAGGTCGAGGGATACGATCCCGCCTCGGAGCTCGAATACCGCGAATCGCAGATCCATATCCGCATGAATATCGAGAAGGGCGAGATCCAGCGTCTGCAAAAGGTGGCGAAGATCCGTTATCGTTTCACCGGCGAGGCCGTGGGGGCCGGAGCGGCTCTGAAGCCCGACCAGTATCTCTCGGCCGACATGAAACTGATTCTCAAGAAAGGCATTACGTTCGACCTCGACGAACTGATGTCGAACTCGGATGACGACGAATAACCAAGCAATCCCAACGGACAATCACATGAAACGTTTTCTGATATATACGATCATCGCTGCGGCGGCCGTCTGTGCGGCTTCTACGCGCGTACAGGCCCAGATGAAAAGTTCCTATTTCATGGAAGGTTCCATTCCGAGGCTCGACATGAATGCCGCCTTCGTGCCCCAGAGGGGGTATGTCAATATTCCCGTGGTCGGCAATCTGGGGTTCGGACTGAACTCGAATTACCTTTCGGTGAAGAATTTCCTCTATCCCAACCCGGAAGGTTCGGGGCTCGTAACCTTCATGCACGGATCGGTCGATGCGTCGGACTTCCTGTCCCGCATGCGCAACCGCAACCATCTGAACTTTTCGGTGCGGGACAACATCTTCGGGTTCGGCGCTTTCGCAAAGCGTTATTTTTGGTCGTTCGGCCTCAATCTGCGGTCAGAGACTTCGATGACGATCCCCAAGGAGTTTTTCGAAATGGCCAAGCGGTTCAATGAGGGGACCTACGATCTCGGCGGGTTCAATCTCGAAAGCGACAATTACCTCGAATTTGCCGTAGGCTTCGCCTTCCCGGTCCGCATCCTCGAAAAACGGGTCGATGTCGGATTCCGCGCCAAGGGGCTGCTGGGAGCGGCACATGCCTCGATGAACATAGAGAGCATGCGTGCGAGCATCGACGGCACGGAGTGGAGAGCCGATATGCAGGGTACCTTTACGGGCAATATCACGGCGATGGATTTTTCGCGCCTGCACGGGCAGATGAATCTCGCGGATGTTTTCGATCCGGAAAACCGGGAGTTTTCGATGAAGCGTATCGGGAGCTGGGGCCTTGCGTTCGATCTGGGTGCCGAGACCCGTTTTCTGGACGACCGGCTGAAAGTGTCGCTGGGCGTCAACGACATCGGATTCGTCTCGTGGAGCAAGAAAAGCGCCGTTACGGGTACTTTCGACAATCTGTCCGTATCCTACCGCGGTTATAATTTCGATGCCAAGAAAGGCGAGGACGATATTTACTTCGACAGCCCGGACAGCGTGATGGTTACGATCGGCACTCCGAAGGCCTCCACCCGCATGCTGACGGCGACGCTCAACGTGGGCGCCGAGTACAACATCCTGCACGAAGCCATCGGTTTCGGTCTTCTCTCCCAGACCCGCTTCTACAGCGACTACACCTCCACCGAGCTGACCGTATCGGCCAATTTCCGGCCTTCTCGCTGGTTTACGGGTACGCTCAGCCACACGCTCGTGCAGAACCGGCTGGGCGTTTTCGGCGTCGCGTTGAACGTGCATCCTTCGTGGATCAACCTCTTCTTGGGGATGGACTACGTGGGATTGCGTTATGCGAAGAGCCGCGATTCGTCGCTGATGCTGCCGCTCGGCATGAAATCCCTGAATTTCTACTTCGGTCTTGCCGTCCCGCTGTCGAAACCCAAGGCGTGCGGTAGATTCCCCGATCGGACCAAACGCTGCCGGTAGCCGTCGGCCGGGCCGCAGGACCGCGATCGCCGGGAGGATGCACCCTCGAAAAAACGATCCGGCAGCCTCCGGTACGGGGACGACCGGATGAAGTATGGGAAAATCGGGTATCCCGACCGATTTCTGCTTGAGATTCGGGGCTGTCCGACAAATCTTGGACAGCCCTTTTTTATTCGTACTGTCATACGGGAGTTTTCCCGAACGGGCGATTTTCGAAGGGTTTATAAAACTTGTTAGACAGCCCCACTTCCGATGATTTCGAGGAGCCACGGAAACTCGTGCAGCGGGGGATAGAACGTGCGGACGGTCTTTGTCGCAGAACCCGGGGCGGCGGTCCGTGCCTGTGCGGATCGGCGCTATACGCGGAGCGGCCGGGCGATGCGTTCGATTTCGTGCCGGGAGGATGCCGCGGTTCTCCGTGCCGTGCGGGTGCCGGCCTGTGCGTTCGTGCGCCGGCGAGAGCTTCGTGCGATCCGACATGCGGCGGTCGGCGGCGGTTCGTCGCGAGCGATTCGGGCGACAGAAGGTGTCGTCTGCCTGTTTCCATCGGGGGGGGGAGAAACACTGTCCGCGGTTGTCCGTTTCCGCATTTCTTTTCGTGCGCGGGTCTCCGGACCGAACTCGGAACACGCTCCTCGCAATTTCGAAAAATTCACCGGGAACTGGAAAATTCGGAAGCGAAGAATTGCATATTGCAGAATTTTCGTTACATTTGCACTCCCGATTCCCGTATTTTCGACATACGGTATGCCCGGATGGCGGAATCGGTAGACGCGTTGGTCTCAAACACCAATGACAGCAATGTCGTGCCGGTTCGACCCCGGCTCCGGGTACTTTTGAAAAATCCCAAATGATTTATAAACAATCATTTGGGATTTTTATTTTACTCGTTATGTCCGCATTTTGTCCGCATTTTCTGTGAAGTCGAATAAATAAATGAATTTTATCAAATTATTTTTCAATACATAGCTTTTAATAGGGTCAGAAGTCACACTTCTTTGTTGAATGCAGGGATTTATGCCTCACGAATAGAATTGAATGCTCAATTTTAATCAATTTACCTGTTTATCTGTATCTTTGTAAAGCAAACAGTCAATAAGGCAAATGGGAATAGCGAACTTTATAAAAAATATAGGCCGGTATAAAACAACGGTCTCTACTGCTATGCCAAATATAGATTCTGCGGATTATCCTGCGGAGTATGCCAGAACTATAGCATTTAACAAGGCATTCAAGGACTTGCTATCCCAAGACAAATTTATAGCCCGAAGCGATTACAAGCATCTTGTTGAACAATACCGAGATTTATCACAATCTTACGCAACACTCGTACAATCGAATATACTGAACGAGTATGTCGCCAAGCACAATCTCGATATCGAAACTATAAACTACTTCCGAACGATATTCGACGAAATTGCAGACCTCGCAGCAGAATCGCCGATGATTCGCAAACACAACGATGCGTATGTTGAGCATCATATCGAATCGGAGAAAACCTATCTCAATAATATCCTCAAAGCGTGCGATCCGGCCATATCGCTCGATAGAGAGCAACGCGAAGTGGTGCTTTCAGAAGAGGATCATACGCTGGTAATCGCAGGAGCAGGAGCTGGTAAAACGACCACGGTCGCGGCCAAAGTGCGATATCTCGTAGAAAAACGAGGTATCGATCCGGCTCAGATTTTGGTTATCTCCTTTACCAATAAGGCTGTTGAAGAACTTCGCGGACGTATCAACGGCAATCTGGGCATACCGTGCCCAATCAGTACATTCCACTCCGTCGGCTATACGATTTTGCAACAAGGTGAGGAAGAGCGTAAAAAGATCGTCGAGGGCGGGTATATGTACACGGTTATCAACAACTATCTGAAATCGTCCGTGTTACGCAATCCTGAGGTAGTGGACAAATTGATTCTCTTCTTCGGCTCCTATTTCACCGCCCCTTACGAAGGAGAAAAGCTCAATGAATATTTCCAGTTCGTCGCCAAAACGGACTGCTCGACCCTGAAAGGCAATCTACACGAATACATTCAACGTATCGTCGATCGCAAGACTTTGAAAACGCAGACGTTGAATAACGAGGTTTTACGGTCAATGGAAGAGGTGCGGATCGCCAACTTCCTATATATGTATCAGATAGAATA
>ERZ1090878.648-NODE-651-length-18182-cov-10.177194_pt1 | contig 18182 bp, 14 predicted proteins | sample MGYA00478473_ERZ1090878 | MGnify/ENA primary metagenome ERZ1090878 (study PRJEB33644, sample SAMEA5815720) | chicken gut metagenome | biome: Chicken; feature: Gastrointestinal Tract; material: Caecum | place: Ireland | collected 2019-01-01 | study: A study of the... | reverse complement strand
TGTGTCTTGTGACGAACGCGAAGCGCAGTAAAAGTTTCGTCCACCTTTTCAAAGGCGGCGGGGCTTGGGGCAGCGCCCCAAGGTCCTGGTATCATACCAAAAAGCACAGGAAGGGGTCTGGGGGAACCCTTGCGAGGGACCAGGCTGAGCCTGGATGCAGGACGCGCACTATTTGCCACTGCGTCAATGGCTCGTTTGTCTCCCGCGAATGAACGACGCTTTGCAGCACACGATTTTGCCTTTTGAACCGCTGTGCTGCTCAAGGCCTCCAAGCCCTTAGTAGTTCGCAATATAATCCTCTACCTGGGAAAAATCCAGATCTTTATGCTTACGCAGGTTGACATAAAGTTGACTTGCAATCAGCATCACCCCGCTGGTGAAATTGCTTTCGATGTTCAGCGGCATCACCGGGTCATGTACACTCAAACGCAGCAGCGCCCAGCCGTCGCCCGCGCGCTCGTCAAAGGAAATACGAACGCCCTCACAGGAATCCGGATCAATGTGCCAATGCGGCTGGTGGCTGGCGCAGTGGCGCAGACTGTCGAGAATCTGATTGCCGGCTTCGCGAAAATTTTCCGCCAGAATCGGCATCCGAAGCTCAACCGCCTCCGCCGGTTCGGGCAGAGGTTCCAGCAGCGTCTCCAGATCCTTGCCCTCACGGCGCAGCCGCGCGAGCTTGATGATAATCTTCGTCACCAGATAGGCACCGTCATCGAGAAAATAATTCTCGCGCATGGCGGCGTGGCCGCTCGTCTCGATGGCCAGCGGACAATCTACGCCCTCTGCATTCAGGCGCAGGGCCTCATCGATGACGTTTTTATACCCGCGCTTAAACCGGCGCTGTTTGCCGCCGAGCACGTGTTCAATGTAATATTTCAGCCCGTCGCTCGTGACAGAATCCGTCACAACGGTGCCGCCGGGACAGTCCTCCAGCGCAATGGCGCTGGCCAGCGCGACCAGGCGGTTGCGGTTAATTTCCTTGCCCTCGCGGTCTACAGCACCCCCGCGATCCACATCTGTGTCAAAAATCACGCCAAGATCTGCGTGGCTTTCCAACACCGCTCTGCTCAAAGCAGCCATGGCCTCTTCGTTTTCCGGGTTCGGAATATGGTTCGGGAAAGTACCGTCTGGCTCCAAAAACTGGCTACCCTCGATGTCCGCACCCAAGGGGGCAAGCACATCTGTGGCATAAAAACCGCCTGCGCCGTTGCCTGCGTCCACCACGATGTGAAACCCGGAAAGCGGGTGGTCGTGATCCTGCGCCTGCACGCCGTCGCAGATCATTTTGCGCAGACGGGCGCAGTACTGGCTCATATAGTCCACGTCCTCTACGCTGCCCGCGCCAGGCGCAGGGGCCGCGCCATCCTGAGCAAATTGCAGGATCGCCTCGATGTCACTGCCCTCCAGCCCGCCGTCGCGGGTGAAAAACTTTAGTCCATTGCGGTAAAACGGATGATGGCTTGCCGTGATCTGCACAGCGCCGGTGCAACCGAGATCCACGGTGGTCATGAACATACTGGGCGTGGAAGCCAGGTTGCACCGCAGCACACGCACGCCCGCCTGCTGGAGCGTATCCGTCACCGCAGCCTGGATGCGCGGTGCGGAAATGCGCGAATCATGCCCCACGGAAATGCACAGCGCATTCGGCTCTTTTCCCGTTTTTCGGCTCAGCCACAACACAAAGCCGTTTATCATGCGGCGGATATTGGCATCGGTCAGATCGATGGGCGCATTGTCCGGCGCACCTTCACTGGCCACGCCGCGAATATCGGTACCGCTTTTAAAGTGCATCCAAAATTTATCCAACATACGATTACCTCCCCAAGCATGTCTGGCAACAGCCTGCTTTATTATAAAGCATTATAAAGCATTCGTCTGCATTTGTAAATTCCTTTCCAAATGGAACGCCAGGATTTCAACAAATTTTTCTCCATCTGGTGAATCAGTTTGTACAAATGAAATGAGGCTCCCCTAAATTTTCCATGGCAGATGATTGACAATCGGCAAACCGCTGATATAATGAAAAGGGCAGCCACCCATAATGCCTGCAAAAAACGGAAGGGGGAACACGGATATGTCCAGTTCTATGATCGAGTTACATGAAGTGGATGTGCCGACTTTTCTGGATCTGCTCGACCGCTGCAAAGGCAATGTGTACCTTGTCTCTGACGAAGGCGATAAACTCAATCTCAAGAGCAAACTTTGCCAGCTTGTGGGGCTGACAAAGCTGATCGAGGGCGGAAAAATTGCCTCCTGCTACATTACATGCGACGATCCGGAAGACGAGTCCATGCTATTCCGATTCAATCTTTACGGCAAAAAACCCGAAAGCGGCACGGACGGCTGACGCCTGAGCTGCTTCTCCCCTGTGTGGCAAACGCACAGGGGACTTTCTTTTTTATATTATGGCAGAAAGAAGGCTTTGCGATGAAACACCTGCTGCGGGCGCTGGCGGGCCTGCTGACGGCGGCGCTGCTGCTGACCGGCTGCCATCCGGCGCAAGCCCTCACTTCCTCCACTGCCCCGCCTGCCCCCGGTACGGCCAGAGTCTGGTTTTTTGACGTGGGCCAGGGCGACAGCGAATTGATCCAGACACCGGGCGGCGCGAATATCCTGATCGACGCAGGCACCGCCGAATGCGCTGAAGATTTAGTGGCGCAGCTTAACACCCTTCAAATCCAGAAACTCGACGCTGTGATCGCGACCCATCCGCACGCCGATCACATTGGCGGAATGGAAGCCGTCGTGAAGGCCTTCCCGATTGGCGCTTATTTTATGCCGGAAATCGCGGACCGCCAGGTGCCTACGCTCGACGTCTACACCCGCCTGTTGGAGGCGCTTACCCAGCGCGGCATAAAGGCAACCCGCGCCGGGCCCGGCGTAACCGCCTGGTCAGAATCGAACTGCACACTTCGATTTCTCGCGCCGCACAGCACACAATACCAGGATTTGAACAATTACTCGGCCGTCGCCATGCTCACAGTGGGCAGCAAGCGGTTCCTTTTTACCGGGGATGCGGAAAAGGAGAGCGAGCAAGAGATGCTCCAGGCCGGCGACAGCCTGCGGGCGGATGTGCTCAAATGCGGCCACCACAGCAGCAAGACCAGCACCACGGAAGCCTTTCTCAGCGCGGTTTCGCCCAGCGCAGCGGTCATCTCCTGCGGCCGTGGGAATGACTACGGTTTCCCGCCGGAAGAAACACTGGCGCGCCTGAAGCGCCATGGGGTCACGGTTTACCGCACAGACGCGCAAAATACAATCTGTGCCACAACGGATGGCAAACAGATCACCTTCCAGACCGGTCTGCCCAAGGTGACGGACACGTGAACCAATGCAGCCACAAAACGCGGCAAAACGGGGAGCAGCACAATCGTCTGCTCCCCGTTTTCTGTATCCTTCCCCCACGGTACGATGGGGCCTTATTCGGTTTGCAATTTTGCGCCTTTAGTGCTTCCTATTCTCGTCCAAGAAGGCGTCCCAATCAAAATCGTCATCTTTGGGCTTTGCGGATTTTTGGGGCGCAGGCTTCGAGGCCGAAGGCGCGGTCGGCGCTTTACTTGCAGGCATGCGCGCCGCACCGGACCAGGCGGCGCCGGGCCGTCCTTTTGCGGAAAGCGGCAGCGCATTCGAGGTCAGCGGCGGCTGGCGGCGGTGTACCGGCGGCGCAGCCTCCGGATCATCCAGCAGCACGGCGCGCTGGCGGGCCTGTTGGGCTGCCTGGCGGGCCGCTGCAGACGCTTGGGCACGGGCGCGGGCATCGGTGTGCAGGTTACTCGTCTCCATGGGGATGGTCGGCTCGTCCGACCCCGTCAGATTCGGCGCATGGACCGGCGGCGCTGTGCGGGACATGGGCTTGGGTACAATGGGCGGCTTATTGCGCGCCACAAACTCCTCATATTCTTCGCGGTGCTGGATGCCGTCGCTGCTGGAATTGATGTCCGTAAAGTGATCGATCGTGTCATCTGTCACCGGGCGCACAGAAGAAACGCTGCGGGACGCCGGCACATTGCGCGGCGGAGTCGGCCGCGTATCTGTGATGCGGGCGATCTCTGTTGTTGTATAATCGTCCGGGTTCTCCTCGCCATCAGGCAGCGGGCCGGTGCTCCGAGGTCCGCCGTCAGCCGCCGGGGCGCCGGGGCGCCTGCGCCAGAAGAACTGGAAATAAACAAACAAACCACCGCCGGCCACAGCCGCCACCACGAGCACAATGCCCGCAATAAAGAGTTTGGAAACCGGCTGGTTGGTATTTGTGGAACCCGACAAGCCGCCTACCGCTGTGCTGGCGGTGCTATTATCACTGCCTGTCCCGCTGGACGTGGTGGCACCCAGGCCCTCCAAGCCTGCCAGCGCCGCATCCCAATCCTCAGAATTCGCGTTGGGTGCACTGTCGAGCTGCTCGGCCTGCTGATTAATCAGGTTCGCGTCCGTATCCGGCGCGGATTCCACCTGGTCCGGATCTACGGAAATGTCCGTGTCCGGATCATAGGCGGGCGAACGGCTGCTCTCCGGCTCGCTGTAGGTCGGCTCGGGATCGGGCTCTGGGTCCGGTTCCGGTTCCGGATCGGGTCTCCGGCTCGATACGCTCGGCTCGGGCCTTGGCCTCCGGCTCGATACACTTGGTTCGGGCTCGGGCTCAGGCTCTGGTTCCTGTGAATCCGGTTCCGGTTCAGCAGACGCCTGCTGTGATGTTTCCGGCTCACTCGTGGTCTCCGTGCCTTCGCTCCCCTGTGACGTGACCGGGCCGGGGGTGATCTCATCGGCTGCATGGGCGGTCAGGCCAATGACTGTCATGGTGAAGGCCAGTGTAAAGAAAACCAGAAAAACGCGAAAAGCGCTGCGGCGTGCATGCTTTTTTTTCATCCTAACCTACCTCCAAAGTATCGGAAGCGGCCGCGCGGCAAAACGCGTCCGCATGTATTCTCAAAAACTGCGGCGTCCGGGACAACCCGGGCATCTCTTTCTTGTAAAGTTCACATAATATTGTAGCACAGCCCATACGGCGAATACAAGCCAAAAAGCGCGACGAAATTTAACCCATTTCCGGTTGATTTTCCGCCAAAATACGGCCAACGAGCAATTCCAGGTCGTGGAATGTCACAAGCCGGCCGGCCTGAGCGCGGAAAGCGGCCGCGCCGTGCAGGCCGGTCAGATACCGCGCGACGTGTTTGCGGGCCTCCTGCATGGCGCGGTGCTCGCCTTTATAATTGACCATGCGCTGGATGTGCTGCAACATGACGTACATCCGTGAAACGATACCGGGCGGCGGGATGATCTCCACCTGTTCCCGCAAGGCGGCATTGATCTGCTGAAAAATCCAGGGGTTGCCCATCGCGGCGCGGCCGACCATCACCGCGTCGCAGCCGGTTTCCTCCAGCATGTGCGCGGCGTCCGACGGGGAGCGGACGTCGCCGTTGCCGATGACCGGGATGTCCACCGCCTGGCGCACCGCGCGGATGACACCCCAATCCACGGTGCCCGGCTGATACAGCTGCGCCTTGGTGCGCGCATGCACGGCCACCGCAGCCGCGCCCGCTTTTTCGCAGGCCGCGGCTACTTGGGGGGCATTGATATGGCTGCTGTCAAGCCCCGCGCGGATTTTCACCGTGACCGGCACCGGCACCGCGTCGCGGGCCGCGGCGACGAGCGCCGCACACCGGCCGGGGTCCGCCATCAGCACCGCGCCGCTGCCGGAGGAATTGATCTTCGGCATGGGACAGCCCATATTGATGTCGATCACATCCGGCGAAAAATCCATGGCGCGCTTTGCCGCCACGGCCATGACCTCCGGCTCGCTGCCGAAAAGCTGGATGCCGCACGGCCGTTCCGTGGGGCCGATTTCCATCAGGGATTCGCTTTTTTTGTCGCCATAAGAAACGGCCTTTGCGCTGACCATTTCCGTGACGCAGTAGCCCGCGCCGAAGCGCGTGCAGATTTCCCGGAAAGCGCGGTCTGTCACCCCTGCCATGGGCGCGAGCAGGGCCTGTCCTGTCAATTCCACGGTTCCAATCCGCATGCCGGCAGCCTCCTTTATAAAAGCGGCCCGCCGTCGGCCGCAAGATTGCAAGATACCGTTTTCCTATTATATCAGGATAAATGAATTTTTCAAATGTTTCCCGCTTGTGGCACAGAAAAAAAGCCCCCGCGTTTGGGAACGCAGGAGCTTTTGTTTCCTGTCTTTCAAATCTGGGTCGTGTATGTCGCGTTTTCTCCGGACTGGGCGCCGCCTTCATACGTAAACAGGAACGTGTAATAGCCCGTGACCTGTTCGCCGTGCTGGGCAAACCGGACATTGGCGATCTCCGCCTTTTCGGCCTTTGTTTCCGCTTTGCGCGCGGCGAGCGCTTTTTCCAAAGGCAGGCCTAACGTATACAAAAATTATTCGAGTGCTTGCGTGCAGGTATAGTCCTCGGCCCACTGGCAGCCAGATTCATCGGTAAATACGAAAGTAAAGAGCCCTTCCGCTTGCTTCTGCTGTTCATCAAACTGTATATAGTTCATCTCCGCTTTTGGGGCCTTCATTTCTGCTTTACGCGCTTCCATCGCCGCCTGTGCCTTTTTCAGCAAGGCGTCTTTGACGGAATCCGGCAAGGGGACATCCGTATCCGACGCATAAGTTACGGAGACAGACGTTATCGCGCCGCTACCGTCCCATATCACTTCCATCGTATCGACTTGATTTTTCCCAAGCGCCCGTTCAAGTATACAGGAATTCGGATTGTTCCGCTCGTTTGGATCCTCCCAAATTGTGAAACGATCCACGTGCGGAACGATGCTTTCCAATTTTTCCGGCAGCGATGCCACCACTTCATTGGCAGAAGTCACCTTCTGCAGACGAATCGATGCCTTTTGAGACGCTGGGGCCACATATGCTGTCAGGCGCCCCTGGGCGTCAAACTGATAGAGATTGCCGTCTGCATCCGTATAACTCTTCGCGTGGCGCGGACTTTCTTTGCTCGTTCCTTCCGGAAGCCCGCGCAGCGTGTCTGCCTTCGCAAGCGAAATTTCCTGAACGGCGACTGCCGCATCATCTAACTGCACACTGGTTTTCGTCGCCGATTCCGTGGTATAGGCCGCATTGCGTGCCGCCAGCGTTTCTGTTTGGGCGGTGGTCCCACTGGAACAGGCGGCCAGCAGCGCCGCAATTGCCACACCGCTGAAAAGTCCTAAAATACGCTTTTTCATAGGGCAGTTCCTCCTAACTTGAAGTTATAATTATAATTTTACTTTGACGTCAGATTTTCCATAATGCCAGTGATGTCCAACTGGGCTACTTGGTCTGTTATAATAATATGCATCACTAGGACTTGAATGGTGACTTTTGTATGTGCTGTCTGCGTAGTCTAAACTTTGCTGAATGGTTTTTCCCGTGGCTAGTCCTTGCATAAAATACATATTCCATTCTCCAGCTCCAGCCACTGAATTATTAAAGCCTAGCGCAAATTTGGCCCCGCGATTATACGAAATCGTCGCCATACTCCATCCATTACTCAAAGTTGCGCTATTGCACGTCAAAAAGACAATTACTTTTGTGCGTTGTAATGCCGTCGATGCATACTTATACATACATGCATCTTTATTTTGAGGCGTGACATTGTATGCATACAGCCCACTCCAAGTTGAATCATATTCACATTTGGTTTCCTGTCTTTCAAATCTGGGTCGTGTATGTCGCGTTTTCTCCGGACTGGGCGCCGCCTTCATACGTAAACAGGAACGTGTAATAGCCCGTGACCTGTTCGCCGTGCTGGGCAAACCGGACATTGGCGATCTCCGCCTTTTCGGCCTTTGTTTCCGCTTTACGCGCGGCAAGCGCTTTTTCCGCCTGCGCCTGCAGCTGCTGCTTGACGGAATCGGCGATGGGCTGATCGTTGTCCGACGTATAGACGGCGAAAATCGACTTCACCACGCCGTTGTCGTCAAATTGAACCTCCAGGCTATCCATCTGGTTCGCGCTGATTTCCCGTTTCAAAAACACATCGTTTGCGTCGTTTGTTCCATTCGGGTCATGCCAGACTTTGAAGTTCTCCACCTGCGGCACCAGGTCCTTGAGGGTGCTCTGCACCGATTGTTCAATCGAATCGTCCGTGTTGGTCTGCGCCAGCTTGATTGGCTGGCCGGTAGCACCCTCTGGGGCGGTATACTGCGTCAGCCGGCCCTGGGTGTCAAATTGATACACATTTTTGGAATTATCCACGTAATTCTGTGCAGTGCGGTCTGCGATTTCCGGGTTGTTCTGGGTGATTTCCGTACCGGAAAGGCCCAAAATTTTGTTGGCCTCGTCCAGCGAGATTTCCTTGACAGCACACGCCGTTCCCCCGATGCTGACGCTGGTTCGGGCCGCCGTCTCGGGGCTTGCCGCCTGCTTCTCTGTGACCGCGGCAGTAGTCCCACTGGAACAGGCGGCCAGCAGCGCCGCGATTGCCACGCCACTAAAAAGTCCTAAAATACGTTTTTTCATAGGGCAAATTCCTCCTATCATCGTCGGTTAGTGGAGTTTTTTCTAATTTTTGTTCTCTGGCTTTCCATCATGCAGCGCATCCGGATGCAAACGTGCTGTCTTCCCGCTGTTCCCGACTGGAAGCCAACTTCCAAGTATATTCTATCATAAAATTCCAGAAAACTAAACCAATTGAATCCATTTGTAAAGATTTGTAATGATTTGTTATGATTCATTTTGTTGCTGCTTTTTTAAGACTTGCACTATTCCTTTTTCCAACGCAAAAGGGTATAATAAAGGAAAGCGACAAGGGAGGCTTCCTATGAAACTTCTGGTCCTCGACGGCAACAGCATCCTCAACCGCGCCTTTTACGGCATCAAGCTGCTGTCCACCAAAACAGGGCTTTATACAAACGGCATCTATGGCTTCCTGACCATCCTGCAAAAGCTCGAAGCCGAGACGCAGCCGGACGCCGTGGCCATTGCCTTTGACTTGAAAGCGCCTACGTTCCGCCACAAAAAATATGCGGGCTATAAGGCCAACCGCCACGGCATGCCCGAAGAGCTGGCACAGCAGCTGCCGAATTTAAAGGAACTTTTGGAGCTGCTGGGCTATACGCTCGTGACCTGCGAGGGCTATGAAGCGGACGATATCCTCGGCACGCTGGGCCGCGCCTGCACCGAGCGGCAGGACACCTGTGTCATCGCGACCGGCGACCGCGACAGCCTGCAGCTGGTCGGGCCTTACGTCTCCGTGCGCCTGGCCACCACCAAATACGGCCGCCCGCAGGTCACGCTTTATGATGAACAGCGCGTGCTGGACGATTACGGCGTGACGCCGCACGAATTGATTGAGGTCAAGGCCCTGCAGGGCGACACCTCCGACTGCATTCCCGGCGTCAAAGGCATTGGCCCCAAGGGTGCGGGGGAGCTGATCCAGAAATACCACAGCATCGATGCGATTTATACCCATCTCGATGAGCTGGACATCAAGCCCGCCATGCGTCAAAAGCTGGAAAACGGGAAGGAAAACGCCTATCTGTCGCGGGAATTGGGCACCATCGTGACCGACGCACCGATCGACACCAATCTCGCGGATTATATCAAAAAGCCCATACAGCGCGAAAAGGCAGCCGCGTTGATGGCCAAGCTCGAATTTTTCAAGCTTTTGGAACAGATGGGCCTGGATAAGCCTGCATCAGACCCGATTTCGGCGCAGCCCGCGCCCGCCGCCTGGACGCTCGACCTGCACCCGGACGTGGAAGCGCTGTTTGCCGGTGTGCAAAAGGCCGGACGGCTCTATGTCTTGGGCGCATTCCAGGAGCGGTCGCTGCAGTGGCTCTCCGTGGCGTGCGGGGGCAAGGCTTTCCTGCTCGAAAATCCGGACGATTGCCGGCGTCTGCTTTCCGCGGGCGTGCCGGTCTATACATTTGACAGCAAACCGCTTTTCGGCCTGATCGGCGGCGGCCAGATGCCGCTGGCCTTTGACGCGCTGCTGGCCGCCTATCTGCTCAACCCCTCTGCCTCAGGCTACGATTATGCGCGGGTGTGCCAGGAATACGGGGCGCCGGTGTGCACAACCGTGGACTTTGCGAACATGCAGCCCGCGGACCTGCCGCGCTGTGAGGCGCTTTCTCCAGCCGCGCAGGTCTGCGCCCTGCCTGCTCTGTGCGAGGCGCTGGCGCCGAAGATCGACGGCGCGAACGAAGGCCCGCTGCTCCACCAGATCGAGGAGCCGCTCGCCCGCGTATTGGCCCACATGGAAGCCGTGGGCTTTGCGGTGGACCGGGCGGGTATTGAGCGCTATGGCGAGGTGCTGGAAAAGCAGGTCAACCAGTACCGCGAGGATGTCTGCGCGCAGGTCGGCTATGAATTGAACCTCAACAGCCCCAAGCAACTCGGCCAGGCGCTTTTTGACAAGCTGGGCCTGCCGCACGGCAAAAAGACGAAGAGCGGCTGGAGCACCAGCGCCGCTGTGCTGGAAAGCCTGCGGTATGACCACCCGGTGGTAGAGTCGATCCTGCAATACCGCGCCGTCAGCAAGCTGAAATCCACATACTGCGACGGACTTTTGAAGGTGATCGGCCCGGACGGGCGCATCCATTCGAGTTTTAACCAGACTGAAACGCGCACCGGGCGCATCAGTTCCACGGAACCAAACCTCCAGAACATCCCTGTGCGCACGCAGCAGGGCCGGGAGCTGCGGCGGTTTTTCATCGCGCGGCCCGGGTGGGTGCTGGTGGATGCGGACTATTCGCAAATCGAGCTGCGTGTGCTCGCGCACGTGGCCAACGATGAAAACATGATCGAGGCCTTCCGCAACGGCGCGGACATTCACCGGGCGACCGCGGCGCAAGTGTTCCATATGCCGGAGGACATGGTCACGCCCCTGATGCGCAGCCGGGCCAAGGCGGTCAATTTCGGTATTGTCTATGGCATCGGCGCGTTCTCACTTTCCAAGCAGCTGGGCGTTTCGCGGCAGGAAGCCGACACCTATATCCGTGATTACCTGCACCATTACAGCGGCATCGACGCCTATATGCAGCGCGTGGTCGAAAGGGCCAAGGCGTGCGGCTATGCGGAGACGATGTTCGGCCGCAGGCGGTATCTCCCGGAGCTGAAAAGCAGCAACTTTAACCTGCGTTCCTTTGGCGAACGCGTGGCGCGCAACATGCCCATCCAGGGAACGGCCGCGGACATCATCAAGATCGCGATGATCCATGTGGAGGACCGCCTGGAAAAGGAGGGGCTGCAAGCGCGGCTGATTTTGCAGGTGCACGATGAGCTGATTGTCGAAACGCCGCAGGAACAGGCTGAGGCCGCCACCCGGCTTTTACAGGAAGAGATGCAGAATGCCGTGCAGCTTTCCGTGCCGCTCGTCGCAGACGCGGCCACCGGTAAGACATGGTATGAGGCAAAAGCATGAGCGCGCCGTGGTTTTGCTGCCCGATCTGCGGGCAGCCGCTGCAAAGGGTTGGCCGCACGGCCCGCTGCATGCGGGGGCACAGTTTTGATTTTGCAAGGGAAGGCTATCTTTATCTGCTGCCGCCGGACAAAAAGCACAGCCGGTCCCCTGGCGACGACCGGGACATGGTTCAGGCGCGGCGGCGGTTTCTGAATGCCGGGCACTACGCCTTTTTTGCTGTGCGTCTGGCGTCGATTGCCAAAGAGCTTTTGGCAGGGAATCCCGCGCCGTGCGTGGTGGACGCGGGCTGCGGCGAGGGATATTATACGGCGCGGCTGGCCGGGGCGTTACCCGGGGCGAGTCTTTTCGGCTTTGACATCTCCAAGGACGCCGTCCGCCTGGCCGCCAAGGCGGTGCCGGAGGTATCGTTCGCCGTGGCGAGCAGCTTCTCGCTGCCCCTGCCGGACGGATGCACGGATCTTTTGACCGATGTATTTGCACCGGTGGCGCCCGCGGAATTTGCCCGAATCGTAAAGCCGGGCGGTTGTTTTGTGCTGGCGGTGCCGAGTGCGCGGCATCTGTTAGGGCTCAAGGAGATTCTCTATGCCAAGCCTTATGAAAACCCGGTGCAGGATGTGGCATATCCCGGATTTACATTGGAAAAGCGCGTACCGGTGCGCGGCGCTTTGACGCTGACCGGCCAGGCGGTGCAGGACGTCTTTTCCATGACGCCCTATGCCTGGAAGACGCCATGGACCGGCAAGGAACGCCTGCATCAGATCGGGATGCTCAAAACAGAAATCGGGTTTGATTTTGTGATCTATCGTCGGAATTCGGATGACTTTGGTGCTGCGCGGACGTAAATTCACGTCCGTCACAAAACCAAATCGTGTGTTGTGAAGCGTTTGTCAATCCGCGGGGGATTCGCTCATTGACGCAATTACAAATATTGCGCGTCCTGCGTCCAGGCTCAGCCTGGCTCGCAAGGGTTCCCCCAACCCCCTCCTGTGCTTTTTGGACGATACTAGGGGCAAGACCTTGGGGCGCTGCCCCAAACCCCGCTGGGGATTGAATCCCCAGACCCCCTTAGCGCTGCGCGGTCGCGAATTTACGTTCGTCACAAGGCCAAATCGTGCGCTGTAATGCGTCGCGCACTCGCGGAGGACCAGCCTATTGACGCAACTCCAATTATTGCGCGTCACGTGTGCAGGCTCAGCCTGCCGGGGGCTGGAAATTTATCGGAAGGAGGTCTACCTGTGAAAACAGCAACTTTGAACCGCAATTGGTCGCCACAAAATCTGGCCGCGGTGTGCGGCCTGCTGGTGCTGGCCGTGCTGCTTCGTGTGGTGCTGCTGCCCGCCACAAACGGGGATTACCGCATGTTCCTGCACCCGTGGTTTCAGGAAATCCAGCAAAACGGCGGTTTCGCCGCACTTTCAAATCAGATCGGCGATTATACGCCGCTATATATGTATCTTTTGGCCTTTTTGACCTATTTCCCCGGCCATGACTTGACGCTGATTAAAACCGCGTCCTGCGTTGCGGACTTCGTGCTGGCCTTCCTGGTGATGCGCATTGTGCAGGAATACCGCCCGGAACCATGGGCTGGGGTCGCGGCGTTTTTCGTCTCACTCTTTTTCCCGCCTGTCTTTCTCAATAGCGCGGCCTGGGGCCAATGCGACGCCATGTACATCTGCGGCCTGCTGGCCTGCTTTTACGGCTGCCTCCACAAGCGCTCTTGGATGGCGATGCTCGGGTTTTCCATTGCCTTTGCACTCAAGTTGCAGACTGTCTTCTTTGCGCCGTTCGTGCTCTGGCTGCTGGTCCGTCGGCATTTGAAATGGCGCAGCCTTCTGCTGATTCCGGCGGTCTATTTGGCGTCTGTGATTCCCGCAGTGCTGCTGGGCCGGAATTTTCAAGACCTCTTGCTCATCTACTGGAACCAATCCCACGGCTATAACCAGCTGTGCATGGGGATTCCGAACCTCTATGCCTTTTTCGGCCCCGCACAAAACGAAATTCTCGGCAAAGCGGGCGTACTCTTCGCGGGCGGAGTGGTGCTTTTGGCGCTGCTTTTCCTGTGGCGCAGCCGCGCGGCGCTCGATCACGACCTACTGTTAAATGGCGCGCTGTTTTCCCTGTTTTTGGTGCCGTATCTGCTGCCCTATATGCACGAGCGGTATTATATGCCCGCGGATATTTTCGGAATTTTGTATGCGTTCCGCTTCCCGAAACGGATCTATATCCCGCTGGCGCTCGCGGTCGCCGACACGCTCGGCCAGGCGAACTTCACCTTCGGTTTGCAGGAAAACCCCGTGGAGCTGATGAGCCTGGTGATTCTGGCTGCGCTCGTCGCATTAGCGGCGTTTCTGTATCGAACCGCCGGATACCCGCGCCGGGAGGCGACCGCATGAGCGTGTCGATCGTCCCGATGTCAGAAGCGCACCTGCCCGCGCTGGCTGCCATCGAGCGCGCGTGCTTTCCGACGCCATGGACCGAGGCAGACCTGCGCGCAGAACTTTCAAGCGATACGGCTGTGTTCCGCGTGGCGGTCGACGAAGCCGGGACTGTTCTGGGGTATGGCGGCATGCATTTTGTCTGCGGAGAAGGCTACATCGACAACATCGCTACTGCGCCCGAAGCGCGCGTGCAGGGAATCGGGACGGCGGTCGTCTCGGCCCTGCTGCAATACGCGCGGATGCACGACGGCACGTTCGTGACCCTGGAGGTGCGGCCCAGCAATGAGGCGGCGCTGGCGCTTTACCGCAAATTGGGATTCCAGCAGGCAGGCCGGCGCAAGGGGTTTTATACCCATCCGCCGGAGGACGCCCTGCTTTTGACGCATTTCTTTGGACACGAAGACGCGGACTGAATCCATCTGCAAAAATGCCGATCAATAGGAAAATGTGATGAATCAGAAAAAGGAATGATTATAGATTTATGAAACTTTTAGCACTCGAAAGCTCCTGTGACGAAACGGCTGCCGCCGTTGTGGAAAATGGCCGCAAAGTCTTGTCAAGCGTGGTCGCGTCGCAGGTCGAGGAGCACAAGCTTTACGGCGGCGTGGTGCCGGAAATCGCGAGCCGCCGCCACTGCGAGGCCGTTGTGCCCGTGACGCAGCAGGCGCTTTCGGAGGCAGGCCTTGCGCTTTCGGAGATCGACGCCATTGCCGTGACGTATGCGCCGGGGCTGATCGGCGCGCTTCTGGTGGGCGTCAATTTTGCGAAGGGCCTGGCCATGGCCACGGGCAAGCCGCTGGTTCCGGTGCACCACCTGAGAAGCCACATCGCGGCCAATTACATCACGTCGCCGGATTTACAGCCGCCTTTTTTGTGCCTGGTCGTTTCCGGCGGGCATACCCACCTCGTCTTTGTGGAAGACTATACAGTGATGCGGGTACTCGGCCAGACGCGCGACGACGCGGCGGGCGAGGCCTTTGACAAGGCTGCGCGTGCGATGGGCATGCCGTATCCGGGCGGGGTCGCGCTCGATAAGCTGGCCGAAGGCGGCGACGAACAGGCCTTCCCGCTGCCGCGGCCGCACGTGGCCGGTGCGCCGTATGATTTCAGCTTTTCGGGGCTAAAGACCGCGGTCATCAACCGCCTGCACAATGCCCAGCAAAGAGGCGAACAGCTCAACTTGCAGGACCTGGCCGCATCCTATCGCTGCGCCGTGGTCGATTGCCTGGAGCGCAACACCGTCTACGCGATGGAACAGACGGGCGCGCAAAAGCTCGTGATCGCGGGTGGAGTCAGCGCGAACCGGCTGCTGCGCAGGCGGCTGGAAAGTCTCTGTCAGAAGCGCGGCTGGGCTTTCTTTCGGCCGAACCTTTCGCTGTGCGGCGACAACGCGGCCATGGTCGGCGCCCAGGGGTATTATGAATTTTTGGCCGGCCATACCGCCGGAATGGACCTCAACGCCCGGCCGGAAATGGCGATGGAAACGGGCTAATGCCCCAAATCATGAAAGAAAAAGCCGCTAAAAATTCACATTTCCAACATTGATTCCCCCTGGATTTTGTATTATAATAGTCGGTACTGGACACTGCTGAATGCAGGCAAGAAGAGCCATTTGGCCGAAAGGAGCGCAAGCATGACAACCAATCAATCTGTGCTTAAGTGGATTGACGAGATGAAGGCCCTCGTCAATCCTGATAACGTAATCTGGATCGACGGCTCGGAGGAGCAGCTGGAAAAACTGCGCCAAGAAGCGGTCGAGACCGGCGAAATGATTAAACTCAATCAGGAGAAGCTGCCGGGCTGCTTTTTGCACCGCACTGCGCCAAACGACGTGGCGCGCGTGGAGGACCGCACCTTCATCTGCACCCGCAAAGAGGAGGACGCAGGCCCCACCAACCACTGGATGGACCCGCAGCAATGCTACAAGATGCTTTTTGACATCGCCCGCGGCAGCTACAAGGGCCGCACGATGTATGTGATTCCCTATTCCATGGGCCCGATTGGCTCCCCGTTCGCAAAGATCGGCGTTGAGCTGACCGATTCCCTCTATGTCGTCCTGAACATGTCCATTATGGCGCGTGTCGGCGACAAGGTCTGGGAAGTGCTCGGCGACAGCACCGACTGGGTCAAGGGCCTGCACGCAAAGTGCGACGTGGACCCGGAAAAGCGCTATATCTGCCAGTTCCCGGAGGACAACACGATTATCTCCGTCAACTCCGCTTATGGCGGCAACGTGCTGCTGGGGAAAAAGTGCTTCGCGCTGCGCATCGCCTCTTTCCAGGGCAAAAACGAAGGCTGGATGGCCGAGCATATGCTGATTTTGGGCGTGCAGAACCCGCAGGGTGAGATCAAGTACGTGACTGCTGCATTCCCGTCCGCGTGCGGCAAGACGAACCTAGCGATGCTGATTCCCCCGGAGGGCTACAAGCGCCGCGGCTATAAGATCTTCACCGTGGGCGATGACATCGCCTGGATGCGCATCGGCCCGGACGGCCGGCTGTGGGCCATCAACCCGGAGAACGGATTCTTCGGCGTTGCGCCCGGCACGAACGACCACTCCAACCCGAACGCGCTGGCCACCACGAAGAAGGATACCATCTTCACAAACGTGGCGCTGAATAACGACGACATGACTGTCTGGTGGGAAGGTCTGGACAAGAACCCGCCGGAGAATGGCACCGACTGGAAGGGCAACCCCTGGAACGGCAAGACCAGCAAGGAAAAGGGCGCGCATCCCAACAGCCGCTTTACCGCGCCGGCCAAGAACTGCCCCTGCATCAGCCCCGAATTTGACAAGGGCACGGGCGTTCCGGTCTCCGCGATCATCTTCGGCGGCCGCCGCGCGCAGACAACGCCGCTGGTGTATCAGTCCCGCGACTGGAACAACGGCGTGTTCGTCGGCTCCATTATGGCCTCCGAGACGACGGCCGCTGCGACAGGCGCGGTCGGCGTTGTGCGCCGGGACCCGATGGCCATGCTGCCGTTCTGCGGCTACAACATGGGCGATTACTTTGCGCACTGGATCGAGATGGGCAAAAAGCTCGGCGACAAAGCGCCGAAGATCTTCAACGTCAACTGGTTCCGTCTCGACGACGAAGGAAATTTCCTGTGGCCGGGCTTTGGCGACAACCTGCGCGTTGTGGACTGGATTCTGGACCGCGTTGCAGGCAAGGTGGACGCTGTGGAAACCCCGATCGGCTATGTGCCCAAGCCAGAGGACATCAACCTCGAGGGCATTGAGGACAAGATCAGCTTTGACACGCTGAAGTCCATTCTGACCGTGGACAAGGCCCAATGGACAAAGGAAGCCGAGGGCATTGCGGAATTCTACAAGCAGTTTGGCGACAAGCTGCCCAAAGAGCTGCACGACGAGCTGGAGCAGCTGCAGGCAAGGCTCGCGGACTGACGCGGAGCGCTGGATGCGCCTCCGGCAATTCTGAAAATTTCAAACTCTCACACAAATAACAAGAGGACAAATGCTTTCCAAATGGAACCGCATTTGTCCTCTTTGATTATGCCCGAAAAGTCCGGGCCGGCGGTTTAGACGTATCCGGGCGCATGGACAAGCTGGGCGTTTCAGCCGCCCTTACGCATGCCCGGTCATCCGGGTGCATACAATGTGTGCAGGTTTCAGATCGCCCACAGCCCGTGCAGGTTGCAATAAGCATATGCATCCATCGGCTGTTCGTCCGGCTGGATCTCAAAGACAGCCTCCGGCTTTTCGCCGGCCTTGAAAGTGCGGTAATAGCCGCCCTTGTCCGTCTCCAGATAGACCCACTCGATCCAATGGTCCTCCTGCATCGGGTGAAGCACCTCGCTGACCGTGACCGTCACCTTCTGGCCATCCTGATCGACAACAGGGGTATGCTTTTCGCCTGCGCCATTGGTGTTGGGTTTCAGCTCCATCATGGGTTCGCCGCAGCACACCGGCACAACGCCGGAGCCGTTGACTACAAACATCAGATTGCCACAATGCGGGCAGCGGAAAAACTTCGCCTTCGGATTGCTCATCGTTTAATCCCTTCCTTTTCAAATTCTGTTTTGTGTGTTATATCCGGATTCGTTCCGTTTTTTTGTTTGTCTTCCATAATTTTAGTATACCAACTTTTTTGAAAATAGTCAATAATAGAAATGAGATTTATTTTTACTTTTTTCTGCCTGAGGCGGCGGGGAGCCCCGTAGGCAATCACGGCAGGCTGAGCCTGCACGCGTGACGCGCAATAATTGTAGTTGCGTCAATAGGCTGGTCCCCCGCGAGTGCGCGACACATTACAGCGCACGATTTGGCCTTGTGACGAACGTAAATCGACGGCCGCGAAGCGCGAAAAAAGTTTCGTCCACCTTTTCAAAGGTGGCGGGGCTTGGGGCAGCGCCCCAAGGT